>Ga0075163_10003484_pt1 | contig 21137 bp, 32 predicted proteins | sample JI1023141ADNA_FD_71478 | JGI IMG/M metagenome (GOLD analysis project Ga0075163, IMG submission 71478) | Wastewater effluent complex algal communities from Wisconsin, to seasonally profile nutrient transformation and Carbon sequestration -... | ecosystem: Engineered > WWTP > Effluent > Algae... | reverse complement strand
TGGACTTACTTGGCGGGCGCTTCTTCAGTGGGACGATCGACCAGCTCGACGACGGACATCGGAGCGGCGTCACCGTGGCGGAAGCCGGTCTTGACGATCCGCAGGTAGCCGCCGTGGCGGCCAACATAGCGCGGTCCGAGCTCGTCGAACAGCTTCTGTAGCGCCGGCCGGGTCTTGACGATGCGCTGCGCCATTCGCATGGCGTGAACGATGCGCACCTTCTCGTCCTGGTTGCGCTTCTCTTTGTCCTTGGTCAGCAGGTTGCCGACGCTCACGGCCCAGGCGATCGCCGGTTCGGCGAAGCGGCGCAGCTCCTTGGCCTTGATGTTGGTGGTCTCGATTCGCTCATGCTCGATGAGCGAGGAAACCATGTTGCTCCACATCGCCTGGCGGTGATCCGACTGGCGACCGAACTTTCTTCCTGATTTTTGATGGCGCATAACCCTACCCTGTCGTCGCTACGCCTTGTTCCTGTTGGCGGGGGAAACCCAACCTTCGAGCTTCATCCCGAGCTGAAGACCCATCTCGGCCAGGATCTCTTTGATTTCCTTCAGAGATTTGCGGCCAAAGTTCTTGGTCTTGAGCATCTCGGCCTCGGTGCGCTGCACCAGTTCGCCAATGTAGCGGATATTGGCATTCTGGAGGCAGTTCGCGGAGCGCACTGAAAGCTCGAGCTCATCGACGGACTTGTCGAGGTTCTCGTTGAGCTTCTCCTGCTCTTCGGAGACAGGCTCATCGGCGGGCTCGTAGGTCTCTTCAAAGTTGATGTAGATGGTCAGCTGGTCCTTGAGGATCTTGGCGGCGTAGGCCACCGCGTCCTCGGGACGCACCGAGCCGTCGGTCCACACCTCAAGCGTGAGCTTGTCGTAGTCGGTCTGCTGACCGACGCGGGCGTGGGTGACGACGTAGTTGACCTTCTTGATCGGCGAAAAGAGCGCGTCGATCGGGATCATCCCGATCGGCATGTGGCTCTGCTTGTTGCGCTCGGCCGGCACGTAGCCGCGGCCCATCTGGACCACGAGCTCGGCGTGCAGCTTGCCACCGCGGGACAGCGTCGCGATGTGGTGCTTGGGGTTGAGGATCTCAACGCCCTCGGCGCCCTGGATATCGCCGGCCGTCACCTCGCCCTCGCCCGTCTTGTTGATGGTGAGGGTGCGGGTCTTGGGATCGTGCATCTTTACGAGCACGTCCTTGAGGTTGAGGATGATGTCGGTCACATCCTCGACGACGTCGGGCAGCGTCTGAAACTCGTGCAGCGCTCCATCGAGCTTGACGGCGCAGATCGCCGCGCCTTGCAGAGAAGACAGGAGCACCCGACGCAGGCTGTTGCCAATGGTGGTGCCAAAGCCACGCTCCAGCGGCTCGCAGGAGAACCGGCCGTAGTTGGCGGTCAGGGTTTCCTTCTCCACCTCCAGAGTCTTGGGGCGAATGAGATCGCGCCAATTCCGGGACACGACCGCTGAATTGACCTGCGCAGTAGACATCTCGCTCTCTCTCTCCCGATCTCGGCAGTCTATGCAGCTTGGGCCGCCTCAGACAGACCCGGCAAGCCGGGTAGCCTGGGCAGCCTCAACAAGCTACCAGAAGCTGATCATTACTTCGAGTAAAGCTCAACGATGAGCTGCTCCCGGATCTCCATCTTCATATCTTCACGGGCAGGCAGCGACCGCACCTTGCCGCGGAAGTTATCCTTGTCGAGCTCCAGCCACTGCGGCACACCGCGCCGATCCACGGCGTTCATGTTCTCAGCCAGGCGGGCGATCTTCTTGCTGCGCTCAAGGACGGTGATCTGGTCGTTGGCGCGGACCAGGTACGACGGGATGTTGACCCGGGTGCCATTGATCGAGAAGTGCCCGTGACGAACGAGCTGGCGCGCCTCAGCGTGATCAGCGGCGAGCCCAAGCCGGTAGATGACGTTGTCGAGGCGCCGCTCCAGGAGCTGAAGCAGGTTCTCGCCGGTGACGCCCTTCATCCGGTTGGCGCGGTGATAGTAGCCGCGGAACTGACGCTCGGCGATGCCGTAGATGCGCTTGACCTTCTGCTTCTCACGCAGCTGCTCGCCGTAGTCAGAGGCCTTGCGGCGACGATTCTGGCCGTGCTGGCCAGGAGCATAGGCGCGGCGCTCATAGCCACACTTGTCGGTGTAGCAGCGATCTCCCTTGAGGAAGAGCTTCATATCTTCGCGCCGGCAGAGCCGACAGACGGGTCCAGTGTATCGAGCCATGTGTTTTCGTTCCGAATCGCCGGAATTAGGTTTCTTTTTCTCCGCGCCTCACCCTTGCCGCAGTGAGGCTCGACCCATTGAGTTGGCAGCCAGGCCGGCAGCTCAACGGATCGCGGGGAGACGGGAAGGTCTCCCCTGTGCTTAGGTCAGACTCGGCGCCGCTTGGGCGGCCGACAGCCGTTGTGCGGGATCGGCGTGATGTCGCGGATCAGGCTGACCTTGAAACCAGCAGCCTGGAGCGCGCGCAGCGCAGACTCGCGGCCGGCGCCCGGACCGTTCACGTACACCGAGACGGCACGCATGCCGTGCTCCATCGCCTTCTTTGCGGCATCCTCAGCAGCCAGCTGGGCGGCAAAGGGCGTCGACTTTCGCGAGCCCTTGAAGCCACGCACGCCCGCCGACGACCACGACACCACGTTCCCAGACACATCGGTGATGGTGACGATGGTGTTGTTAAAGGTGGATTGAATATGCACCACCCCGCTCTGGATGTTCTTTTTGACCTTCTTCTTAACTTTGGTCTTAGCGGTCATGCTCTTGCCCTTGTACCCGTCTCACCGATCGCTAGCATGCCGCTAGCCTGCGCTGCCGCCAGCCCCGCCTGAGGGCTTCTTACGGAGCATACCCTTGCGCGGCCCCTTGCGAGTGCGCGCATTGGTGTGGGTGCGCTGTCCCCGGCACGGGAGACCCTTGCGATGGCGCAGGCCACGGTAGCACCCGAGATCCATCAGGCGCTTGATGTTCATCGAGACCTCGCGCCGCAGGTCGCCTTCGACCTTGAAGTCCGCTTCGATGACGTCGCGGATCTTGCGGATTTCGGCCTCTTCGAGATCGTCGCTGCGCTTGTCGAGCGAGATCGTGGCACGCTTCAGGATTTCACGCGAGCGCGCGAGTCCAATGCCATAGATATAGGTCAGAGCTACTTCCATCCGCTTGTTGCGTGGAAGGTCTACGCCTGCGATACGAGCCATGCGGGTTTCCCTCTCAGAGACACTTTTCAGCCAGCCTATCTTAGGCCATCGCTGGTTGCGGTCCCCGGCATCCTATTTCTTTCTGTTACTAGCCTTGCCGCTGCTTGTGGCGCGGGTTCTCACAGATGACGCGGACGACGCCTTTGCGACGTACGACCTTGCACTTCTCACAAACCTTCTTGACGGACGCTCTCACCTTCATCGTCTGACTCCGAACAGCCAGTGCCTTAACCTTGACGAGGCTGCCTGATGTAACGCAAAACTTTCTCGCATGCAACAAAAATGCGAGCATATCTTCCCCTCTCGGGGAGCTCAGATCAAGAATCTTTTTTCGAGGAAATCTTCTTTTTCAAGAATGCGCTGAAGAAAGGAATCGAAAACTTTTTCAAGGACGACTGAGAACGAAAGGCCCATCGTCGGTGATCGCAACCGAGTGTTCGAAATGAGCAGATAGCTGCCGATCCTTGGTCACCGCCGTCCACCCATCATCGAGCAGCTCGACGTCGGGGCCGCCTGCATTGATCATGGGCTCGATCGCGAGCACCATTCCCGCTTTGAGTCGCAGCCCTTTGTTGGGCTCTCCGTAATTTGGTACCTGCGGATCTTCATGCATTGCGCGGCCGATCCCATGGCCCACGAACTTGCGCACCACCGAGTATCCGAGCGGCTCGACGAAAGACTGCACCGCCCAGCCGATATCCTGCAATCTGCTTCCGACCACACAGCGGGAGATCGCCAGCTCCAGCGAGTCTCGCGTCGCCTCGACCAGCTTGCGCGCCGCATCCGAAACCTTGCCGATCATGAGAGTCCGGGCCGAGTCGCCGCAAAATCCGTGCATGAATGCGCCGAAGTCGACTCCGATGATCTGCCCTTCTTTCAGAATCTCATCCTTGCGAGGAATTCCGTGAACCACGACGTGATCAATCGAAGTGCAGAGCACGGCCGGGTACGGCGGATGTGCATATCCCAAAAATGCTGAAGTTGCGCCCAGCTTCTTGAGCGAGCGGTCGGCGATCTCGTTGAGCTCCGCCGTGCTCACACCGGGCTTGCACTGCTCTTGAATGATGTCGAGAACCTCGTTTACCACGAGGTTCGCCTCTCGCATTTTTTCAATCTCAGACTTGGTCTTATAATAGATTTTCATTTGAGATTACGCTCACCGCTGAGCGGCCATGGACACCGGGGTCTCAGCCTCGGATATCGTTACTGGGTAATGCACGCAGAGACTGCAGCAAATATCTCGGGAATGGGTCCCATCCCCTGAACCGTATGGAAAACCCCTCGGCTCTTGTAGTAGTCGATCAGGGGCGCCGTCTGCTGAGTATAGGCCTGGAGCCGCTTTTCCACTGCCTCTGGGCGGTCATCGGTCCGAATCTCGAGCGAATTCGCATCGACGCCGCAGTCCTTGGCATGCTCGGCCGGCGGGGGATTGTCCGTGACATGAAAGGTGCGACTGCACTTTGAACACCAGCGCCGCCCCTGAAGGCGCCGACGGATCTCGTCGTAGGGGACGTCGATCGCAATCACGGTCAGAGGGGTGCGGCCACCCGCCTGAAACATCTGGTCGAGCGTCTCGGCCTGCTTCACCGTGCGGGGAAATCCGTCGAGGATCACGCCCTTCTGGTGGTCGGGACGCGCCAGCCGCAGCCTTACCAGCTCGATGACCACCTCATCCGGCACCAGCTGGCCAGAGTCCATGATCGCAGCAACCCGCTGACCCAGCTCGCTGCCCTCTTTGCGGGCTGCGCGGAGCATATCGCCGGTGGACAGCTGGGGAATTTGCAGCCGCTCTACGAGAAGCTGCGCCTGCGTGCCCTTACCGGCTCCTGGTGCGCCGAGGAGGTAGATGTTGGTCTGCATCAGGTCCTCAGCGGACGCGATTGGTCCGTCCGCGGATGCGGGGCCCCTTCGGGCCAGTGACGTTTTCGTAGTTGCGGGTGATGAGGTGGCTCTCGATCTGCTGCACTGTGTCGAGCGCGACGCCGACGACGATGAGCAACGAGGTGCCGCCGAAGTTAAACGGAACCTTGAACTTCTGCTGCATGATGGTCGGCAGCACACAGACTGCCGAGATATACAGCGCACCACCAAAGGTCAGTCGAGTGAGAACACGATCAATGTACTCTGCGGTCTTCTTGCCGGGACGGATGCCCGGGATGAACCCGCCGTACTTCTTCATGTTGTCAGCGATGTCCACCGGGTTGAAGGTGACCGCCGTATAGAAGTAGCAGAAGAAGATGATCAGGCCGACGTACAGGGCGTTGTAGCGCCAGTCGCCGGGGCTGAGCACATCGGCAGCACGCTGCATCCACGAGGACTGCACGAAGCCCGCCAGCTGCGCGGGAAAGAGAAGAATCGACGAGGCAAAGATCGGCGGAATGACACCCGCGACGTTGATCTTCAGCGGCAGGTGCGTCGACTGACCGCCGTAGACCTTGCGACCCACGACCCGCTTGGCGTACTGGACGGGAATCTTCCGGTAGCCGCGCTCGAAGAAGATGATGGCAGCGATGACCGCGACGACGATGGCGCCGACCAGGAACAGCTCGAAGACCGTCATGTCGCCCTGCGACGACGACTTCTGGAACAGCTGCACCATGGCATCGGGGAATCGGGCGATGATGCCGGCGAAGATGATGAGCGAGATGCCGTTGCCGATGCCGCGCTCGGTAATCTGCTCGCCCAGCCACATGATGAAGGCGGTGCCGGTAGTCAGGGTCAGCATGGTGAGCATCTCGAATCCGAGTCCCGGTTCGAGCACCACGGAGCCATACTGTGAGAAGCTGCGGTTGTTGCCCTCTAGCCAGCGCGCAATGAAGAACGCCTGCACCAGCGAGATAACGATCGTTCCGTAGCGCGTGTACTGGTTGATCTTGCGCCGGCCCTGCTCACCCTCTTTCGACATGCGGTCGAGGGCGGGGATAACCACCGTCAACAGCTGCAAAATGATGGATGAGCTGATGTAGGGCATGATGCCCAGCGCGAAAATCGACAGCTGCTCCAGCGCTCCGCCCGAGAACATATTGAGCAGGCCGAGGAAGGAGCCAGACGCCGACTTGAGGATGTTCTTCATCACATGCCGGTCGACACCCGGCACAGTGACAAAGACCCCCACGCGGTACACGGCCAGCAGCGCCAGCGTGAACAGAATCCGCCGACGCAGCTCCGGGATCTTGGCAATATTGGCGATGTTGGACGCCATTATGGTCTCACAGCCTCCCGCTGCCGCGCCTGCGGCGCGTCAGGGTGGGGATCTACTTGGATTCCGTCTTTGCTTCCGACTTGCCGCGACGGGTCGGCTTCTTCGGCTGCGGTAGGGCAATTGCTTCGAACGCACCGTTGACCTTCTCCAGGTGCGTTCGCGCAGAGCCCGAGATGTAGTGCGCAGCGACCGTCAGTCCGGTCGGCAGCTTCTGCCCCTCGTGCACAGTGCCCAGGATCTTGACATACTTGGCGGACCGCGGCACCAGGCCGGACTCCTTCAGCCTCTTCAGATCGAGGAGGCCGCCCGCGCCCGCCTGGAAGCGGGCCGCGATGTCGCCCAGATTCAGGGCGAAGATGTCCTTGCGGAACGGGTTGTGGAAGCCGCGCTTGGGAAGGCGGCGGGCCATGGCGGTCTGACCGCCTTCGAACCCGGGCTTCGGAATGCCGTGGTGTCCGGTGCGCGCCCGCTGTCCCTTGGTGCCCTTACCGCTGGTCTTGTGCGTTCCCGAACCGTGACCACGGCCCAAGCGCTTCTTCGGGCGGTTTGCACCGGGATTCGGGGCGAGAGTATGTAGCGTAGTGCCCATTGTGCCTACTCAACTGCCTCGACTTTGACGAGATGCGACACTGCCCGGATCATCCCACGCACCGCCAGGGTGTCTTTGAGGACTCGCGAGCGATGCATCTTGGTCAGGCCGAGCGCCTTTATCGTCTGTTTTTGGTTTTCGGGGCGGTTGATACCGCTCCGAACCAGCGTAACTTTCAGCTTCAGCGCCATGGTCGTTGACACTTTCCGTAAAGGAACGCTTCAGCGTTCCTCAGCCAGCTGAGCTGGCTGTACCTCGAAATGGTCCCGAGGGGACTACGCGCTCTGCAACTGTTCCAGGGTCTTGCCACGCCGCCGCGCCACATCGTGTGGGTCGCGCAGCTGCTGCAGGGCATCGACCGTCGCGTGGATCACGTTGTGCGGGTTCGAAGTGCCGATGCACTTGGTCAAGATATCCTTGATGCCCGCAACTTCGACGATGGCGCGCGCCGCACCACCGGCGATGACACCGGTACCCGACGAAGCCGGCCGCAACAGCACGCGACCAGAGCCGAAGTTCCCGATGGCCTCGTGCGGAATCGTCCGCCCCTCTGCGAGAGGGATCTTAAACAGGCTCTTTTTGGCCTGCTCGGTGGCCTTGCGGATCGCCTCAGGGACTTCGTTGGCCTTGCCCAGCCCAGTGCCGACATGGCCATTGCCGTCGCCCACAACAACCAGCGCCGAGAAACTGAACCGACGGCCGCCCTTGACGACCTTGGCGACGCGGTTGATGAAGACCACGCGGTCCTTGAGCTCGCCGACCTCGCTCACATTGATCGCCACGCTGCTCTCCTAGAACTTGAGACCACCTTCGCGCGCGCCGTCTGCAAGCGCCGAGACGCGGCCATGGTAGATGTATCCGTTGCGGTCGAAGACGACCTTATCGATGCCCTTGGCCAGGCACCGCTCTGCGATGACCTTGCCAATCTTCTTGGCACGATCCTTCTTTTTCAGTCCCTTGAGCGAATCTTCGAGAGCAGGCTCGAGCGAGGAGACCGCGACCAGCGTACCCTGCTGGTCGTCGTTGATCACCTGAGCATAAATGTGCTTCGTAGAACGAAACACAGATAGCCGGGGCCGCTCTCCGCTGCCTTGAACACGCTTGCGGATGGACTGCTTGCGCTTGCTGCGCGAATCGAGTTTTAACGTGGCCATAGTAGTCACCGATATCAGCTTGCGCCGGTCTTACCGACCTTACGCCTGAGCTTCTCTTCGAGGTACTTGATACCCTTGCCCTTGTAGGGCTCGGGCGGCCGAACGCTGCGGATCTTGGACACCAGCTGGCCGACAGTCTCTTTGTCGTTGCCGCTGATGGTCAGAAGGACCGCGTCCTGACCTGGATTGACGGTGCTCTTGGCCTTCTCGGTCTTGGCCTGCACACCCGTCGGGAGCGTGAACTCCACGGGGTGGGACAGTCCGACGACCAGATTCAGCTTGCTGCCCGTCACCTCGGCGCGGTAGCCGACGCCGTTGATCTCGAGCTGCCGAACGTAGCCTTCGGTCACGCCCTTGACCATATTGGCGACCAGGGCGCGCAGGAGGCCGTGACGCGAGCGCTCATCACGCCCGTCGCTGCTGCGGGCAATGTGAACCTGGCCGGCTTCGAGCTTGGCACTGACGCCGGTGGGGATCGCTCGCTTGAGCTCGCCCTTGGGGCCCTTCACCGCGATGGTGGCGTCCTTGATCGTGACGTTCACACCCGACGGCACTGGCACTGGTTTTCTGCCTACGCGAGACATTACCAGACCTCACAGAGGAGCTCGCCACCGACGCCCATCTTACGAGCCTGGCGATCGGTCAGAACGCCCCGCGACGTAGAGAGGATCGACATGCCGAGGCCAGAGCGGACCTTCGGGATGCCGTCGCTCCCGACATAGATGCGCTGGCCAGGTCGTGAGACCCGGCGGATGGTCTGGATGGCGCTCTGGTTGTCGCTTCCGTAGCGCAGCCCGAGCACGATCACGTTGGCGGTCTCGCTGTTCGAGCGAGCTACCGACTGAATAAAACCTTCGTCACGCAGAATCTCCGCTACCCGCTCCTTCAGATTCGAGGCCGGAACCTCGATCTGCTCTTTGCGAGCCATGATGCCGTTGCGGATTCTGGTTAGCATATCGCCGATTGGGTCGGTCATGTTTGGTCACCAGCTCGACTTCACAACACCGGGGATCTCACCGCGAACCGCAAGCTTGCGGAAACAGATGCGGCAGACCTGGAACTTTCGCATAAATGCGCGCGGACGACCGCACAGCGGACACCGGTTTCGCTGGCGAACGGAACGGACGTTGCCGTTCTTGTCCACTTTCTTGAACTTGAACACATGCTCTTGCGCGCGCCATTCCTGGGTCAGACGTGCCATATGAAAGCTAGCTCCTGAACGGCATGCCGAGATAGCGCAACAGAGCACGCCCCTCGTCGTCGGTTGTCGCGGTAGTCACGATGGAGATGTTCATTCCCTTGATCTTGTCGATCCGGTCGTAGTTGATCTCGGGGAAGATGATCTGCTCACGCACACCCATCGAGAAGTTGCCGCGGCCATCAAACGAGCGCGGCGAGATGCCCTTGAAGTCGCGAACGCGCGGGAGCGCAAAGCTGACCAGGCGGTCCAGGAACTCCCACATCCGCTCTCGGCGCAGCGTGACCATGCAGCCGATCTTCTGACCCTCGCGCAGCTTGAAAGTCGCGATCGACTTCTTGGCTTTGGTCACCACCGGCTGCTGACCAGTGATGGAGCGCACCTCTTCGACCGCATGGTCGATGAGCTTGGGATTTGAAATTGCTTCGCCGAGGCCCATGTTCACGGTGATCTTGACGAGCTTGGGCACTTCCATTTGATTGGTGTGACCGAACTCCTTCATCAACCGCGGCAGGACCTCTTTGGTGTAAAGCTGCCGGAGACGCGGCTGGGCGGTTCGCTTGATCGGCTCGCCACCGCTCGGGGAAGCCTCTGGCTTGCCCTTGTCTCTGCCCTTACCAGGAGCCCCACCCGGCTTGCCACCGCCAGCCGGCTTGGCAGCTGCGGCCTTGTCGCCGGCAGCCTTGGCCCCTTCCTTCTTGGCAGCGCCGTCGTCCTTCTTCGGCTTTTCTGCCTTTTCGCCCTTATCGCTTTTCTCAGCCATCTCGGACTCCGTTCGTTACTGCTAGACGCACCAGGCGCTGATTAGCAGGTCTCGAACTGTCTAGGTTCTCGTGCGGCCAGTTCCGCTACTTCTTCTCTGCTTCGATGACAGTGCCCGACTTGCCGGCGCGAAAACGGGCGCCGTCCTTGACGAGCGTCTTAACACGGCTGGGCTTGTCAGTACCAGGGTCGATCGGCATGACATTGGAGATATGGATCGAGCCCTCTTTCTCCAAGATGCCGCCCTGCTGGTTCTGCTGGGTCGGCTTGGTGTGGCGCTTGACCATCTGCAGCCGCTCCAGAACAACCCGATCCTTCTTGTGAAGGACCCGCAGCACCCGGGCGCGCTTGCCCTTCTCTTTGCCGGCGATGACCTCGACAAGGTCGCCTTTGCGAATGCGCTCCATTACAGCACCTCCGGCGCCAGCGAGATGATCTTCATGAACTTCTTGGCGCGCAGCTCGCGGGCCACTGGGCCGAAGATACGGGTGCCGAGCGGCTCGTTGTCCTTGTTGATAAGGACCGCCGAGTTCGTATCAAAGCGGATGTAGGTCCCGTCCGGACGGGCCACTTCTTTGGCCGTACGAACGATGACTGCCTTGGCCACGTCGCCCTTCTTGACCTTGGCATTCGGTATGGCCTCTTTCACCGAGACAACGATGATGTCTCCGAGAGAGGCGTACTTGCGCTTCGAGCCACCGAGAACCTTGATGCAAAACACCTTCTTTGCACCAGAGTTGTCAGCGACATCGAGGATTGTCGTCATCTGGATCATGGCTGGATTCCCAAGTCTCGCCGGCCAGAGAACCTATCATACCCACACTGCATTACAAGCCTCTCTTTTGGAGACTTTTGGCACTCATTCGCGCCAGGCAGCGGGCAGGGCCCCCTGAATCGTTCTCTTATCTCTCTTGCCTCATAGGCTTGCCTCAGAGGCTCGCCTCAGCCCTGCGACCGACGAGCTTTTTCGAGCAGCTTTTCGACCCGCCACCGCTTCTCTTTCGAGAGAGGACGGGACTCGATGATCTGGACCTTGTCGCCCACCTTCGCGCCGTTGGTCTCGGAGTGCACCTTGTACTTGGCCTTCTTGACCAGGTACTTGCCGAACTTGGTCTCGCGCACGCGCCGAGTGACCACGACCACTACGGTCTTGTCCATCTTGTCCGAGGTGACGACACCGACCATCCGACGCCGGTGACCGCGCTCGTCGGCCGCTTCGGGCGTAGGCGCGGACTTCTGGTTCTGCGTTTCCATGGCTTACTCAGACTTCCTCGGCGCCGCGCGGCGCTCCGACAGGATGGTCATGACCCGCGCGATCTCGCGACGAGTCGAGCGGATCTGGCTAACGTTCTCAATCTGGTTGGTCGCGTGCTTGAGCCGCATCTGGAAGAGCTGCGCCTCCAGCCGACCCAAGCGCCCGCGCAGCTCCTCTTCCGAGGACTCGCGGATCTCGCGTATGACATTGGTGCTCTTCATCACACGCCTCCGTGACGGGATAGAAACTTGGTGGCGATCGGCAGCTTGTGATGAGCCAAGCGGAACGCCTCACGCGCCAGCTCCTCGGGCACGCCTTCGACCTCGTACATGACACGGCCGGGGCGCACGACCGCAACCCAGTCCTCGGGTGCGCCCTTGCCTTTACCCATTCGGGTCTCAGCCGGCTTCTTGGTCGTCGGCTTGTCCGGGAAGATGCGAATGTAGACCTTCCCACCGCGCTTGATGTGGCGGGTAATGGCGATACGCGCAGCTTCGATCTGACGGGACGTAATCCGGCCCGGCTCCGCAGCTTGAAGGCCGAAATCGCCGAATGCGACATCGGTTCCTCCCTTGGCAGCCCCGCGGGTTCTGCCCTTCTGCGCTTTGCGGTACTTTGTCCTCTTCGGCGACAACATCGCTTAACGTCTCCCGCTCTTTAAGCCCGCGTCGGCAGCAGGGTCTTCGTGGGCAGCACTTCGCCCTTGAAGATCCAGCACTTCACGCCGATGACGCCGTAGGTGGTGTGAGCTTCAGCGAAGCCATAGTCAATGTCAGCACGGAGTGTGTGCAGGGGCACGCGGCCCTCGCGGTACCACTCGTACCGTGCCATCTCGGCTCCACCCAGGCGACCCGACGATGCAACGCGGATGCCCTTGGCGCCGAACTTCATCGCCGTCTGGATGGCCTTCTTCATCGCGCGCCGGAAGGCGACGCGACGCTCCAGCTGGGTCGCGATGTTCTCGGCGACGAGCTGCGCGTTGGTCTCAGCCTTGCGAACTTCCTGAATGTTCAGGAAGACTTCGTTCTCGGTGAGCGCCTGAATCTCTTTCTTGAGCTGCTCAACACCAGCGCCGCGCTTGCCGATGACGATGCCCGGACGAGCGGTGTAGATGTTGATCTTCGCCTTGTTCGCGGCACGCTCGATCTCAACTCCGGCGATGCCCGCGTGCTGCAGCTTCTTGCGGATCTCGCTCTTGAGCTTGATGTCCTCGTGCAGCCACTTGGCGTAGTTCTTCTCCTCGTACCACTTGGAGGTCCAGCTCTTGATGACGCCGAGGCGGAATCCGATGGGATGCGTTTTCTGGCCCATTGCCCCTACTTTCTAATCCTCTAAATCGTCCCCTGGCTAGCCGCTGGCTATTCCGCGGGCGCGACCACAATGGTGACGTGGCTGGTGCGACTCTGGATACGATTTGCTCGGCCCATCGCGCGAGCCATCCAGCGCTTGATGATCGGCCCGTTGTCGATGGAGCAGCCACGGACGACCAGCCCATCCACATCGGACTCGCCCTTGTGCTCGGCATTGGCAACAGCCGAGAGCAAGAGCTTGTGGATGACCTGACCGGCCCGCTTGGGCGTACCCTTGAGCATGGCCATCGCATCGTCGACGCGGCGACCCCGCACCAAGTTGGCGATGATGCGCATCTTGCGCGGGGAGATTCGAACCTGCCTAAGAACGGCTTTAGCTTCCATGTTTCGATCCAGCGCCTAGGTCTTTACTTCTTGGCCGACGGAGCCGCAGGCTTGGCAGCCGGAGCAGCAGTCTTGGCCTTGCGATCTCCGGAGTGACCATGGAAGGTGCGGGTCGGCGCGAACTCGCCGAGCTTGTGCCCAACCATGTTCTCCGTGACAAACACCGGAACGAACTTCTTGCCCTGGTGAACGGCAAAGGTCAGTCCCACCATTTCCGGAAGAATCGTCGAACGGCGCGACCAAGTCTTGATGACCTTCTTGGACTTGGTGCGCTGAGCCTCGAGCGTCTTGCCGAGGACATGCTTATCGACGAACGGCCCCTTCTTAATCGAACGCGCCATTTTCTAGCTAACCTTTGCTGCCACGGCGACGGACGATGAACTTGTCGGTCGCCTTGTTCTTGCGGGTCTTGTACCCCTTGGTCGGCATGCCCCAAGGAGAGCAGGGATGACGGCCACCAGACGAACGGCCCTCGCCGCCGCCCATGGGGTGGTCGACCGGGTTCATACCGACGCCACGGTTGTGCGGACGCTGGCCCTTCCAGCGCAGACGGCCTGCCTTGCCCCACTGGATGTTGCCGTGGTCAAGGTTGCCCACCTGGCCGACAGTCGCGCGGCAGTTCACATGCACGCGCCGCACTTCGCCCGAGGGGAGACGGACCTGAGCCCAGTCACCTTCCTTGGACATGAGCTGCGCAGCCACGCCGGCCGACCGCACCAGCTGCCCTCCACAACCGATCTTCATCTCGATGTTGTGGATCGCAGTTCCGAGCGGAATGTACTTGAGCGGCAAGGAGTTGCCGGGCTTGATGTCCGCGCTCACCGCCGAAATAACGGTGTCGCCGACATTGAGCTTGTCCGGGCACAGGATGTAGCGCTTCTCGCCATCTGCATAGTGAAGCAGCGCAATACGGCAGGTACGATTCGGATCGTACTCAACCGCAGACACCTTGGCCGGCACACCAGTCTTATCGCGCTTGAAGTCGATGAGACGGTAGCGCTGCTTGTGTCCACCACCGTGGAAACGGGTGGTAATGCGGCCCTGGTTGTTGCGACCAGCCTTCTGGGACTGGCCCTTGGTAAGACTCTTCTCGGGGCGGGTCTTGGTGACTTCGGCAAAGTCGAAGCCAGTCATGCCACGCCGCCCGGGGGAAGTCGGCTTGAAGATCTTAACGCCCATTACACACCCTCGAAGAACTCGATCTGACTGCCGGCCTGAAGCGTGACAATGGCCTTCTTCCAGCCAGCACGCTGACCGACGAAGCGCCCCATACGCTTGATCTTGCCGCGCACGACCTGCGTGCGGACGTCTGCCACCTTTACGGTGAACAGCGCCTCGATGGCGCGACGGATCTCGATCTTGTTGGCGTCCTGGTGGACTTCAAAGACCACCTTGGGCCGCAGACTCGACTCATCTGCACCGACCTGGCCACCGGTCTCCTTGAGACGGGTGCCCTTTTCGCTGAGCAGAGGTCGCTTGATAATCTGATGTGGTTTCATCGACGTGACCGCTACTAAGCCTTCGAGCCGAGCCGCGACTCGAGAGCTTTGGCCGTCTGCTCCGTGAGAATGAGCGACGGATGGTTCAGGATGTCGTAGATGTTCAGGCCTTCGACGGCCAAGAACTTGGCGTCGGCCAGGTTGCGCATCGACTTCGCAACATTGGTGCTGTCCGCCGAGGCGACCAGCAGCGCGGAGGGAGCCTTGAGTCCGCTCAGCAGCTCCACTGCCTTCTTGGTCTTCGGCGTTTCGAAATGACCGGGAGCGATGTCCTCAAGGATGATCAGCCCCTTGTCCCGAGCCCGCAGGCTCAGGGCCGAGCGCAGTGCAGCCTGGCGAATCTTCTTCGGCACGCTGTACTCATAGTCGCGCGGCTTGGGAGTGAACACCTTGGCGCCGCCCACGTGATTGGGGGCCCGGGTCGAGCCCTGTCGGGCGTTGCCGGTCCCCTTCTGACGGAAGGGCTTCTTGCCGCCACCGCGGACTTCTCCGCGGTGAAGGGTCGAGTGCGTCCCCTGGCGTCGCGAAGCGAGCTGCTGCTTCACGACCTCCCAGAGGAGGTGCTCCTTGATCTCGGCGCCAAAGACCGCGTCGTCCAGCTGGACTTCACGGACCTTCTTGCCCTGCAAGTTTACAACATCAAATGTAGCCATGGGTCGTATCCAGGGAGCCGGTTCAGGTCTTGATTTCGACGTCAACGCCGGCCGACAGATCGAGCTTCATCAGCGCATCCAGCGTCTGCTGCGTTGGCTCAAGAATGTCCAGCAGCCGCTTGTGAGTGCGGATCTCAAACTGCTCGCGGGACTTTTTGTCGATGTGCGGCGAACGCAGCACACAGTACTTGTTGATCTTGGTCGGCAGCGGGATGGGGCCAGCAACTTTGGCCCCGGTGCGCTTGGCCGTGTCCACGATCTCCCCGGCCGACTGGTCGAGCAGCTTGTGGTCGTAGGCTTTTAGCCGGATGCGGATCTTGGGCGTTGTCATGACCGGGTTCTTCTCTGGCTACTCGACGATCTGAGTCACGACGCCGGCGCCGACAGTGCGGCCGCCTTCGCGGATGGCGAAGCGGAGACCGGTGTCAGCGGCAACCGGCACGATGAGCTCGATGTCCATCTGGATGTTGTCGCCCGGCATAACCATCTCGACGCCTTCGGGCAGACGGCAAACGCCGGTCACGTCGGTGGTGCGGAAGTAGAACTGCGGCCGGTAGTTCGTGAAGAACGGGGTGTGACGACCACCCTCTTCCTTCTTGAGAACGTAGACCTCGGCCTTGAACTTCTTGTGCGGGGTGATGGAGCCCGGCTTGGCCAGAACCTGGCCACGCTCGATTTCCTCACGCTTCACGCCGCGCAGCAGGCAGCCGACGTTGTCACCGGCCTGGCCCTGATCGAGCAGCTTGCGGAACATTTCAACACCGGTGACAACCGTGGTGCGGGTCTCGGTGTAGCCAATGATCTCGACGGTCTCGCCAACCTTGCAGACGCCGCGCTCGATACGGCCGGTGACGACGGTGCCACGACCGGAGATCGTGAACACGTCTTCGATCGGCATGAGGAACGGCTTGTCCGTCTCACGAACCGGCTCGGGAATGAAGGTATCGCAGGCGTTCATCAGAGCCTGGATGGCGCCATCGGCGATCTCGCTGTGGACGCCGGTGAGCGCCTGCAGGGCCGAGCCGCGGATGATCGGAACCGTATCGCCGGGGAACTTGTACTTGTTGAGCAGCTCGCGGATCTCGAGCTCGATGAGCTCAAGCAGCTCGGGATCGGTGTTGACGTCGACCTTGTTCAGGAAGACGACGAGCTGGGGCACGTTGACCTGGCGGGCCAGGAGGACGTGCTCGCGGGTCTGCGGCATGGGGCCGTCGACCGCAGACACGACCAGGATGGCGCCGTCCATCTGCGCGGCACCCGTGATCATGTTCTTGACGTAGTCGGCGTGGCCCGGGCAGTCGACGTGCGCGTAGTGACGCTTGTCACTCTCGTACTCGACGTGCGAAACGGCGATGGTCAGGATCTTGGTGTCGTCACGGCGCCCCTGCGACTCCGAGGCCTTGGCCACTTCGTCGTAGCTGATCGGCTTGAACTTGCCCTGGTGCTTGTCCGACATCACCTTGGTGATGGCGGCGGTCAGGGTGGTCTTGCCGTGGTCGACGTGACCAATCGTGCCAATGTTCACGTGGGGCTTAGTGCGGACGAACTTTTCCTTGGCCATAGCGATTTCCTTCTCTATCTGTTCAGGCGCTCCTCATATCACAGAGAAGCACGTATCCGTTCTTGGTTGAGGAGCTACCAGCGATAGTGCGCAAAGGCCTTGTTTGCTTCGGCCATCTTGTGCGTATCTTCGCGCTTCTTAACCGCGTTCCCGCGGTTGTTGGCGGCATCCAGGATCTCAGCGGCGAGCTTCTCGACCATGGTCTTCTCGCCGCGTCCGCGGGAGTAGGAGACCAGCCACCGCATTCCTAGAGCCTGGGAACGATCTGGCCGCACATCAACCGGCACCTGGTAGGTCGAGCCGCCGACTCGGCGGGACTTGACCTCAAGCTTCGGCTTGACGTTGGCCATGGCACGTTCAAAGACCTTGACCGGATCTTCCTTGGCTCGCTCGCCGACCTTGTCGAAGGCGCTATACACGATCTTTTCGGCGGTAGACTTCTTGCCGTTGGACATGACCGTGTTGATGAACTTTGTGATCCGGCGACGCACATCGTCGGCCTGATCGGTGTACTTGGGGTCGGTAACGACTTCCCGCTTAGGTACTTCACCTTTGCGTGGCATGGATTCGCGTCCTCAATCTGCTTATAGGGCTTCGGTGGCTTACTTCGGGCGCTTGGCGCCGTACTTGGAGCGCCCCTGTCGGCGGTTGGCAACGCCAGCAGTGTCGAGCGTTCCGCGGACGATGTGGTAACGCACACCGGGCAGATCTTTGACACGGCCACCGCGAATCAGACACACCGAGTGCTCCTGCAGGTTGTGTCCTTCGCCGGGGATGTAGGTCGTGACTTCCATTCCGTTCGTGAGACGAACACGAGCGACCTTGCGGAGCGCTGAGTTCGGCTTCTTCGGCGTCGATGTATACACACGAACGCAGACTCCGCGCTTTTGCGGGCAGCCCTTAAGCGCGGGAGCGGAAGTCTTGCGGCGCTGCTTGCGCCGACCCTTTCTAACGAGCTGGTTGATCGTGGGCATCTACTGTTTCGTCCGATTCGTTTCCGAGCGCTCGACTGCGTTTTCCTGATTGCCTCCCCTCTCTTGGGGGAGGCTAAATCCGCGAAAACACACGTCAACCACTTGATCGCAAAGAGAAGCGCAGTATACGGAGGCCCCTGCGCACGTCAAGCAAAAGATCGTTTTCCTTGGTTTTCTCTCGGGAAATGCGATCTAGATCGCTATCCCTTATTTGAGATCGCGGCATCTGCACCGCGATCCTCATCGAGCGCATCCGCGCCCAATCCCTCGACGGTACCGATCGCTTCACTGCGCGATGGCGATCGCCTCTCGATCGGCTCCACGTAATCATCCGCAGGGCCATCGATCTCGATCGTCAAGCGCTTGTACGTCGGGATTCCCGTCCCCGCGGGGATGAGACGCCCCATGATGACGTTTTCCTTGAGGCCGCGCAGGTAGTCCACCTTGCCGCAGATCGCGGCCTCAGTGAGCACCTTGGTGGTCTCCTGGAACGACGACGCCGAGATGAAGGACTCCGTCGACAGCGACGCTTTGGTGATGCCGAGGAGCAGCGGCTCGCCCTTGGCAGGCGTAAGCCCGCTCGAAAGTGCGCGCTCGTTTTCCTCCTCGAACATGTGACGCTCGACCTGCTCGTCGACGAGGAAGTTGGTCTCGCCGACATCGACAACGCGCACGCGGCGCAGCATCTGGCGAACGATCACCTCGATGTGCTTGTCGTTGATCTTGACGCCCTGAAGGCGGTAGACCTCCTGCACTTCGTCGACGAGATACTTGGCCAGCGCCTTCTCGCCGAGCACCTTGAGGATGTCGTGCGGATTCGAGCTGCCGTCCATGAGCGGCTCGCCGGCCTTGACGCGATCGCCTTCGCGCACCGACAGGTGCTTGCCCTTCGAGATCAGGTACTCCTTGGGCTCGCCGATCTCGGGGGTGATGATGACCTTGCGCTTGCCCTTGGTATCGCGGCCAAAGCTCACCACGCCATCGATCTCGGAGATGACCGAGTGCTCCTTCGGCTTGCGCGCTTCAAAGAGCTCAGCGACGCGCGGAAGGCCGCCGGTGATGTCCTTGGTCTTGACGGTCTCGCGGGGGATGCGGGCGATGATGTCGCCGGCTTCCACCCGATCGCCTTCAGCGCAGCTGATGTTGGCGCCGATCGGTAAGAAGTAGCGGGCCTCCTGATTGCTGCCCGGGATCTTCTTGGTCTTGCCGTTGTCCTCTTTGAGCGTGATGCGCGGACGGGTATCGGCATCGCGCGACTCGATGATGACCTTGCGCGAAAGACCGGTGTGCTCGTCGAGCTGCTCCTGCATGGTGACGCCGTCGATGATATCGCCGTACTTCACGATGCCCGCGACCTCGGTGAGGATCGGGATCGAGAAGGCGTCCCACTCGGACAGGAGCTGCTTGGGCTCCACGCGCTCGCCGTCGCGCACGAACAGCTTGGCGCCGTAGGTCAGCGCATAGCGCTCGCGCTCGTGGCCAGCGTCGTCGCGGATGACCAGCTCGCCGTGGCGGTTCATGACCGCCAGGTACTTCTTCTGGTGCGCCTCAGCAGCGCCGGGGTTGACCTTCTCGACGGTCTGGATGTTCTCGAAGCGCACGATGCCAACGCCGCGGGCTTCCAGGTTGCTCGACTGGATGCGCACCTGACCGACGCCGCCGATGTGGAACGTGCGCATCGTCAGCTGCGTGCCAGGCTCGCCGATCGACTGGGCGGCGATGACGCCGACCGCTTCGCCGATGTTGACCATGTAGCCGCGCGCCAGATCGCGTCCGTAGCACTGCACGCAGATGCCGCGGCGGGTCTGGCAGGTGAGGACCGAGCGGATCTTCACGCGATCGATGCCGGCGTTCTCGATCGCCGTCACCGTGTCTTCGGTGATCTCTGAGTTGGCCGGAACGATCGTCTCGCCGGTGTAGGGCTCGACGATGTCTTCCAGCGAGACGCGACCCAGGATGCGATCGCCGATCTTCTCAATGATCTCGCCACCTTCGACGAGCGGCGTCATCTCGATGCCTTCGAGGGTGCCGCAGTCAAAGTCAGCGATGATCGCGTCCTGCGCAACGTCAACCAGACGCCGCGTCAAGTAACCGGAGTTGGCGGTCTTGAGCGCGGTATCGGCGAGACCCTTGCGGGCGCCGTGCGTCGAGATGAAGTACTGAAGGACCGACAGACCTTCGCGGAAGTTGGTGGTGATCGGGGTCTCGATGATCTCGCCCGAGGGCTTGGCCATGAGGCCACGCATACCGGCCAGCTGGCGGATCTGCTGCTGCGATCCACGAGCGCCCGAGTCGGCCATGATGAAGATCGGGTTGAACGACGGCTGGCGCTTCTCCTCGCCGCTGTGCTGGTCGCGCATGACGACCGTGCCGATCTCGCTCATCATCTCGCCGGCGACCTGCTCGGCCACCTGCGCCCAGATGTCGACGACCTTGTTATAGCGCTCGCCCGAGGTGATGAGACCCTCGTTGTACTGATCCTCGATCTCGGCGACTTCCTTCTCGGCGCGGTCGAGGAACAGCTTCTTCTTGACCGGGATCTTCATGTCCTCGATCGAGATCGAGATGCCGGCCAGGGTCGCGTAGTAGTACCCGAGCGACCGCAGCTTGTCGGCCATGAGCACGGTCTGCTTCTGGCCGCAGATGCGGTAGCACGAGTCGATGAGCTCGGCGAGCTGCTTCTTGCCCATGACGCGGTTCGTGTACTTGAACGACATCTCGGGCGGCAGGATCTCGCCGAGCAGCACGCGACCGCAGGTGGTCTCGATGACGGCCGACTTGCCGGGAGTGGCGCCGGTGGGGTTCACCATGCGCACCTTGACGCGCGCTTGCAAACCGAGCTCGCCGTGGTCGTACGCCATCCGAACTTCTTCGGGCGACGAGAACACACCCGCCGCATGCTCGCCCTTCTTGGCATCGCGGTACTCGCCGCGAGAGAAGGCGCGCTCACGCGTCATGTAGTACAGGCCGAGGACGATATCCTGCGACGGAATGATGATCGGCTTGCCGTGCGCGGGGCTCAGGATGTTGTTGGTCGACATCATGAGCACGCGCGCTTCCATCTGCGCTTCGATGGAGAGCGGCACGTGCACTGCCATCTGATCGCCGTCGAAGTCGGCGTTGAAGGCGGCGCAGACCAGCGGATGCATCTGGATCGCCTTGCCTTCGATCAGGGTCGGCTCGAAGGCCTGGATGCCGAGGCGGTGCAGCGTCGGTGCGCGGTTCAGCAGCACCGGATGCTCGCGGATGACCTCTTCCAGGATGTCCCAGACTTCCGGCTTCTCTTTGTCGACGAGCTTCTTGGCGCTCTTGATCGTGGTGACCAGGCCGCGCTCTTCGAGCTTGTTGTAGATGAACGGCTTGAACAGCTCGAGCGCCATCTTCTTCGGCAGGCCGCACTG
>Ga0075163_10003483_pt1 | contig 21139 bp, 14 predicted proteins | sample JI1023141ADNA_FD_71478 | JGI IMG/M metagenome (GOLD analysis project Ga0075163, IMG submission 71478) | Wastewater effluent complex algal communities from Wisconsin, to seasonally profile nutrient transformation and Carbon sequestration -... | ecosystem: Engineered > WWTP > Effluent > Algae... | reverse complement strand
TGATTATTACCCATAAATCTGCTGAAGGAGAATTAGAGTTTATTTCTACTGTCATGCGAGATATGACAGAAAGAGTTAATGTTGAAAAAGAACTAAAAATAGCTAAAGAAGCAGCCGAAGCAGCAGCACAAGCAAAAGCAGAATTTCTTGCAAATATGAGTCATGAAATTCGTACTCCAATGAATGCAGTTATCGGCTTAACAGGCTTATTATTAGATACAACTTTGAGTCCTGAACAAAGAGATTTTGTTGAAACAATTCGTGATAGTGGAGATTCCCTTTTAGTAATTATTAATGATATTTTAGACTTTTCTAAAATAGAAGCAGGAAAATTAAGCCTAGAGCTACAACCATTTGACTTACGTAAATGCGTTGAGCAATCTCTAGATCTGTTAGCAGCAAAAGCCGCAGAAAAAGGATTAGAACTAGCTTATCTTATAGATAGTAATACCCCTATTACCATTATTAGTGATGTAACTCGTTTACGTCAGATACTAGTTAACTTACTTAGCAATGCAGTAAAATTTACTTCTAAAGGTGAAGTATTAATTTCCATAATGGTAAAAGAAAATATAGAAGATAACTATACTTTATATTTTTCTATTAAAGACACAGGAATAGGCATTCCTCAAGAACGTCAAAAAACTCTTTTTCAATCATTTAGTCAAGTAGATGCTTCAACAACACGAAAATATGGTGGGACAGGGCTAGGATTAGCTATTAGTAAGCGTTTATGTGAACTTATGGGCGGAAACATGTGGGTTGAAAGTGATATTGGTCAAGGATCAAACTTTCAATTTACTTTACAAGCTAAGTCTGCTCCTAGTGAAAAACAGGTTTATCTGCAAGGGTTACAAGCTGAATTAGTAGGCAAAAAAATATTAATTGTTGATGATAATCATACTAATAGGGCTATCTTAGTTAAGCAAACTGAATCTTGGGGAATGCTTCCTATAGCTTTAGTTTCTGGTGAAGAAGCAATAGAAGAGTTAAATAAAGGGTTAACAATAGATATAGCAATTTTAGATATGCAAATGCCTAAAATGGATGGCATTGCTTTGGCAATAGAAATACGTAAGATATCTAGATTAAAGCTTTTGCCATTGGTTATGTTATCTTCTCAAACAGCAAACCTAAGTTTTAGGGCAGGGCAAGTAGACTTTAGTGCTATGTTGACCAAACCAGTAAAACAATCACAGCTCTATGATACTTTAGTGGGTATTTTTGCTAAAACAATTGATCAAAAGCCTATTAGAAGCGATGAGATAGCAAAATCATCTAACACTGAGCCAAATTTAGCTATAACATTACCTTTAAGAATTTTATTAGCAGAAGATAATGTTATAAACCAAAAAGTAGCAATACAAATACTTAAACGTATGGGCTATAGAGCAGATTTGGCTGCTAATGGATTTGAGGTATTAGAATCCTTAAAAAGACAAAGTTATGATGTAATCTTGATGGATGTACAAATGCCGGAGATGGATGGATTAGAGGCTACTTATCAAATTTGCCAAAAATGGCCAAAGGAAAAACGTCCTAGAATTATTGCTATGACTGCTAATGCAATGCAGGGTGATAGAGATAGATGTTTGTTAGCTGGAATGGATGACTATATAAGTAAACCTGTTGATATAGTAGAGTTACGAGCAGCTTTAGAAAAAACTAATTTAATCACAAAAACTTCTTCTAAAGTATTGCTAGAGATTACCAATATATATAAGTCTTTAGATCCAAATTGCTTAGATGATTTGCGCCAGCTACAAGATGAGGATGATCCAACCTTATTAACAGATTTAATAAAAGGTTTTTTAAATGATGCAGAAAGGGTTTTAACCACTATTGACCAAGCTATTAAAAAAGGTAACACCAAAGATCTAGAATTTAATGCACATACCCTTAAATCTAGTAGTGGCATAGTAGGGGCAAAACAAATGGCGCAAATATGTGCAGAGTTAGAATTTATTGGTCGTAAAGGATTGACTAGTGATACTCAAGCTTTATTAGTAGCACTACAAGAAGAGTTTGGTTCTGTACGTCAAGAATTAGAAAAAGAATTAAATAAGCTATAAACAATATAATAGGATTTTTTCGTGAACCAACCCCCATCAAATAAAAGTAAATTACCTTTAACCGCAATTATCATAGGGATAGTAAGTTTATTTTCTGATTTAAGTACAGAAATGGCTTACCCCTTACTACCGCTTTTTATTAGTACTTTGCCAGGAGCGTCACCTATTTATTTAGGCTTAATTGAAGGTGTTGCCGAAGCTACAGCAAGTGTAATTACAGCATTTTCTGGTTGGATTTCTGATTGGTTCCAAAAACGTAAAACTATTGCAGTTCTAGGTTATGGAATGACAACTATAGCTAAACCAGTAGTTGCTTTAGCTACAGGCATTCCAATGGTTTTAACAGGGCGATTTATGGATCGTTTTGGTAAAGGAATCCGTTCTGCTCCAAAAGATACAATTCTAGCTAATGTTGCTACTGAGGAAAATCGAGGTCAAATCTTTGGTTTTGAAAGAATGATGGATAGCGCTGGAGCCGTACTTGGGCCAGCTTGTGCAATAGTACTTTTTTATCAGTTTAATCTTTCTTTACAAAGCATTTTTCTTTTAACTGTTATCCCTTCTATATTAGCTTTTGCTTGTATCTTATGGGTAAAAGAACCAGAAGTTCAAACAAATAAAAAACGGGCTTTTTCCTTAAAAGGGCTTAGCAAAGAATTTTGGATATTTTTAGCTATCAATGCTGTATTTAATCTTGGAAACTCAACCAATACATTTTTAATATTAAAAGCTAGTAATGAATTAAAAATGGGTGTAGCAGCATCATTAGGCTGTTATATGCTCTATAATGCCGTTTATTCTATTGGATCATACCCTGCTGGTGTAGTCTCTGATCGATTTGGGCGTAAAAATATTTTACTAGTAGGATTTATTATTTTTGCATTAACTTATTTTGGTTTTGCTCAAGTGCAAACTGCATTTTGGGTTTGGATATTATTTGCCTTTTATGGCATTTATCCAGCTTTAACTGATGGCGTTGGTAAAGCAATGGCAGTTGATTTAACTACACCTGAGGTTAGAGCAACAGCAATAGGGCTATTTGCTGCTTCAGTTGGCCTAACTCGTATTCCAGCTAGTTATCTTGGTGGTTTGCTTTGGGAAAAATATAGTAGTAGTGCTACTTTTTATTTTGGTGCAATTACTGCTTTAATAGCCTTTATTTTGTTACTTGGTTTTAATCCTAAAAAAAGAGAAGCATAGATTTTAAATTCTCATCTAGATGCAAAATAGCAATGAAACTTGGCTTGACGCCGCTTTACTGTTGCTGTTAGGATGAAACGCTTCTCAAAAAGCTTCCTCTGGGGGTGACAGGCTTCGACGGGGATTCATGAGATGTGTAGATGCATGTCGGGAACTATGTAACCCGTAAACTGCATAGAAAACTTAACTGCAAACACGCAGAATTTAGCTCTAGCTGCTTAACAACAGTTAGCGTTTTTGAGCTACCTCGCCCGTGGGTAGTTTGAAAACGTCACTTTAACGGGCTGAGTCGTTTAGTTGTGATCAGGGCTAAGCGGCAAGAAATACTGAACTAGTTGCTTATAATGCTTGTCTCTTCCACTGTTATAGGCAATGAAAATTAATAGGAAGGGGACACACATGTAGATTCTGCCGTCAAAGGTCTTCGGACAAGGGTTCGATTCCCTTCACCTCCATTTCCAAACCTCTTAAAAAAATAAACTTTAAACCTATAAGGTTTTATATCTAGAAAAAATTGCATATTTTAGTGCATAATAGCCTGGCTACACCATCACTCTTAACTAGATTATATTATCTAAATTATCACCATAACAAATAGCAACTTTTTAGGAGAAAGTTTATGTCTAAAAAACCTTCCAAAATAGTATTTTTTCAGCAAGTACTAGTGATTTTACTTCTTTTCTTTTGCTTAGTTAAAGAAGGGTATTCACAATCATTTGCAGGGCGATTAGTTGGCTCTGTTAGAGACCCTGAAGGTGCTGTTATTGGAGGAGTTTCAATAATAATTGAGAATGAAGCAACTGGTATTAAACGAGAATTAGTTTCCTCAGATAATGGAAGTTTTATTGTCCCTGAACTACCCCCAGGTTATTACTCGGTATTTATAGAATCAGAAAACTTTGCTTCTACTACACGTAAACAAATAAAAGTAGATGTAGGGATAGAAACACGCCTAGAGCTTAACTTACAACTTAAAGCTAGCCAACAAGTAGTTATTGTTACTGATACAACTTCACCAGTATTGCAATCAACAAGTAGCCAATTAGCAGAGACAATTAACAACCAACAAATAGATGGACTGCCGTTAAATGGTAGGGATTTTCGCCGACTAACAACTTTAATTCCTGGAGTTTCTCCCCGTTCTCCAAGAGGGTCTTTAGGCTCATTAACTGTAAATGGACAAAGAGAAAAAGCTAATATATTTCTTATTGATGGTATAGATAATAATGATTCTTTTCGTAATCAACCTTCATTTAATCAAGGAGGTGTTACAGGTGCACCCGCAACCCTTGTTCCAATAGATGCACTAGCAGAATTTAGCCTCCAATTACAAGGTGCAGCCGAATATGGTAGAAATTCTGGAGCGGTCTTTAACATTGTAGTTAAGTCTGGGACTAATGATTTTCATGGAAGCGTATATGAGTTTTTAAGAAATGATAATTTAGATGCAAGAAACTTTTTTGAAACCCTCCCAAATGTACGTAAAGGCGAGTTTAAGAATAATAATTTTGGTGCAGTAGTTGGTGGGCCAATTGTTCGTAATCGGACTTTTTTCTTTTTTGGCTTTGAAGGCCAACGAGAAAGAGCTAATTCACCTTTTGCTATAGTTGTACCAAGTGCTCTAGATATTGCTAATGCAAGAGCCATTAATAACTCTATGGGAAGAAGAGAAAATCCCCTTTCTACTAACTTATTAAGACTTTTTCCTTCAGAAAATAACCTTGGTGGACGGAATAATTTTGTTTTTAGTTCTGATAACCTTAATGATAGTGATAATTTTTTAGTTAAAATAGATCATAAATTAAGAGAAAATCTAAACCTTAGTGGACGCTATGTTTTTGGCGATGGAATGCAAGTATTCCCTCTTACTAGCGGTTTTGGTTCTCCATTACCTCAATATCAAACCGTAGTTCCAACTAGAGTCCAATTATTAGGACTAAACTTAGTTCAACTCTTTGGTAGTAATATCCTTAATGAAACTCGTGTCGGCTATAATCGGTTTTTTCAAGATTTTTCTCCTTTAGATAAAGATTTTGATCCTTCGTCTATAGGATTAATTACTGGATCTCGTGGACTACCAACCATTACATTAGCTGGTTTTACAAGCCTAGGCGCACCAACAAATGTTCCTCGTGGACGTGTTAGTAGCGCATTTCAAATGCTTGATAACCTTACATTAATTAGCGGGGTTCATACTTATAAATTAGGTGGAGAATACCGCCGAGCAATAGTTAATTCTTTTAATGATACTTTTTCTCGTGGCAGAATTGATTTTAGTAACCTAGCAAATTTTCTTGCTGGTATTGCTGTACCAACTAATACAACAATTGCTCGTGGAGCAACTAGAAGAGATACTTTTAATAATACTTTTGCTTTCTTCTTCCAAGATGATTGGAAAATACGCCGTAACTTAACCTTTAACTTAGGTATAAGATATGAATATGTTGGGGTTTTTTCTGATGAAAGTGATAGAATCTCAAATTTTATCCCTAATATAGGCTTACTACGTGTTGGAAGTGCAGGTTTATCAAAACTATATGAACCAGATCGTAATAATTTTGCTCCAAGAATAGGGTTTGCTTATGATTTCCAAGGAAAAAATAAATTAATTATTCGTGGGGGCTATGGTATTTTTTATGATGCTCTTTCACAGGATTTCTTTTTATCACAAGGCTTTGCTGCTGGCAGTGTTGGAACAAACCCTGTTGCTGGACTAGATACATTTACTATTAATTTTGCTCCCACTGCTAAAGTACCTTTTGGCCCTAATATACCTATTTTTGCTAGCGCTACTACTAGCACTGCTCCAGCACCTTTATTTGCTGTTGATAGGAGTTTACGTACTCCATATAGTCAAAATTTTAATTTAAACTTACAGTATGCTATTAGAGCTAATACTGTAATGCAGATTTCTTACGTTGGATCTACTGGGACAAGATTATTTCGTTTAAGAGATATTAATCAACCAACCCCTGGATTAGCAGCAACTCGTCAAAGTCGTAGACCTTTTAATAATCAATTTCCACAGTTTAGCTCTATTAATTATTTAGAAACCACAGCTAATTCCAATTATCACTCACTACAAGGCTTTGTTAGACAGCGCTTTTCAAATGGCTTGGATTTTTTCCTTTCCTATACCTATTCTAAGTCTATAGATGATGCTTCAAATGGTATTTTTTCAGGCACTAGAGGGGTTTCATTTCCTCAAGATAGTAATAATTTACGTGCAGAACGCTCAATATCAAATTTTGATATAAAACATAGATTTACATTTAATTTTGTTTATGAGCTAAATTTTCTTCCTAAACTACTAAGTACAGCTCCTAAAGTCTTTACTGAAGGATGGCAACTAAGCAGTATTTATACGCTGTCAAGCGGATTTCCTGCTACAGCATTTTTATCTACTGATATAAGTGGAGTAGGGAATTTTAATGATCGTCCAAATGCAATAGGTGATGCTAATTCTGGGGCTGAGACAGTGAATTCATTTTTTAATACCAAAGCTTTTTCTTTGCCTAGCGTGGGAAACTTTGGTAGTGCTGGGCGAAATACCATTATTGGCCCAAGGTTTAATGTTGGAGATTTTTCAATAAATAAACGTACAAAAATCAATGAAAAGCTAGCATTACAATTTCGAGCAGAGATATTTAATATTTTTAATCACCCTAATTTTGGTTTGCCTAATGTTCAATTTGATAGTTCAGGCTTTGGGGCAATTGGGGAAACTCCAGATATTTCTGCAGGTAATCCTAAGCTTGGAGAAGGTGGGCCAAGAGTAATTCAATTTGGGCTTAAACTGATTTTTTAAATGTTTTAATACATTAAGAATAAAGAGGGCGAACACTTTGGTTCGCCCCTACTGCTTGACAGCCATCCTTTCTTTTTATACTCTGAAAACCCGTGATGGGAAATCAAACAAAAGTTACTGCAATTATTCCAGCCCGCTATGGTTCTACCCGGCTGCCAGCAAAGCTATTGCTAGATTTGGCTGGTAAACCAATTATCCAACATGTCTATGAACGTACTTGCCAGGCTAAATTAATTGACCAGGTTATTATTGCTACAGATGATAGCCGTATTGAAACTGTAGTTAAAAGCTTTGGCGGTAATGTGGTAATGACTTCTGATAAGCATGAAACAGGCACAGACCGTATTGCTGAAGTAGCCCAGACCTTAAACTCAGAAATTATTGTTAATGTCCAAGGTGATGAACCCTTAATTGATCCAAACACTATTGATCAAGCAATTACACCACTTTTAGAAGACAAAGATTTAATGATGAGCACTACTTGTGAGCCAATTGCTAATTGGGCAGATGTTTTTAACCCTAATGTAGTAAAAGTAGTAATAAATAATCAAAATGAAGCGCTTTATTTTTCTCGTGCCCCAATACCTTTTCCTCGCTTTGCTGCACTAGGTCAAGGATGTTTTGAGCCTCAAAAAATGTTACTAGAAATGCAAAATAATAATGCTGAAGCAGGGGATTATTTTAAGCATACAGGTCTTTATATTTACCGACGAGAGTTTTTACTTAACTTTACTAGTTGGCCACGTAGCCCATTAGAAAAAGTAGAATCTTTAGAACAATTACGCGCTCTACAAATGGGTTATCGTATTCGAGTTATAAAAGTTGAAAAGAAATCTATTGGAATAGATACTTTAGCGGATTTAGAAAAAGCTAGGAAAATTTTGAAAACAGACTAGGAGATTTTATGCCCAAATATATTTTTGTAACAGGTGGAGTTCTATCTTCCTTAGGTAAAGGGATTGCGGCTTCTTCTATTGGCTGTTTGCTAGAAGCACGCGGTCTTAAAGTTACTCTACAAAAATTTGATCCTTATATTAATGTTGACCCTGGCACAATGTCCCCTTTTCAACATGGTGAGGTTTTTGTTACTGATGATGGTGCAGAAACAGACCTAGACTTAGGTAATTATGAGCGCTTTACCTCAGCTAAAATGACTAAAAATAATAATTTGACTACTGGGCGAATCTATCTTTCTGTAATTGAAAAAGAGCGTAAAGGTGATTTCTTAGGTAAGACAGTACAGGTTATTCCACATATTACAAATGAAATCAAAGATGCTATTAAACAAGCGTCTAAAGATTTTGATGTAATAATTGTTGAGGTTGGTGGCACAGTAGGCGACATAGAATCACTACCTTTTCTAGAAGCAACTCGCCAACTACGTCAAGAAGTAGGACGACAAAACGCGCTCTTTATTCATTTAACTTTAGTTCCCTATATTGCTAGTGCTGGAGAGCTAAAAAGTAAACCAACACAACATTCTGTTAAGGATTTATTAGAAATAGGTATTCAACCTGATATTTTGCTTTGTCGTACTGAACGCCCTTTGCCTAGGGAGCTAAAAGAAAAAATAGCGCTTTTTTGTAATGTTTCAGAAAAGGCCGTTATTACTGCTCAAGATGCTAGTACAATTTATGAAGTCCCGCTTGCCTTAGCCGCAGAAAACCTAGATGAACTAATTATGGAGTTATTAAATTTACCTCCTCGTGAACCTGACCTGCGTCAATGGCGCCAACTCGTAGACGTTATAAAAAACTCTCCTCGTAGTGTAAATATAGGTATTGTAGGCAAATATGTTGAATTAAAAGACTCATATAAAAGCTTAATCGAAGCCCTAGTTCATGGCGGTGTAGCAAATAAAGTAAAAGTAAATATTCGCTGGATTGAATCGGAGCGTCTGATAACTGAAGAGAATTGGGCAGAGCCATTAAAAGATATGGACGCTATACTTGTCCCAGGAGGGTTTGGTAAGCGAGGTATTGGAGGAATGCTTAAGGCTATTTCTTATGCTAGACGTAATAAGGTTCCATTTTTTGGTATATGTTTAGGGATGCAATGTGTATGTATTGAATATGCTCGTAATGTTTGTAATCTTGCAGATGCAGATAGTACAGAATTTGACCAAAATACTCCACATCGTATTATTTATATGTTACGTGATTTAATTGGTGTAGAGGAAATGGGCGGAACTATGCGTTTAGGTTCTTATGAATGCGAGCTAAAACCAGGAAGTTTAGCTGCAAAGGTTTATCAAAGTGAAACAATCTCTGAGCGTCATCGTCATCGTTATGAGTTTAATACTGAGTATGAAAAGATTCTTACTGAAAATGGGCTATTAATATCGGGGCGTTCTCCAGATGGAAAATTTGTTGAAATCGTTGAATTAGCAGATCATCCTTGGTTTTTAGGTTGTCAATTTCACCCTGAGCTACGTTCACGGCCTTTATCACCTCATCCATTATTTACCTCTTTTATTAAAGCGGCGATTGATTATCGTGCTCAAGATGAATCTAGTAGCGGGACAGGGCAACATCAAGCTGTAAAGATGGTAGAAGCTAAAGCCAATGTGCAGAAATGGGAAGTAGAAGAAGAGCTAATGGAAAGAGGTTAATAGGCTTAACCTCTTTAATTAGTTTGTTTATTTTATTCACCATGTTTAAGTAAATACTCAGGATTGATTGCCTTAAAAGATAATCGACCTAAATAGTTATCTCTAGCTTCGATCAATGGTCGAAAAACAATTCCTTCCCGTAAAACTTGAGGATTTAATAGGCTTTTGCCTATTGAGTATTTAACTAAATCTGCAATAGATATTTCTGGAGCTAAAAGAAAATTCTCCTCTACAATAGGCACAGTTTCTAGGTCTAATTCATTAGTAATATCGCGAAATTCTTGATAGTTAAGGTAACGATACTTTTTAATATCAAAAATATTAAAAACAAAAAAATGTAACCCTTTTAGTTTTAATCTATTACCCTGTATTTTCTCACCAGCTAACTCGCCTTGAAGTGCAAAGTCCCCACCTAGGCTTTTTAGTTTATTTTCTAAGTCGAATTTTTTAGCACAAACCCAATAGAGACTATCAAGAGATTCAACTAGCTCAAGGCTACGAGAGCAAACACCAAATTCACCTTCTTTTAAGTAGCAAGTCATACTAGAACCATCTATTTTTTCGCTAGCATAAAAAACTTTGCCACGATGTTGCTCTATTACTTCTTCTAAAACCTGCACTCTAGTTTCATCTGTTTTAGGGATAAATCCAGGAAAGAAACCTTTGGTTTGACCGCCTAAACCTGCTGATAATGGAGGTTCATATTTTGTTATTGCTAAAACTTCTGTTACGTCTAACCCTTCTATTAGAGGGGTATCAGAAGGTAAAATACTTAGAGGAAAACATATTCCTTGGCTAATTTGCCCTCTTAAACGCATGGTCTTAATTACAAATTTACGTGGGCGTAGAAATTCAAACTCGGCTTTTTCTGGTAAAAGAGAATCTATTTCACAGTAGACACAAAGATCACCTAAGTTAAATTCGCCTTTTTTAGTAACTACTTGCCAACCAAGTATTGTTGCTGTTTCAATTGCGTCTGCGCCATTAATATGACTTAAAGCCTTAACTCTTTGTATAGATGCTAATTTTCTTGCCATAATTTTTTCCTAGACAGTTTTATTTTGGGGAATGGGCAATATAGCATTTTTTATGCCAATACAATTAATTTGATAATAAGAGAGGAATATATTGATAGTAAAGGGGTTATGGAAAGTAAATAAAATAAGCTAGGCTATCATTAATAAATAATAACCTAGCTTATTAAATAAACTTTTATTCCAAAAGATAAGCTAAAATCTATTTTTTAGCTTTAGTTTCATAGACATGTTTATAACGTAAGTTAGCTTTCTTATTATTTAACTCTACTTTAATTTTTCTTTTTCCAGCATTTTGTGTTGGATTAGATGGCGAATAGGCTAAAGAATAGGTATGAGAAAGCTCTGAGCTAATATCATTAACAATAGTTTTTAGATCTGAGGAAGCAGCATCAAAAAACCTACCACCAGATCTTTCTGCTAAATCACGTAAAAAAGAGTCATTTCTGGAAATCTCATCTAAATCTGCAAGGCTTTGTAAAGGAGTTGCATCCAGCACCTCATAAGTTTTTTCAGGCACTCAAGCATTTGGAAGTGGAATAATAACAGGAATATTTCTTGAAGCACTTAATCTCTTACCTTGAAATCTAGGTGGATAAAACAAGCTATAAACTACAGTGTCAGATTCTACAAATTGTTCTATAGTTTCTCTTTCAGACTGATAGCTACCAGTATCATTACCAGTTGAAATAAGCACTAGCACTTTTCTACCAGGAACTCTTTTTAATATTTCCTTGGTTGAGACAAAAACAGCATTACGTAATTTAATTCCAGTACTATTTGCTTGAGCCATTTCTAATGCTTCTTTTAGTGTGTTTTGGTTATCAGTAAAACGTGAAGTGTTAGCAATGAGTCTATTATCAAAAGACATTAGCCCTACGTTATCACCTGGGCGTATTTTATCTATTAATTTTTTTGCTACTTCTTTAGCATAGGGTAGAACTCCAGGGTAATCAGTAGATGATTCCATCATAATTAGAATATTAGCAGGAGCATTTTCCGTTGCAAAAAGTTCAATATCTTGTTTAACACCATTTTCATAAACTGCAAAATCCTCTACTTTAAGCTCAGATAAAAGTGCTCCTTTTTTATCTCTTACTACAACAGGTATATTTACTAGAGTTGTATCGATTTTTATTGTGTTTTCATCGGAATTTGAAGGTAAAACAGGGGTTTGGTTTTGAGCAAATGTTGAAGAAGCAAAGCAGAGTAAGATTAAGATTAATAGCCAAGATTTATACTTAAAAGTCATAAAATTTTTCTCCCTAGTAAGGATTATTCTTATTTCTTAAACTATTTGGTATTTCTTAAAATAATTTGGTTTTCTTAAGCTAAATAGAACTAAAAAATGCAGCTTAAGTGTAACCATTAAAATAGAAAGAGTCTTTAGATACTCATAAAAGCAAAGGAGTTGCACCTAAGAAAAAAATCTAGCAATATGGCTAAAATTTTGAAGTTATTGAAAAATCAGGAATTTATGATTTAGATATTATAGGAAATCAGGAATTTTGAGAAGATTGTTAAAATATTTTTTGTGATTTTAGGAAAAAGGTAAAAAATATTTTTAAATAAAAATATTAAATTCTTAATTTAGGTTGTACTGAATATTAGCTTAATGGATTAAAATAGCGCAGATTATTAATCTTAATAATAAAAATTTTCTAGGAATATTATGCAAAGCATCGTTGATCCATTAACAGCAGCAAAAATTTGTATTAATTTCAAAAATTATGGTGCATTAGCTTTATTAATACTTTTTACTATAATAGCTTTAATTTCTCCTAAGTATAAATTTTTACGTAAGATAGAAGTAAGTTTTAACCATATTGCTAGACAAAGAAAAAAAGCTATTTTCTTAGTAGGATTAACAGCATTTTTAAGTACTGCTCTAGTTTCATATGTTTTTTATTGGCCAACTCCTACAATTCAAGATGAATTTGCCTATTTATTTGCTGCAGATACTTTTGCACAAGGACGTTTAACAAACCCTACACACCCGATGTGGATACACTTTGAAACTTTTCATATTTTACAACAACCAACTTATGCTGCTAAATATCCTCCAGGGCAAGGTTTAATCTTAGCTGTAGGTCAAATTTTAACTGGTTATCCTGTTGTTGGTCTTTGGTTAAGTATAGCTCTAGCTTGTGCTGTGGTTTGTTGGATGTTACAAGCTTGGCTTCCACCTCGTTGGGCTTTATTAGGTGCTTTGTTAATGATGCTAAGGCTTGCGCTCTTTAGTTATTGGGGTCAAAGTTACTGGGGAGGTGCTGTAGCTGTAATAGGTGGAGCACTAGTTTTTGGTGCTATGCGTAGGATATTAAAAAAAATAGAACTTAGCCATGTATTACTTTTTGGGTTAGGGCTAGCAATATTAGCTAATACTCGTCCTTATGAAGGGTTGATAGTTGGTTCTATTGCAAGCCTTTTTATGTTTGTGGTGTTAATTAGAAAAAAAACATTTTCACCAAAAGTTTTAGTACAAAGAGTTATTTTACCCTTAGCTGTTGTATTAGTTATAGTTGCAGCAATGATGGGTTATTATAATTGGGCAATTACTGGTAATGCTCTATATTTTCCTTATCGTGCTTATGAAGCGGCTTATGGCAGTATACCAAACTTTCTTTGGGAAAAACCTATATCTAAAGTAGCTTATAACCATGAAGAAATCAGAAAAAACTTTCAAGAATTATACTTTAATATCTATAAAACCCATATAGATAGCTTAGAGCATTATTTAACATGGTGTTATTTCAAGCTAGGAAAATTATGGAGATTTTATCTTGATTGGGTCTTTACTTTACCCTTGATTGCACTTGTATTTTTACTTAAAAACTATTGGGTGAGGTTTGCTTTATTTACTACTTTACTTTTATTAATAGCCATGATGCTAGTAGCCTTTAATTTTGGCCATTATGCAGCACCTATTACTTGTCTAGTGTATTTTTTAGTTTTGCAATCTATAAGAAAGATTTATTTTTGGAAGTGGAAAAAAAGGCCACTAGGACAAGTTACTAGTTGGGCTATACCTTGTTATTGTATATCTATCATTATTTTACCAATAATCTTAGGCTCAGATCCTTTTTTTTATGTTAATCCTAGCCCTTGGGAATTACCCCGTACTATGCCAGACAGATGGAGCTTAAAACGAGGTACATTACTTTCAGCATTAAATAAAGAAGAAGGGAAACATTTAATAATTGTGCGTTATTTACCTGGACATAATATAGAGTATGAATGGGTTTATAATGAAGCTAATATTGATAATGCTAAAGTAGTTTGGGCTAGAGATATGAGCTTAGACCAAAACTGTCAATTAATGAAATATTTTTATGACCGAAAAGTATGGATCTTAGAAGTAGATGATAAAACTAGAAATGATAAGTTTTACACTATTACTTCTTGTAAATAATGAAAATCATATTTATTACTTAGAGGTTTCTTTGGTTGATAAAATTTTTTCTTCAGCAATAGTAATAGGCTCGGGTTTTACTTGTTTATAAATACGGCCCAAATATTCACCGATAATTCCAAGAAATAAAGCATTTAATCCTATAGAAAATAGAATCAAGATGATAATGGTAGCAAACCCAGCAGGCCATTGTGAACCACCAACATATTTTGCAATTATGGAAAATATAGTTCCAAAAAGCATTAACAAAAATACAATTATGCCTGTGTAAGTAGCAAGACGTAATGGAATAACTGATTGGTTAGTAATACCATCAATAGCTAGGCGTAGCAACTCGCTAAAAGAAAATTTGCTTTCACCATGTTTTCTTTCATCTCTGCTATAAGGAATACCAACCTGCTTAAAGCCAATTCTAGCTATTGTCCCTCTAAGATAGGGTTGATTGTCATTCAAATTCATTAAAACTTCAATGATACATCTATCTATTAGCCTAAAATCTCCTGCGTCATGTGGTAATCTTGTGTCACTTAACAAATCTATTAAACGATAGAAGATTTTGCGAGTGGCATTAATTACCATACCTTCTTTACGTTGAGAGCGAATCCCATAAACTACTTTATAGCCTTCCTGCCATTTTTCTAAAAACTGTGCAATCATTTGTGGGGGATCTTGGAGGTCACAATCAAGCTGAATAGCGGCTTGACCAGTAGCTGATAAATAGCCAGTTAATATTGAGCGCTGATAACCAAAATTTCTGGAAAAACGAATTACACGAAGACGAGGATCTTGTGTAGCAATTGCTTGAAGTTTTGCAAAAGTATTATCAGTGCTGTGGTTATCTGTAAATATAAATTCAAAACAAAAACGATCATTTAATGCCTCTAGCTCTTTGTTAACAGTACTATAAAAGAGATCAATATTGGCTTCTTCATTATAAACAGGAATAACAAGTGAAATTAATGGTTTTGATACTGTATTCATAAGTGATTCTCAATTTAGCCAAGAGATTGATTTTGGAGTTGGCATCTAATCACATTGCTTAACCCTATGGTTAAACTGGTTTTGGCATACCAGTTTGGTAAAGGTTCTCCTTTGCATGGAATCATAACTTCATGATTGCGATAAGGTCTACCACCCCAATTTATTGGTATTTTTTTTCCTAGTATATCCTGATAAAGCTTGGCTATGTCTTGCAAAGTATGACGGGCAAAACTGCCAACAAAATATCTTAAGTGTTGTTCGTTGTTACTTGTCTTAATGGCCTGACAATAAGCATCAATTACATCATCTATATAAACCAGATCTAATAGTTGTTGCCCAGGAGAAAAATTAACTGTTTCCTGTGAAATGGCTGCATTATATAAGAGTTGTAATATTTTATTACGAGGATCATTTGGGCCATACACATCAAAAAGTTTTAAAGTAATGGCGTTTACTGTTTGTATTTGAACATAATAATCAATAACTGCTTCAAATGCTTGTTTGCTAGCAGCATACAAACAAACAGGTTCATAAAGTGTAGCTTCATGCATATGTTGCCAATAACTACCAGTATTGATAAATGTTTTTACTTGATGCTCAGTCATTAGCTGTAATAGCTGAGTTCCCATTGTAAGGTTAACTGCCATCAAGTCACTGATCTGAGCAGAAGTAATTGTATACTGACTCATTGCTGCTAAATGAAATACTGCATCAATAGTTTGTAAAGCAAATATTTGGGCAATGCTCTTGTGTGTCCCATCATAGTAATAAAGTTTTATTTGAGGATGTGATATATCAAGACAATTAAGGTTAGAAGAGGCTCTTACTAAACAGAGTACTTGATTACCTTCTTCTAATAAGCGCTTTACTAAATGTGTACCAACATAACCATTAGCACCTGTCACCAAATAAGTGCTCATATTGTTTTAACAAATTTTTTGAATACACCATAAATATGTAATATCATCTCTTCTGTTAAACCTTGATGACAGCCAATTAAAATCCCTCCACGCATCACCGCATCTGCTATAGGATAGGCTTCTTGCTTAACACAAGCCATCTGTTGAAAACCAGGTTGACGCAATATATTACCGGTAAATACTGGACGTGTTTGTATACCATGTTTTTCAAAATAGATTTGTAGTTGCTTACGTGTGAATGGAGATTGATCTCTTATAGTTAATGCCATTGCTAACCATCCAGTAACGCTATTAGGTAATTGTTTGGGTAATATAAACCATTCTTCATACTGCTTAAAAAAATCTAAATGTTGTTGAAAATGTTGTTCACGTAATTTGATATTCATTGCTAGTTTACTTAATTGCACTAGGCCAAATGCCGCTCCCATTTCTGATGGTTCCAGATTATACCCTGGCTCTTCAAAGACAAATTTAGCATCATATTCAATACCATTTAAATCAATATTAAAACGGTTTTCAATTTTTTCAGACTCTACAAATAGTGATGAACTACGTCCCCAACTGCGCAATAGTCTAGCTCTTCGCTCATAATCAGAATCATTGACACAAAGCATTCCACCATTGCCAGCACAATTAATTACATGCGACCCATAAAAACTAGTTGTGCTGATATCAGAACGAGCGCCAGTGCTTTTGCCACCTAAGAGTGCCCCTAAAGTGTCAGCAGAATCTTCAATCAGAATTAATTGATGTTGATCAGCTATTTTTCGCAGTATATCCCAATCAGCTATATTGCCAATTAAATTTGGAATCATCATAGCTTTTGTTTTAGGCCCAATCATAGCTTCTATTTGATTGACATCAATATTGTAAGTACCTTCTGCAACATCAACAAATGCAGGAATTAATTTATTACGAACTAGTGGAGCAACAGTAGTAGAAAAGGTCAGCACTGGAGTTATAACTTCTGATTCTGGAGGTAAATTCAATAGTTCAATAGCTAGATAATTAGCCGAGGTTCCAGAATTCACCATAATTCCCCATTTTTTTGCAAATAGGGTAGCTACTTTAGATTCCATTTCACGAACATTTTTTCCCATCAATGTTGAGGTTCTTAGTACTTCAACCACAGCAGCAATTTCTTCTTCGCCATGTACTGATTTTCCATAAGGAACTGACAAATATTCTTGGGTCATTTGACTCTCACTTATTCATATATTCATTAATTTGCCTTAAACTATGTTTACGCATAGTTTGCCCTAAATAATAAGCTTTATACCATTCTATAGTTTTAGTTAATGCTATATTTAAATCCCATTTAGCATACCAACCTAATTCTGCTTTTGCTTTACTACAATCTAATCTTAAGAAGTTAGCTTCTTTCAAATTTTTCTTATCTGCTTGAATTTCCCAAGATGCTTGCTCACCCCATAGACTAACTACTTTTTCTACAAGATAGCTTACTGGTTTAGCCGAATCAGCATCAGGGCCAAAATTCCAACCACCAACAAAACGGTGTTTATCTTCATAGAGTGCTTGTGCTAGTTGTAGATAACCTGCGAGTGGATCTAGCACATGTTGCCAAGGCCGTACTGAATGTGGACTGCGTATAGCAACCGGCTGTTTGGATATAAAGGCGCGTATCATATCTGGAACTAATCGTTCTTCTGCCCAATCACCGCCGCCTATTACATTACCAGCACGTGCTGACGCTAAAGAGATTTGGCTAGTTTCTGTAAAATAAGACTGTTGATAACATCTTGTCACTAATTCTGCACAAGCTTTGCTACTGCTGTAAGGATCAGCACCACCCATAGGCTCATTTTCTCGATATCCCCAGAGCCATTCTTTATTTTCATAACATTTATCAGAAGTGATATTAACTATTACTTTGGTGTGATCTGTAGCACGAATTGCTTCAAATAGATTTATTGTACCTAATACATTAGTAGAGTATGTTTCTATAGGATCAAAATAAGAAGGTCTTACCAATGATTGCGCTGCCAAATGAAAAACAATTTCGGGTTTGTAGTCTTTAATAACCTGTTTAAGTTTATCTAGTTCTCTAATATCAGCAATTACTGATTGCGAGGTATTTTCTAAATCAACTAAGGAATAATGATTAATTTTTGTTGGTGGTAACTTACTATAGCCCAATACATTGCTACCAAGAGACTCTAACCATAGTGCTAACCAACTGCCTTTAAAACCTGTGTGGCCTGTTACCATTACTTTTTTGTTGCGCCAGAACTTTACATTAATTGCCATCACTAACCCCAAGTTTTCCATGGAGCTACTCCTTGTTGCCACAAGGATTCCAATAAATTTTTTTCACGTAAAGTATCCATAGGCTGCCAAAATCCACTATGTTTATAAGCAACAAGTTGCGAGTCTTTAGCTAAATTTTCTAGTGGATCACGTTCCCATACAGAATCATCGCTAGTAATATATTCTAGTACTTTTGGAGAGCACACAAAAAAACCACCATTAATCCAGCCTGCATTTTGAGGTTTTTCTTGAAAGGAAGTAATAAAGTCATGCTCATCTATTTCTGTAGCACCAAAACGTCCAGAAGGTGCAACTGTTGTCATAGTGGCCAAAACACCTTTATTATGGTGAAACTCGATTAGTTTTGTAATATCAATATCTCCTACACCATCGCCATATGTAAAACAGAAACTCTCTTCGTTCTTAATATAAGAGGCTATGCGCTTTAAGCGTCCACCAGTCATTGTTTCTAGCCCTGTATCAACCAAAGTAACTTTCCAAGATTCAGCATAACTATTTAGAAACTGCATGGAATTGTTAGCCATATCAAATGTGACATCTGACGTATGTAAATAATAATTTGCAAAGAATTCTTTGATTAAATATCCCTTATATCCTAAACAGATAATAAAATCCTTTATTCCATGGCTGGAGTAAATTTTCATGATATGCCACAAAATAGGTTTGCCACCTATCTCAATTAAAGGCTTAGGTTTTAAAGAGGTTTCTTCACTTATACGTGTACCATACCCGCCTGCCAATATAACTGCTTTCATTGACTAAATTACCTATCTTTAATTACTAAAAACTGAAAATAATAACTCTTAATCTTTGAGATTACAAGAATAACATTACTAAGGTACTTAAGGATATCTGTTAGATTGTAAGCAGTCTAAAAATAAAAATTAGAGTACAGCGTGACATAAATAATTTTATATTTTAATTCCTTGGGTATAGCCTTGAATAAAAAAGGTTAAATTACCTGCCTTAAAAATATTAGTTTGTTTTTGTTACAAGATAATATTTTTCTAAAATATATTTAAAAGTCTTTGTTTTTTCTTTCTAGCCAACGCTTTTTACTAATATGTCGTCTAAGCCTACAAAAGCGCTGTCAATTTAAGTTGTTAGCAAAAATAAACCGCAATAAATCAACAAATTACATTATAATTTCAGCCCTACTAGATTTTATTTAGTTTGAGGAGAATAAAATGTCTCGATTCCTAGGATTAAACTCTAGACTGATAAAACTTAGCATAGTTATCTTGCTTAGTTTTACTATTATCCCTTTTAATCTATTTGCTCAAGATAGACCAAAGCTATCACGTAATCCAAAAGCTAGTAATACTGAGCGTTCATCATTTCGCTTTAAGGTAAGCGTTTTAGTAAATCGTAATAAAGATAGCTATCTTTATAACTATACTTTAGAGCAATTAGATTATGGACGACTAAGCTATGATCTAGTTAATCGGTTTGAGATAGTTTTCCCTTGTGGTGATGGTGCTTATCGTTCGGTAAAAAATTTACAATCAGATGGATGGCAGCTAAATTCTGGAGGGAGCTTTTTTGAGCCTGCAATAGGAAAAAATAAACTTTGGGGATTACAGTTTCTTCCTAGCTATCAAATTACACCTAATGGTGATAATTCAACAAAAGGTGATAAAGCTTTTGGTTTTTCTTTTATTAGTAAATGTGCCCCTACTAGTGGGCAATGGGTTGTAGTTGGAGATCAAAAATCAGATATAGGGGAAATTGATGTCCCTTGTGGTTGTGATAGTAGTTTAACTAGTGTGCCTAATTCAGACTCTCGTGGTTATGATGATCGAGATAGTGATAATAGCCAAGCTAAAAATAATAGTAATTCTGAGCCAACTCCAATTGAAACAGAGACAAATAGCTCAAAAGATAGACAAAACACGAATTCTATTAATAACAATAGGATTTCTGTTACTCGACAAGAGATCATAATTTCTCCTGATACAATACTAAAACTAAGAATGGAATCTAAGTTAAGTTCTGCTACAGCTAAAATAGGAGATAAGTTTCAAGCTAACCTTTTTGAAGATATAAAAGCAGATCAACTATCAGTTTTACCTAGTGGTTGTAAAGTAGAAGGAAGGGTTATTTCTGTTGAGCCTGCTCGTAAAGGTAATAAATCTGGCACAATAGGAATAAATTTTGATCGATTGATCTTACCTTCTGGACGAGTAGTTAATGTAGTAGGTGAATTAACTAGCTTAAATAAAAAAGAGGGTACAAAAGTTGATAGCGAAGGTCATGTAGAAGCTTCTTCTAGCAAACGCTCAGTAGTTTTTATTGGTGGTGGTGCAGCAGGTGGTGCAGCTATTGGCGCTATTGCAGGCGGAGGTAAAGGGGCTGGAATAGGTGCAGCTATTGGGGCAGGGGCTGGTATATTAGGTGTTTTGCTTACTAATGGCCAAGAAGCTATAGTAGAACCAGGCACTGAGTTTGGGTTACTTCTTACTCAACCATTGCGAATTCCAAATGCTAATACTGCTAGTAAATCTAAGAGTAAGTTTACTGAACAAGAACAAGAAAAAGTATTTACTGACTCAAAAACTATTTATGCTGCACAAGTGAAATTACGTAGCTTAGGGTATTTACGCTCAGTAGCAAATGGTCGGATGAGTCCATCAGTAAAAAGGGCAGTAATCAATTATCAAAATGATAATAGTTTACAACCAACAGGTTTAATTGATTATCCAACAGCAATAAGTTTAGGCATTATTGAGCGTTAAATATAAACAAGTAAGCAAGTCTTTAAGTTCTTATTTTAAGGAAATTAACAAGACGAAGGGATTTTCCTTTTTGCTTT
>Ga0075163_10003482_pt1 | contig 21144 bp, 17 predicted proteins | sample JI1023141ADNA_FD_71478 | JGI IMG/M metagenome (GOLD analysis project Ga0075163, IMG submission 71478) | Wastewater effluent complex algal communities from Wisconsin, to seasonally profile nutrient transformation and Carbon sequestration -... | ecosystem: Engineered > WWTP > Effluent > Algae... | reverse complement strand
TTCAACATGTTGGTGCCGCCGGGGTAACCCATCGGCTCGCCGCAGGTGATGGCGTAGGTGTCTCCGGGCTTCAGCACACCCCGGGCCACCAGAAGGCGTTCGGCCTCGACCAGAGCCTGGTCGCGGTCGCTGAAGTTGGGCATCAGGATGGGCCTCACGTTGCGATAGAGCGCCATGCGGGCCTGCGATCGGGCCTGGCTGGTCAGGCCATAGATCGGCACATGGATGTTGTGCCGGCTCATCCACAGCGCCGTGGAGCCCGACTCGGTCAACGCAATGATGGCCTTGCAGCCCAGGTGATGCGCCGTGAACAACGCGCCCATGGCAATCGACTGGTCGATGCGGCCGAAGATGCGGTCGCTGAAGTTGGCATCGAGTCGCACGTCCTCGGCACGCTCGGCTTCGAGCGCGATCAGCGCCATGTGCTCGACGGTTTCCACCGGGTATTTGCCGGCGGCCGTTTCCGCACTGAGCATCACCGCATCAGTGCCATCGAGCACCGCGTTGGCCACGTCGCTCACCTCGGCGCGGGTCGGCACCGGCGCCAGGATCATCGACTCCATCATCTGGGTCGCGGTGATGGCGATCTTGTCCAACTCGCGCGCCATGCGGATCATGCGCTTCTGCAATGCGGGCACGGCCGCGTTGCCGACCTCGACCGCCAGATCACCTCGCGCCACCATGATGCCGTCGCTGGCCTTCAGGATGGCCTCCAGGTGTGGAATGGCCTCACTGCGCTCGATCTTGGCGATCATGGCCGGCTTGTGGCGCCAAGGCTCGCCGGCCACATTGGCCAGTTGACGAGCCATCTCCATGTCGGTGGCGTTCTTCGGGAAACTCACCGCGAGGTAATCGCACTGGAAGCTCATCGCGGTCTTGATGTCCTCCATGTCCTTGGCGGTCAGGGCGGGCGCTGTCAGGCCCCCGCCCTGCTTGTTGATGCCCTTGTTGTTGGACAGTTCGCCGCCGATCTTGACCTTGGTGTGCACCTGCTCGCCCAGCACACGCTCGACCGTCAGCACGATCAGTCCGTCGTTCAGCAACAGCGTGTCGCCGGGCTTCACGTCCCGCGGCAGTTCCTTGTAGTCGAGTCCGACGCCGTTCAGGTCGCCCAACTCCGTGCGGCCGGCATCGAGCACGAAGGGCGCGCCGTTCTCCAGCATCACCTTGCCGTCGGCGAACTTGCCGACCCGGATCTTCGGGCCTTGCAGGTCGGCCATCAGTGCAATCGGCTTGCCGACCCGGGCTGCGCATTCGCGCACCAGCGCGGCGCGGTCGATGTGATCCTGCGCCTTGCCATGGCTGAAATTCAGCCGCACCACGTCCACCCCTGCAACGAGCAGGCGCTCGAGCACCGAGGCTTCGCTAGACGCCGGGCCGAGTGTGGCGACGATCTTGGTGGCACGAGACATGTGGGCTACTCCGGGATACGCAGCCGGTGATTATCCGCAGTCGGACGTGACACCGGTTACCGAGCGATTACACACCCGTTGCCAGATGCCGCCCCTGGGCGGCCGCGACGTCGGTCACTGCCAACGCCGTCATGTTGACCACACGCCGCATCGTGGCCGAGGGCGTGAGGATGTGCGCGGTCTTCGCCGCACCCAGCAGCACCGGGCCCACGGTCACGTTGTGGCCGCCAGTGACCTTGAGCACATTGAAAAGGATGTTGGCTGCGTCGATGTTGGGCAGCACCAGCAGGTTGGCGGCGCCAGTCATCGTGGTCTCTGGCAGCACGGCGCGGCGGATGGTCTCGGACAGCGCCGCGTCGCCTTGCATCTCGCCGTCGCACTCGATGCCCGGCGCGCGCTGCACGAACAGCTCGCGCGCCGCCCGCATGCGCCGCGCCGAAGCCCGGTTGGATGAGCCATACATCGAGTGCGACAGGAAGGCCACCTTGGCCGGCATGCCAAAGCGCTGCACCTCGTCAGCGGCCATCTGGGCAATCTCGGCCAGTTGCTCGGCGCTGGGCTCCTCGTTGACGAACGTGTCGGCGATGAACAGCGTGTGTTGCTCCAGCATCAGGGCGTTCATGGTGGCCATCGTGCCGGTGCCGGGGCGGGCGCCGATGACGTTCCGCACATGCTCGAAGTGGCCGTCGAAGCGGCCGACCAGACCACACAGCAGAGCGTCCGCGTCGCCGCGTCTCACCAGCATCGCGCCGATCAAGGTGTTCGAGCGCCGCAACGCCGCCTTCGCGGCCTCCGGTGAGACGCCGTCGCGGCCCATCAGGCGGTGGTAGCCCTCCCAACAGGCGCGGTAGCGCGGGTCGTCCTCGGGATCGACCAGTTCAAAATCGATCCCCGGCTTCAGGCGCAGGCCGGCACGCTCGATTCGCATGGCGACCACCGCGGGCCGGCCGATCAGGATCGGCAGGGCCAGGCCCTCGTCCTTGACCACCTGCACCGCACGCAACACACGCTCGTCCTCGCCTTCGGCATAGACGACTCGGGCCGGGTGGGCCTTGGCAGCCATGAAGACCGGGCGCATGAACATGCCGGTCTGGTAGACATAGCGGGTCAGCGAATCGCGGTACGCGGCCAGGTCGGTGATCGGCCGCGTCGCCACGCCGGACTCCAGCGCCGCCTGGGCCACCGCCGGCGCGATGCGAAGGATCAGGCGTGCGTCGAACGGCGTGGGGATCAGGTAGTCGGGGCCGAACTTCAACTCCTGCCCGGCGTAGGCCGCCGCCACCTCGTCACTGGTCTCCGCCTTGGCCAGTGCAGCGATCTCGCGCACGCAGGCCCGTTTCATCTCCTCGGTGATGCGGCTGGCGCCGCAATCCAGCGCGCCACGAAAAATGTACGGGAAACACAGAACGTTGTTGACCTGGTTCGGGTAATCCGAGCGGCCGGTGGCGATGATGCAATCTGGCCGTGCGGCCTTGGCCAGTTCAGGCCGGATCTCGGGCTCGGGGTTGGCCAGCGCCAGGATGATGGGCTGGCGCGCCATCGTCTTGACCATCTCCGGCGTCAGCACCCCGGCGGCCGAGCAGCCGAGGAAGACATCGGCGCCCACCACCACCTCGGCCAGCGTGGTGGCCGAGGTGTTCTGGCAGTAGCGCTTCTTGGACTCGTCCAGCTTGTCGCCACGGCCCTCGCGTACCACACCCTTGGAGTCGCAGACGAAGATGTTCTGCGGCTTCACACCCAGGCTCACCATCAGGTCCAGGCAGGCGATGGCAGCGGCGCCGGCACCAGACACCGCCAGCTTGACCTCCCCGATCTGCTTGCCGACCAGTTCCAGGCCGTTGATCAGCGCAGCGCTGGAGATGATGGCCGTGCCATGCTGGTCATCATGGAAGACAGGGATGTTCAGCCGCTCGCGCAGCTTCTTCTCCACATAGAAGCACTCGGGGGCCTTGATGTCCTCGAGGTTGATGCCGCCCAGTGTGGGCTCCAGCGCGGCGATGATCTCGACGAGCTTGTCGGGGTCGTTCTCGGCCAGTTCGATGTCGAAGACATCGATGCCGGCGAACTTCTTGAACAGGCACCCCTTGCCCTCCATCACCGGCTTGCCCGCCAGCGGGCCGATGTTGCCCAGGCCCAGCACCGCGGTGCCGTTGGTGACCACACCGACCAGGTTGGCGCGGGAGGTGAAGTCAGCAGCCAGCGACGGGTCTTCCTCGATCGCCAGGCAGGCATAGGCCACGCCTGGCGAGTAGGCCAGCGACAGGTCGCGCTGGTTGGACAGCGGCTTGGTCGGCGTGACGGCGATCTTGCCGCGCGTCGGGCTGCGGTGGTACTCCAACGCAGCGTCGCGAAGGGCACTTTCGGCGGGGGTCAGGGGCTTGGACATGGCGCGTCTCCTTGTCTTGTTCGCGGCTGGCTGGGAGCCTAGCAGCGTAAAGCGCCCCTGCCCATGTGGAAACCCACGCCGGCCGGCGCGGACGCGTCCGGGCTCAGCCAGCGCGCTTGGCCAAGATCTCGAAAGCTGGCAAGGTCTTGCCCTCCAACACCTCCAGGAAGGCCCCGCCGCCAGTGGAGATGTAGCCCACGTCTTTCTCGATGCCGTACTTGGCGATGGCCGCCAATGTGTCGCCTCCGCCAGCAATGCTGAAGGCGCTGCTCTCGGCGACCGCCCGGGCGATGGCCTCGGTGCCGTGCGAGAAGGCCTCGAACTCGAACACCCCCACCGGGCCATTCCAGACGATGGTGCCCGCCGCCTTCAACTGCGCCGCCAGGGTGGCCGCTGTCTTCGGGCCGATGTCCAGGATCAGGTCGTCGTCCTCGACCTCGGTGGCGGCCTTGACGGTGGCCGGCGCGTCGGCCGAGAACGTCTTGGCGCAGACCACGTCCTCGGGGATGGGCACCGCTGCACCGCGGGCTTTCATGGCGGCGATGACGGCCGTGGCCTCGCCCAGCAGGTCTGGCTCGGCCAGGCTCTTGCCGATCTTCAGTCCTGCGGCCAGCATGAAGGTGTTGGCGATGCCGCCGCCGACGATCAGCCCGTCGACATTCTTGGCCAGCGACTGCAGGATGGTGAGTTTGGTCGACACCTTGCTGCCGGCCACGATGGCGACCAGCGGGCGCTTCGGGTTGGCCAGGGCCTTGGTGATGGCGTCGATCTCGGCAGCGAGCAGCGGGCCCGCGCAGGCCACCGGCGCGAACTGGGCAATGCCATAGGTGGAGGCCTCGGCCCGGTGCGCGGTGCCGAAAGCGTCGTGCACGAAGATGTCGCACAGCCGGGCCATCTTGCGAGCCAGTTCTTCGTTGTTCTTCTTCTCGCCCTTGTTCAGCCGGCAGTTCTCCAGCAGCACGACCTGACCGGGTGCCACCTGCACGCCGTCGACCCAATTGGAGGCCAGCTTGACCTCGCAGCCAAGCAGTTCGCTCAGGCGCACGGCCACCGGGGCCAGCGAATCCTCGGGCTTGAACTCGCCTTCTGTGGGGCGGCCCAGGTGGCTGGTGACCATCACCGCGGCACCGGCGTCCAGGGCCAGGCGGATACAGGGTACGGAGGCGCGGATGCGGGTGTCTTCGGTGATGTGGCCGGCGTCGTCCTGGGGCACATTGAGATCGGCGCGGATGAACACACGTTGGCCCTTTGCACGGCCCTGGGCAACGAGATCGGTGAAACGGAGCACGTTCATGGTGGTCTTGTCGAGGTGAAAGTCGGTCGATGAAGTGGGCAAGGAGCTACCAGCCCAGCCCGAAACGCAGCGCCAACAGCACGGCCATGCCGCAGACGATGGTGCCAAGGATGCCACGCCGGCGCCAGTACCAAAGGCTACCGGCGAGTGCGGCGTAGGGCCGGGGATCGCGCCAACTGTCGATCAGGTGGCCGTTGGTCAGCACGACCTCGGGGGCCACCACGGCCACCAATGCTGCCAAAGGCGCATGGCGCAGAGCCTCGTTCAGCCACTTCGGGATCGGTAGCTCGCGCTCCGGCAACAGGAAGAAGGAGCGCGTCAAGACGGTGATGACCGCCAGGCCGATCACGGTGAGCACGATCTCCCAATAGCCCATGCCTATGCCCATGCTCATGCCCGCTCCTTGGCCGGCGCCATGTGGTCCAGCACGATGCCTACGGCCACTGCGGCAGCAATCGCCACCACGATGTTCAGCTTCAGTGGCAAGGCGTAAGCCGCCACGGCGGCACATGCGGCCACGCCGGCCGCGAGCCAGGTGGCACGGTCGGCCAGCAGTGAGCCCGTCAAGCCCAGCAAAGCCAGCGTTCCGGCGAACCCCAGCCCCCATGCGGTGGGGATGCCATCGGCCAACACGATGCCGACCAGGGACAGCACTTGCCAGGACAGCCAGTTCACCACCACACCTCCCCAGAAGTATGGGATCTGGCCCGGGACAGGGCGCTGCTCTGGATAGCGCCGCATGAACATCACGTAGTTCAGGTCGCCCGAAAAGTAGCCCATCACCATCCGTCGTGCGAGCGGCTGGTGGGCAAAGTAAGGCCGCCAGCCGGCACTGAAGATCACAAACCGGAGGTTGACGCAGGCTGCGGTGGCCCAGACCACCCAGATCGGCGCCCCGCCGACGATCAGCGGCATGGCAGCCAGTTGTGCGCTGCCCGCGAACACCAGCAACGACATCAGCACCGCCAACGACACCGGCAGCCCGACCTTGACCATGGCCACCCCGGTGACCAACCCCCAGGCGCCGATGCCCAGTGCCGTGCCCAGCATGTCGCTGGCGCCGTGGCGGAAATCAGGGTCGCGCCAGAGGCGCGCAACGGAGTCGAGCATGCAGCGATTGTCCGCTGCCGGCGGGGCTGGGCCGAACTGCAGCAATGCAGGCGGCTCCGGCGCCGCTGCAGGTTGCGCGTTCAGTGCGCAGCAGGCTTCTTGCTGGGCGCCTTGTCCTTGGCGTCGGCGTGGACTTCGCCCTTGCCCTTCGGCTTGGTTTCAGCCTCGGCATCCGCATCTTCGGGCTCAGGCGGCTTGGACTTGGTTTCGGCGACGATCTGCGGTGCCACCGGCTCCAGCTTGTTCTCGCGCATGTAGTCGTCCATCTCCCGCCAACCGGCATAGATGGCGGCCTTCTCGGCCTTCTTGTTCAACGCGTAGCAGTCCTCGATGGCACGGCCGGCGTGGCGGCAGGCCGCGCCGACAGCCTTTCCCTCGGCCACTTTGCGCTCGGCCACCACGGTGGCGCCCTCGATGCCGAGCAGGTCGCAACCGGCCAGCGTCATCAGGCTGGTCAGTGCGAGCAGGGCAAGGGTCGGGCGGGACATGGAGGGGCCGTCGGTAGGGGTCTGTGGGGGTTATCGGCCGCTTCCCCACTCCACTTGAGGCCGGGCGTCAAACGCGCCGCATGCCCTGCTGCGCCATCTCCAGCAGCCGTTCGACCCGCTCCTCGGTGCTTGGATGGGTAGAGAACAGGCCCCGCAGCCCGCCGGCGGACAACGGATTCATGATCATCATCTGGGCGGTTTCCGGGTGCCGCTCTGCAGCCTCCATCGGCAGGCCCTGGGCCATGCGGTGGATTTTCTGCAGCGCTGACGCCAGGGCCTGTGGGTCGCCCGAGATCTCGGCGCCACCCCGGTCCGCCTCGAACTCGCGGGCACGGCTGATGGCCATCTGGATCAGGCTGGCGGCCAGCGGGGCCAGCAACATCACCAGTATCGAGACAATGGGGTTGACCGGACGGCCTTCGTTGTCGCGGCCGCCAAAGATCATCGCGAAGTTGGCCAGCATCGAGATCGCGCCGGCCATGGTGGCGCTGATGGTCGAGATCAGGATGTCCCGGTGCTTCACGTGGGCCAGTTCATGCGCCATCACGCCGCGCAGTTCGCGCTCGCTCAAAGTGCGCAGGATCCCCGTGGTGGCGGCTACCGCAGCGTTTTGCGGGTTCCGACCGGTGGCGAAAGCGTTGGGCGCGTCTTCATTGATGAGGTACACCCGCGGCATCGGCAGTTCGGCGCGCTGGGCCAGTTCCTGCACAAGACGATAGAACTGCGGAGCAGATTGGGCATCGACTTCCTGCGCGTTGTACATGCGCAGCACAAGCTTGTCGGAGAACCAGTAGCTGAAGAAGTTCATGCCCAACGCTACGATGAGCGCGAGCACCATGCCTTGCTGGCCGCCCATCAGGCGGCCGATGGTCATGAACAGCGCGGTGATGGCCGCCATCAGGACGGCGGTCTTCAGCAGGTTGAACATGGCGGGCTTTCGTGGGGCCGGCCGGTTCGCGGCGTGGCCAAGAGTGGAGATGAAGCGTCAGATGCGGCCAGGCCGCGCAAGTTCAATGCCCTGAAGGCCGGGGCGGGCTTGGAGGAACGCCGCCACCGGCAGACGCTTGCCACCCGGGCGCTGCAGTTGCAGCAGATCCAATGCCCCCTGCCCGCAGGCAACGGTCAGGCGGCCACCACTGGCGCAAAGCACCTGCCCTGGCGGGCCGCCCAGATCGGGCCGGACGGCCGCCTGCCAGAGCTTGACCGTCTCGCCGGCGCAGTCGAAGCTGGTGCCCGGGAACGGGTCGAAGGCACGCACGCGCCGCTCGATCGCATCGGCGGACGCAGCCCAATCGATCGCTGCCTCGGCCTTGTCGACCTTGTGGGCATAGGTCACGCCCTCGGCGGGTTGCGGCACGCCGGTCAGCGGGCCCGCGGCTGCCCGGGACAAGGTCTGGACGATCATCTCTCCGCCCAGGGCAGCGAGTCGGTCATGCAATGACCCGGTGGTGTCGGCCGGCTGGATGGGCACGGCGCGCATGTCCAGCATGGCACCGGTGTCCAGACCTTCGTCCATCTGCATGATGGTGATGCCGGTGCGGGCGTCACCGGCTTCGATGGCACGGTGGATGGGCGCGGCGCCACGCCAGCGCGGCAGCAGCGAGCCATGGATGTTCAAGCAACCCAGACGAGGCAGTTCGAGTACCCAGGCCGGCAGGATCAGGCCATAGGCCGCCACCACCATCACATCGGGCGCTGCGGCATTCAGCGCGTCTCGGGCCGCCGCAGCGTCGTCCGGAAATCTGCCGCCCAGGCGCAGGCTGCGCGGTTGGGCCAGGGCAATCTCTGTGGCGAGCGCCTGCTGCTTGACCGGCGAGGCGGTCAGCGCCATGCCACGGCCGGACGGCCGGTCGGGCTGGCTCAGCACCAGGGGGACCGTGTGCCCGGCGGCCTGGATGGCTCGCAGGGCGATGGCGGCAAACTCCGGCGTGCCGGCGAATGCCACGCGCAATGGCGTGAGGCTCATCGCTGCCGCGCGTCATCGCGCGCCTTCTTCAGCATCTTGGTCTTGATGCGCTCGCGCTTGAGCGGGCTGAGGTACTCGACGAATACCTTGCCCATCAGGTGGTCCATCTCGTGCTGCACGCAGACGGCCGTGAGCCCCTCCGCGTCGAATTCGAAAGGCTGGCCGTCGCGTCCGAGTGCGCGCACGGTCACCCGGGCATGGCGCGGCACGGCGTCGTAGATGGTGGGCACCGACAGACAACCTTCTTCGCCCAGCATCATCTCCTCGCTGAAGCGAATCAGTTCCGGATTGATCAGCACGCGGGGCTGGTCACGCTGTTCGGAGGTGTCCATCACGAGGATGCGGCGGTGCACATCGACCTGGGTCGCGGCCAGGCCCACGCCGTCGGACTGGTACATGGTCTCCAGCATGTCGTCGACCAACTGACGAACGCCAGCGTCGACCTCGGTCACCGGGGCGGCCACCTTGTGCAGGCGGGGATCGGGGTATTGCAGGATCGGGAGCAGGGCCATGGTGTGAACGGGCAGGGGCGGTGGCAGGCCCCTCGGGTTGTCGACTACGCGCAACATACCAGGGCCCACAGGGTGACAAAGGGTTTCAACCAGTCGGGAGGTTTGTTTGCGATATCAAGGCTTTAGGGGCAGAATTTGCGGAGCTTTCTCAGCATTGCCGGCGGCTGAGTCACCGGGTTTTCCCATGCCTATTCGGGCGCTGGGCGAGCCGGGTGGCCAGCCAGAATTGTTGCACCGCCAAAGGTTTCCGGCTGACCGCCCGGGAGTGTCCATACATGAGCCGATTTCAGCGCCTGCCCACCCTTCCGCCCGCCGCTTGGCTGGTGGCCTTGACACTGGGGATGGGTGCAACGGCCGCCGGCGCGGTGGACTACCCCATTACCGCAGGCCAACGCGGCACGGCGCAGCAAGTGGCGCAAAGCGGCGTGCCCCTGTCCGAACTGGCGCCCAACGCCCCGGACAGCTACACCATCAAGCGCGGAGACACCTTGTGGGACATCTCCAAGCTCTTTCTGAAAAGCCCCTGGCGCTGGCCTGAACTGTGGGGCATGAACCTGGAGCAGATCCGCAACCCGCATTTGATCTATCCGGGCCAGGTTCTCTATCTGGACAAGTCTGGTGGCCGTGCACGCCTGAGCGTGGCGAGGCCGGTCGACGGCACTGCGAAGTTGTCGCCGCGGATACGCGCCGAGTCCCTGTCCAGCGACGCCATCGCGTCGGTCCCGATGCACCTCATTGGCCCGTTCCTGAACGATGCCATCGTGCTGGACTCGAACTCGCTTGCCAACGCACCGCGCGTGGTCGCCACCCAGGAAGGCCGGGTTCTCGTGTCAAAGGGCGAGACTGCCTATGTTCGTGGCGACATGTCGGCAGCACGCAGCTGGCAGATCTTCCGCGAACCGCGTCCGTTGGTCGACCCGGTCACCCGCGAAGTCCTCGGATTTGAGGCCCGCTACGTAGGCGCCGCAGATTTCGTCCGCGCCGGCGAGACCCGGGTCAGCGCTGACGGGCGGCAAGAGATCGTGCCGTCCACCATCACCATTGCAGGGCTGCGCGAGGAGGTCAACATCGACGACCGCCTCGCGCCGATGCCGTCACGTGACTTCGACGCATTTGCGCCGCATCCGCCGTCCGGGCCGATGGCCGGGCGCATCATTTCGGTCTATGGCGACAGCCTGAACGCCGGGCAGAACCAGATCGTATCGATCAACAAGGGCGCGCGCGATGGCGTCGAGCGCGGTCACGTGATGGCCGTGTGGCGCGCCGGAACCAGCCGGGTCGACACCACCGACCCGGCCCGCCCGGTGATTCGCCTGCCGGATGAGCGCCATGGCCTGATGTTCGTGTTCAGGGTGTTCGAGCGCGTCTCGTATGCGCTGATCCTGCAGGTCCAGGACCCCGTCCAGGCCGGCGACAGCTTCACCCAGCCCTGAGCCCTCGCCGCACGGCGGCACGTTGCAGTACCCTGACCCACTCTCCACCGACGAGCTTGGCGCGTGGCTTCGCCTTGCCCATTCGCCCGGCCTGAGCCTGGGTGCGGCAAGGCGCCTGCTGGCCAGTTTCGGGTCACCCCAGGCGGCGGTGAGCGCTGGGCTCGGGGCCTGGCGCCAGGTCGCTGGCGCCGAGGCTGCGGCCGCGCTGCAAGAGCCACGCCTCGACCAGGAGGCCTTGCTCGATTCCGTGTTGGGATGGTGCGCTGACCCGGCCTGCAGGGTCGTGCCGCTTGGCGACGCGCTGTACCCCTCCGCGCTGCTGGAAACCGCCGATCCGCCGCTGATCCTGTATGCGCAGGGGCGCATCGGACTCCTGTCCCAACCCAGCATGGCGATCGTCGGCAGCCGCCACGCCACACCCGGCGGGCTGGACAACGCTCGCAGCTTCGCCACCCACCTGAGCCGGGCCGGGCTGGTCGTCGTGTCCGGGCTGGCGGCAGGCATTGACGGCGCTGCGCACGAAGGAGCGCTGGCCGGCGCGGGGCAGGCTGGCGGCGGTACGGTCGCGGTGGTCGGCACTGGGCTGGATCGTGTCTACCCGAAACGCCACCATGACCTTGCACACCGGATGTGCGCCGGCGCAGGGCTGTTGGTGAGCGAGTTCCCGCTTGGAGCACCCCCGCTGGCCGAGCACTTCCCGCGCCGCAACCGCATCATCGCCGGGCTTTCGCTGGGCACGCTGGTGGTTGAAGCCGCGGTGCAATCGGGTTCGCTGATCACGGCCCGCATGGCTGTGGAGTGCGGGCGCGAGGTGTTCGCCATTCCCGGCAGCATTCACAGCCCGCAATCACGCGGCTGCCACCGCCTGATCAAGGAGGGTGCAAAGCTGGTCGAAACGGCAGACGACATCCTGCAGGAACTGCGCTGGCCGGCGCCCGGTTTGCCGCAGGTCGAGCTGGACTTGCCAGCATCAGATGGCGACGTGCCCGGGGGCGACCCACTGTTGCGAGCCCTGGGACACGACCCGGTCAGCCTCGATGCGCTGGTTGGCCGCACGGGTTGGCCGGCGGCCGAATTGCAAGCCCGGCTGCTCACATTGGAACTGGAGGGCCGGTTGGCGCGCCTCCCAGGTGGCCTGTTCCAGCGCCAGGGTGTCGCCTGAAGGGCAGCGGAAGGCCCTGATCAAAGCGTCCCCTGGTGCGGGCCGGGCTGATCGGGCTCGGGTATCATCTTTTCATGTTCGACGTCTTGGTCTACGTGTACGAAAACTACTGGCGCCCCGACGCCTGCCCTGACCATGACCAGTTGACCCGCAAGCTGTCGGCCGTCGGCTTCGAGTCAGACGAGATCCAGGAGGCCTTGTCGTGGCTGGAGGGCCTGGCCCTCAGCACTGGCACTCCGCTGGGCGAGGCTCCAGCCGAGGTCAGGCCGGAGGTTCAGCAAGCTTCGACCAGCGTGCGGGTGTACCTGTCACAGGAGATCGAGTTGCTCGGCGATGAGTCGATCGGCTTCATCAGCTTCCTGGAGTCCGCTGGTGTGTTGCCGCCTGCGATGCGCGAGATGGTCATCGACCGCGCCACGGCCGTCGGCTCGGGCCCGCTGGACCTGGACGACCTGAAGATCATCGTGCTGATGGTGTTCTGGAGCCTGGGCGAAGAGCCTGACGCCTTGATCCTGGACGAATTGTTCGTCGCGCCAGAAGACCGGCTGATCCACTGAGGCCTGTCAGGCGAGCAATCGGGCCGGATCGGCCTTGATCTTCTCGATGGCACTGCGGGTGGCGGCCACGGTGAGGGACTCGTCCTGGAGCGGCACCATCAGACCCGCTTGCAGAAATGCTGCCAGACGCGCCTTCTGGAACAGCACACAGCGGCCATCCGACGCGCTGAAGAGCGACAGTTGCCGGCTCATCCCCTGCCAGACCAATCGCATGGATTGGTGGCGGCCGCGGAGCTCCAGCATGAACGACGCCCCGAGTTGCAGCTCAGCGGCCCACTTGAGCATCGCCGGCCCAGGCATCGAGCCCCCGTCGGCGACGATCTCCAGGCCGTCCTGCTGGTGGTTGCTGCTGTCCAGCACCCAGGTCTCGTCAATCTCCACATCCTCATCGGGCAGCAGTTCCTCGATCATCTCGAGGCGCTCCTTGAGTTGCTCAAGCTGCTGCGCGCTGACAGCACTTGCGCGCGCGCCGAAGGCCGCGGTGAGTGCCATGTTCAGCGACTTGATCGCTTCTTCCTGGCGCGCCGCCTCCAAACCGACGGAAGCCATGCCGGCACGCAAGACAGCGAGCATGGGCGGCAGCCGCCGGATGACCTCCGCGCGGTCTTCCCGGCTGGTCTTGGCGCTGGCGGTCCAAAGCAGTTCACTGGCAGCCGAACGAACCGTCTTCACCTCAGTGCTGTTCGGACCATGGCGCACGGCTGCCGTGGCAAGCACATCGGCCCAGATGTGGAACAGGAACTCTCGGATGCCCTCATGCACCGGCACGTCGCCGAGCAACTTGCGCAGTTCGATCGTGTATTGAATGGCCAACGTCTCGCGCTGCTCCACCTGCTGTGCCAGCGAAACGCCGGCACGGCTCTTCTCGTTGGTGTCGCGAAAGTAGCCTTCGAGGAATTTCTCGAACTCGGTGAGCACGGTCTGAAAGACCCGACGGCCGGTGTCCGGGAAGGCCTCGACAACCTGCACCACACGCTTGATCTCGGCCTCCAGCGGCGAGCCAACCACCTCGGCCCCGCCTTCGAAGCCCATCACGCAGGCGCCCATGCGGTCGATCAGGCGCCGCGCGGGGTGGTCGGCGCTGACGAAAAAATCGGGCTCGGCGATGGCCACCCGGAGCGTGGGCATCTGCAGCCGCGCGAACCACACCCGCAACTGGGCGGGGATGCGGTCCTCGGTCAGGATGGCCTGGAACAGCAGGGCGACGAGTTCGACGGTGGCGCGCTCGGCGGGCGTGGCTGCCGCCTGCTTGAGAGCGACCTGCCGGTCGCGAAGCTCCTGCAGCAGAACCTCGGCCGATGGCGCCTCGCCGCCTGAACCCCCTGCGCCGCCAGCCACCGCACCGTCGCCGGCCGGGCCACCGGCCTGCTGAACCAGGCGCTGTTGTGCCTGCGCCATGGCTTCCGACAGCTTGGCCGAGGCCGGGCGGGCGTGCGCGGTGTCGCGGAAGCCCGGGAGGTGACGATCCATCACCTCGGAGAAATGCTCCAGGACGAAATCCGCCCGCGCGCTGCCCCCGGCGGCAGGGCGGGTCATCATGCGCGTCTCGTCGTCTATGCCATGCCCGTGGTGGGTCGTCTGGCCGCCCTGGCTGGCAGCCCCCGACGACGCACTGCCTTGTTGCCTGGCGTGCATCCCGCCCGCCCCAGCGCCGGCGCCCCCTCCAGATGCGGCGTTCGAAGAGGCGAGCTGGCCGCCAGCGAATCCAGTACCTGCGAAGACCGTTCCGGTCGACGGGGCACCGCTGTAGCCGGTACTGCGCCCACCACCTGCCGTGGTGGGCATCTCCGAGTCACCGAACCGGCTGGATGCGCGGGTGGACTCGGGCTCGGGCGGGGCGAGGCGGCCCGGCCCGGTGCTGCCGTCGGTGCGGCGAATCATGTTGCGCAGGTCAACATCGGGCATCACGCCATGATCGACAAGCCACTTGTTGGTGTCGTGCCAAACGGCCTCGATCGGTTTGGCGCAGGCCTTGGCGAGCACCTCCTCCATGCTTCGCCAGGATTCCAACGACAGCCCGGCCTCGGTCCACGCACTGACGATGCATTGGGCCAGGACAGGCGGGCGGAAGATGTCAAGGTCGTCGAGCTCCGCCTGGCGTGCCAAGTTGGTCAGCCGCGCGCGCAGGTCGTTGAACTCCCAGCTGCCCTTTTCCAGCATGGCCTGAGCCAGCCTCGACACGATGATCTCGAGTTGTATGGTGTCGTCGTCGACCAGCTTCAGGACTTGGTCCCCGGCCAGGGCGGCGGCCAGGGGGTTGGCCGGCTTGTTTCCAGGCTCGTGGCTTTGCAGTTCCATCTGCTTGCGCACTCGCTCGGCCAGGCGGCCAGGCCAGCGGTTGCCATTGCGCATCAGTTCCTGCAGCATGTCGCGGCGCTGCTGGGCGACTGTTCGTTCAGCGGCCTTTTCGTTCAGGGCCTGCGCACCGGCCAGGGCAGCGTCCAGCCAAGGCTGGAATTCGCGGATCAAGCGTTCCGCGAAGTAAAGGCGTGCCTGATCGAGCAGGCTCGTCTGGGCCGAAGGTGCGGGCATGTAGGCGTCGTTGTCCGGCGGGCGAGTGGGGAGCCCTCCAGACTCTACACCACTGCCCCGGCGTTGGGGTCGTTCGGGTCGCCGCCGTCCTTGCCTGCCGGGCCTGCCTTGATGAGATCTTCACGCTTGACGCCCAGCCACATCGCGATCGCGGCCGCCACGAAGACAGACGAGTAGATGCCGAAGAGGATGCCAATGGTCAGCGCCACCGCGAAGTAGTGCAGTGTCGGGCCGCCGAAGATGAGCATCGCCAGCACCATCATCTGCGTGCTGCCGTGGGTGATGATGGTGCGGCTCATCGTCGAGGTGATCGCGTGGTCGATCACCTCGTGGGTGTTCATCTTCCGGTACTTGCGAAATGCCTCGCGGATCCGGTCGAAGATGACCACCGATTCGTTGACCGAGTAGCCGAGCACCGCCAGCACCGCTGCCAGCACCGACAGTGAGAACTCCCACTGGAAGAAGGCGAAAAATCCCAGGATGATGATCACGTCGTGCAGGTTGGCGACGATGGCGGCGACCGAGAACTTCCACTCGAAGCGGATCGCCAGATAGATCATGATCCCGATGACGACGAACGCCAGCGCCTTGGCGCCGTCCTGTGCCAGTTCTGCGCCGACCGAAGGCCCGACGAATTCGGTGCGCGAGAGCTTCAAAGGCTCGACCCCGTTGGCGTCGCACGCAGGCCGGCTGATCTGCTCACCCTGCGGGGTCGTGTACTGGCGGGTGGTGACCGTGCCAGTCTCTGCCTTGCACAGCGCGGTGAAGACCTGGGCCGCCACCTGCTCCTGCTTGATGTCGGCACGCACGGGCAAACGGATCATCACGTCGTGCGAGGTACCGAAGTTCTGTACCTGCACCTCACCGAATCCCATGCCTTCGACCACACCGCGGGTCTTGGCCAGGTCGGCCGTCTGGGTGTATTCGACCTCCAGCACGGTGCCCCCGGTGAACTCGATCGAGAAGTGCAACCCGCGCGTAGCCAGAAAAAACACCGCGGCGACAAAGGTCAACGCCGAGATCACGTTGAAGATCAGCGCATGCCTCATGAAGGGGATGTCGCGCCGAATGCGGAAGAACTCCATCGTCTTTTCCTCTTTGTGGTGGGTTTCGGCGCGCGTTCAGCGCGGATCAGCCACGTCGTTGGATGGCGCCGGCAAACCGTCCGGGCGCCAGACCTGGCCGATGGACACCGCCTTCAACTTCTTCTGCCTCCCGTACCAGAGATTCACCAGGCCCCGCGAGAACATCACGGCGGAGAACATCGAGGTCAGGATGCCCAGGCAGTGCACAACGGCGAACCCGCGTATCGGGCCGGAACCGAAGGCCAACAGGGCCAGGCCGGCAATCAACGTGGTGATGTTGGAGTCCAGGATGGTGGCCCAGGCGCGTTCGTAGCCAGCGTGAATGGCCGCCTGTGGCGAGGCCCCGCCTCGGAGTTCTTCGCGCACCCGCTCGTTGATCAGAACGTTTGAGTCGATGGCCATGCCGAGAGCCAGCGCGATGGCGGCAATGCCGGGCAGCGACAGGGTGGCCTGCATCATCGACAACACGGCGATCAGCATCAAAAGGTTGAACGCCAGCGCCAGGGTCGAGAAGACCCCGAAGAGCAGGTAGTACAGGCACATGAACACGGCGATCGCCGCGAAGCCGTAGGTCACGCTGAGGAAGCCCTTGGCGATGTTCTCGGCGCCCAGGCTGGGGCCGATGGTGCGCTCCTCGATGATCTCCATGGGTGCAGCCAGCGAACCGGCGCGCAGCAACAGGGCGGTGTCGTTGGCCTCCTGCGTGGTCATGCGGCCGGAGATCTGGACCCGCCCGCCGCCAATTTCGCTGCGAATCACCGGCGCTGTGACGACCTCACCCTTGCCCTTTTCGAACAGCAGGATCGCCATCCGCTTGTTGACGTTCTCGCGGGTGATGTCCTTGAAGATGCGCGCGCCCTTGGCGTCCAGCGTCAAGTGCACTGCCGGCTGCTGCTGGTCGTCGAAGCCGGGCTGGGCGTCGGTCAGGTTCTCGCCGGTCAGGATGACCTGGCGCTTGACGATCAGCGGGCCACCGCCTCGCTCGACATACCGTTCGGTGTTGAACGGCACCGGGCCATTGCCCACCGCTGCACCCGCAGCCTCGACCGAGTCGTCGACCAGACGAACTTCCAGCGTGGCTGTGCGGCCGATGATGTCCTTGGCCTTGGCGGTGTCCTGCACGCCTGGCAGTTGCACGACCACGCGGTCCAGCCCCTGCTGCTGGATCACCGGCTCGGCCACACCGAGTTCGTTCACCCGGTTGTGCAACGTCGTGATGTTCTGCTTCAGCGCAGCATCCTGAACGCGGCGCATGGCCTCAGGCTTGAGCGTGCCCGTCAACAGCAAGTCGCCGTTGGCGGACGCGCTTTCTGCCCAGACCACATCCGGCTGCGTGTCCTGCAGCAGGGTCAGTGCAGCCGCGCGGATGGCGGGATCACGGAAGCGAACTTCGACCGCATTGCCTTCCCGGCTGATACCTGAATGGCGGATGTTCTTGTCGCGCAGGCTGGTGCGCAGATCGCCAGTCAGCGAGTCGGCCTTCTTGGTCAGCGCCGACTTCATGTCGACCTGCATCAGGAAGTGCACACCGCCACGCAGATCCAACCCCAGGTACATGGGGAGGGCATGCAGGCTGGTGAGCCAATGCGGCGACCGCGACACCAGGTTGAGCGCGACGATGTACGAGGGGTCGGCCGGATCAGGGTTGAGGGCCTTCGACAGCGCGTCCTTGGACTTGATCTGGGTATCGGTATCGGCCAGCCGGGCCTTCACCGAATTTCCCTCGAACTGGACAAAGTCAGGCTTGATCCCGGCTGCGTTCAGACTTTGCTCGATGCGGGGCACCAGGCTGGCGTCGACCTTGACCGTGGCCTTGACGCTGGAGACCTGCACCGCAGGGGCCTCGCCAAAGAAGTTCGGCAAGGTGTACACGAGGCCGACCACCAGCGCAAAGGCCAGCAGCAGGTACTTCCACAGGGGATAGCGGTTCATGGTTGAGGTCTCGTGCCGTGGCGCCGGCGCCCCCGCCGGGGCAGGATGGGCGCGCTGAGCCGCGCGCCCGGGACGGTTTTACTTGTAGGTGCCCTTGGGAAGGACCTGGACCACCGCGCTGCGTTGGACCTGCACTTCGACATCCTTGGCGAGTTCGACATGCAGAACGCTGTCGCTGATCTTGGCGACTCGGCCGATGAGGCCCCCGCCGACAACCACCTCGTCACCCTTGGCAAGGGCATCAATCATGGCCTTGTGCTCCTTCTGGCGCTTCATCTGCGGCCGAATCATGATGAAGTACAGAACCACGAACATCAGCACCAGTGGCAGGAACTGCATCAGGCTGCCAGCGGCGCCCGCGGGCGCGGAGGTGGATTGTGCGTAGGCGGTTGAAATGAACACGTGCTGAGTCCTTGTCGGTGAAATGCGCCGGGCCCCGGTGGGGTATAGCGGCGGGCGATTCTAGATGCGGCCTGTGTCGTTGGGATCAAGCGGTGTGCGCCGCTTCGTGGTCATCGGATTTCCCGATGGCACGCCAAAAAACAAAAAGGCCCCGCTACACCGAGTAGGGGGCCTTCAGATGCTGTCGAAACTGGTTGCGGGGGCAGGATTTGAACCTGCGACCTTTGGGTTATGAGCCCAACGAGCTACCAGACTGCTCCACCCCGCGACAGAAAGACGGACTATAGCATGAATCGCCTCGCGTTCAGAGCCCCGCAGCATCCAGGCTCTTGGCGAAGGTTGCCGCACTCTGGAAACCGATCACCCGGACGGCTGTGTTCTCGACGCCATTGGCATTGAAAAAGACGGTGCCCGGAGGGCCGAAGAGTTGGAAGCGCTTCAACAGGGCCCGGTCATCCGGGTTGTTGGCTGTGACATCGGCCTTCAACAGGACGGCCTTGCTCAACCGCGCCTGGATCGCTGGATCGCTGAAGGTGAAACGCTCCATCTCCTTGCAGGAGACACACCAGTCGGCATAGAAGTCGAGCATGACCGGGCGCCCTGCGCGCTGCAGCTCCGAGTCCAGTTCGGCCACGCTGCGCACCACTCGGAAGGCCGGCGCATCGCCGGCCACGGCCGTTCCCCGTGCCTGCGCCAGGTGGACCAGTGGCTGCAAGGGGTCATGCCCCCCCGAGGCGGCGCCGACAAATTGCATCACCCCCCAGGCCAGCGCAGCGATGCCCGAAGCACGCTGCAGCCAGACCCTTGGGGCGCCGCTGTGCGGATTGGCGTCGAACGGGCGGAGCATGAATCCGGCGATCAGCAAGAGGGCACCCCACAGGGCCAGCCCCACCGGCGCCGGCAGCACCGGCTGCACCACCCACAGGGCCACCGCCAGCAGCAGCAGGCCGAAGAATCGCTTGATGGCATGCATCCAGGCACCGGACCGTGGCAGCCAGGCACCCGCAGACGCCCCCAACAGCAGCAGCGGCACGCTCATCCCCGCGGCCAGGGCAAACAACGCAGTCGCAGACAACGCCACATCACGGGTCTGGCTGAGGAACAGCAAGGCACCAGCCAAAGGCGCTGTGACACAGGGGCTCACTATCAGAGCCGAGATGCCCCCCATCGCGAACACGCCCAAGAATCGGCCACCGCGAAAGCGCCTCGATGCGCCATCCAACCGGTTGGCCAATCCTGCAGGCAAACGCAGTTCGTAGAGGTCGAACATCGACAACGAGAAGAGCGCCAGCATGGCTGCAAATGCAGTCAGCACCCAAGGCTTCTGCAAGGCTGCAGCGAGGCCCTCGCCCGCGAGCCCGGCGGCCACACCGAGCGCTGTGTAAACAATCGCCATGCCGAGCGAGTAGGCCAGGGCCAGGGCGAAGCCGCGTCGGCGCGACACCTCTGCGCCACCCGTCAGGATGGATGACAGGATAGGCAGCATGGGCAGCACACATGGCGTGAAGGCCAACAGCAAGCCCATCACCCAGAACGCCCCGATCGTGGCCCACCAGGATCCACCGCGCAACACACGCTCGATCGCGCCCGCCTCGCCCAGGGGCGCTCCGTCGGCTTTGGAAGAAGCCACGCCCGCCAGCACACTGGAGGTGGGCTGCTGAGCGTCTGGGCCGAGCAGTCGCACGGTACCGTCACCGCCATAGGCAGCCAATGACACCTTGGCCTGGCTGGTCATCGGGGGGTAGCACAGGCCCGCATCGGCACAGCCTTGCGACACCATGCTGAGCAACAGGCCGTCGGCGCTGGACTGTCGCACCGGGATGCGCAACCGAAGCACATCACGGTAGGTTTCGACCTCCTTCTGGAAGGTCTCGTCGAACTTGACCTTTCCTGCAGGCAGCGCAAGGTCGCCCAGTACGGCACCCTCTGCAGCGGCCTTCAGGGCCTGGCGGTACATGTAGTAGCCGGGCGCTATCTGGAACTGAACTTCGATCTCGTCCGGCCCCGCGGCACGGGCGGAGAACTGGAACGCCTGCTGGGGCTCGAGGAAGTCGTCTGCCGCGTGCACCGGCGCGCCGGCCAGCAACAGCATTGTGGCCAAGGCCATCCAGGCTGATCGGGCCCAGGAAATCATGACGAAAGGAGTCTTCATCTGCTGCTCTGAGTCTTCAGGCTTGACGGGGTTCCCGGCCATCGCGGTTTGGGCACTCAATGACAAAGGGCCAGCATGGCTGGCCCTTCAGGGTGTCTCATGGGCGAAACGCCGAGAGATGGTCAGCCTTCGGCCGATTCGGCCGGAGCACCGGTGTTCTCGGGGCGATCCACCAGTTCCACATAGGCCATCGGCGCGTTGTCGCCAACGCGGAAGCCCATTTTCAGGATGCGGGTGTAACCGCCGGGACGGACCTGGTAGCGGGGGCCCAGTTCGTTGAAGAGCTTGGTCACGATGTCACGGTCGCGCAAGCGGGCAAAAGCCAGCCGGCGGTTGGCGACGGTGGGCTCCTTGCCCAATGTGATGAGCGGCTCGACGACGCGGCGCAATTCCTTGGCCTTGGGGACCGTGGTCTTGATCGCTTCGTGGCGCAGCAGGGAAACGCACATGTTGCGCAGCATCGCCTGGCGGTGCTCGCTGGTGCGGTTGAGTTTACGGAGTCCGTGACGGTGACGCATGGTGCTTGCCTTTCTTTATAGAACCCCGGCCGTGTCAGGTACCGGGGTGTGCACTCGGATCAGAACGCTGAGGTTCAGCGCTTGTCCAGGCCCTGCGGGGGCCAGTTTTCCAGCCGAGCGCCGAGCGTGAGCCCGCGCGAAGCCAGAACTTCCTTGATTTCGTTGAGCGACTTGCGGCCCAGGTTCGGGGTCTTCAGCAGCTC
>Ga0075163_10003481_pt1 | contig 21145 bp, 25 predicted proteins | sample JI1023141ADNA_FD_71478 | JGI IMG/M metagenome (GOLD analysis project Ga0075163, IMG submission 71478) | Wastewater effluent complex algal communities from Wisconsin, to seasonally profile nutrient transformation and Carbon sequestration -... | ecosystem: Engineered > WWTP > Effluent > Algae... | reverse complement strand
TGCTCAGATTCCTTTCCAGGAAACCAGTTAGATACCATGAGGCCAGTATTGTAAAAGCTATTGGCACCGGAGAGTACGGAAGCAGCTACAAATTTACCATCAGTTACAGCAGTTGCTGCACCTAAGGCACCACCAATCAAGGCTCCGCCAACAGTACCAACAATAGGTACCGGAACAAAGGATCCAATGAATCCACCAATAGCTGCACCACTACCAGCTTTAAGGGTATCCACCAATCCCCAACTTCCACTTGCTGCATTGTGATTATCAGCAGCTACAAGATACGAAGGAAGAGTATCAAAGGGATTGTATGGAAGCAGATTCTCATCAGCAGCTGCAGTTTCTGTAAGAGCCATTCTTATCTCCGATACTTATCAAGACCCATTGAATCCAAAGCTGGTTCAGCACTCTTAAGCAGTCCTGACAGTGGCTTATCAACGAAGTCATACAGCTCTTTAATCTGACCAACACGATCAGTCAGGAGAGTATTAGTTACAACTGCGTAATTGGAAAGATCACGAGTTTCCGAGAAGATACCAACTCCAAGATTAACCTTATAGCCTTCCTGTGGGCCAATACCTACTACGCCATTTTTAATTGCATTGACTTTAGTAGCCATACTGTAATACGTGGAAATACCAAGTGCAGCTTGTTCAATGGAAAGTTTACCAGAACTAACAGCTTCCATTGTTTGCTGATACATAGCTTTAGCAGGCATTGGTGGAACAGTAGCATTGTTAGCTTTAGCTGCAAGCAGAGAAGGAGCAATCACTTCCTTAAACCACGCAGTATTAGCTACTACATCTACCTGTGCCATACGCTCAACAGTAGGAGCCTTGAATACTGGAGAGTTTTCTGGATCAAGATTCCACTGTTTAGTGATAGTTCCCATTGCTGCATTAAGAGCAGGCTTAAATGTATCAGGTTTACGAGGATCAAGATTCTTAGTCTTATCCGCAATGAGTTGATCTGCTACAGTTTTAATGGCAGCAATAGCAGGAGCGTACTCTTTACCTTTGCTGTAATCACCAACAGCAGCCACAGTGTAGAGAGATTCAGCAGGACTTCCACCAATGATGGACATTCCAGTAGCGAGTTTCCGCATACCTGCATCAATGATGTGTTGCATATTCTTCCTACCTTCAGGAGTTTTATATGCTTGCTCGTATGCATTAATGGTATTATCATCAGGCTGCTTCATTCCAAGCACGCCCATGCCAGTGGAAATAAGTCCACGTACATACTGCTTAGATTCCATTGTGTCTTTACGTTCTGCTTCCCATTGATCAAAACGTTTACGTTGGATATCGTATTCCAATTGTTGACGTTTGCGTCCTTCTTCGGAATTGATAACTTCATACTGCTTCAGCAACATATTAACTTGTGTGGCATTACCGGAATCAATAACTTTATTAGCTTCCGCTTGCAATCCAAGTGCTTTATACTCTGCCTGATTAGCTTGCAGATTATAGGAGTTAGCAGCAAGACGAGCAGCAGCAGCCACAGTAGCGGTATTTTGCGTAACAGCAGTAGCTTTGTTAGCTTGAGCCTCATTAGTAAGAGTGGAGTTTATGTCATTCACTACTCGTAATGCGCCATTAGCTTGCACAGCGGTGAGATTGTAGTCTTGAATTACCTTTGGCATATCAAGCTGATTGCTGATATAGCCGAGCGGATCATCCAAAAAGCTAACTGATTGCATCTCTTTGATGCTTTCAAGTTTCAGATTAGCTTCTTTAGTGCGACGTACAAACTCTTCCATGGACTTAGCTTTGAGGGAATTGGGATTAGTTACATCCCCTTCCAGAAGTTTCTTAGCTGTGAGAGTAGCATCCTGAGCTGCCAACAAGCCTTGTCCGGATACGGTAGTGACGTAATTCGCATCCGTAGCAGCAGCTTCCAATTCATCCTTAGATCTACGTTCGAGTTCAGCCTGTTGAGCCAGCAGACTCTCAATGTTGGATGATGCCATTCCAGCTTTTTCACTCCTATCACTAAGAGCTGCTAGAATCTCTGCAACGTTAATGGAATCCATTAGGCCACCTGTACAGGAGCAATACGTTGAACGTAAACTACCATTGCACGATACTTATTGTAAGCTTCCACTTGATTGCCAAGCAGAATAGCGCCAATAGCAGGAATAAGATATTTGTAGTAAAGACCTTGGAATACTTCTTTTGCATCCGGACGTGCTTTAATCTTCTCAACCAATTGAGGAGCAGTATCGTAATACATCTTGATACCTTCAGGATGATTCTCTTGAAGCCATGAATCACGATACATACGGAGAATCTGAAGTTCCGGACAATCATCCGGCTTCTTCATAGTTTCCATTACAGCGGTAGTAATGAAGCAACCACCATCATCACCATCACCGCCGTAATCTCCACCATCCTCATCAGGAGGTGCTTCATTGCCACCATCTTCATCCGTAGGCGCTTCATCTTCACTACCATCACCTTCTTCATCATCTCCACCATAAAGGCCATCAAGAGCAAGTGCATCACCATCAATGTTTTCTTCTTCCTGGCCATCATAGATAACTTCAGGAAGATCATCAAGATTAATCATTCCTTCCATATCTGATTGAGAAAGATTCTCATCAATAGGAAGATCGAATTCAAATGCACTTTCAAGGTTATCACCAAAAGCACCAGAGAGATAAGAACCATCACCAATCTCACCAACAGTGGATGGGAGATCATAAGGATCTACACCATCAGTAGGAGTCTTAGATGCGTTATCTCCACCAGGTTTAGCTGCTTTCTCTGGTGGTTTCTTCTTAAGTGCGTCATTAAGTGCTTTGATTGCTGATCCTGCTCCCGCTGCTCCTGCTGCTTGTGCTGCTCTACCTGGAGTGCTAGTGCTGGAAGAAGTAGGAGAATTGGTACGAACTTTAGTAGCTGTAAGTTTAGCTACTTCACCTACAATACGGGAAATAAGATCACTCGTCATGAGTCCAGCAGTTGAACCGCCGTATCCACCAGCACTCTTTTGTCCAGTGAAAATGGAAGCAAGTCCATTGGTGGAACCATTACCTTCCAGCATTGTACGCAGAACGTAATCAATAGCTGCTGGATCTACAATGGTTTCATCGGTTACGGTGCCACCAGAATTGTTAGTATCCTGCTGTTGACCAAACAGAAGGTTGAGAATATTGTTAAGACCTGCTGCATCTTGTCCAAGTCCAGAAATACCACCGGAGACTGGCAAGGAAATAACTGGATCTGGCATGATTAAAACTCCTATTAAAGAGGGTTGCCAAGCTTATCTGTTAAGCCAATAGCGTATTTACCATTGGCAAGTAATGTGAGAACTTCTCGTTTAGCGGGTATTTCCATACTCTCATGAAACGAGATATGCACCCAAGTGTGTTCCAGTATCAGTTGTTTCCAATTCAAGGTATCCTTATATTGCAGTAAGTACTTACATATCTCAACTGGGGTACCAAAATCAGGAGCAGTAAAATCAATACCAAGAGCAAGTAGATGATCTGAATCATCTTTTGATTTGAGTGCACGATTAAGTTTTAAGCACCTATACCAAGAACCCACAAGTATGGCAACTCCAAGAATGATCCTAACATAATCCATCCTGCTAGCAGCAAAGAATGCATTTGCTCTTAATTCATCTGGAAGAGAATTATTGATTCCCTTGCGAGCGGCCTCATAGGAAACAGTAACTTCTGACCAAGTAAAATACTTTCCTGGATTTCGCATAATCATTTAATTCCTAGGTTCAAGATGGAAACTAATAGTACCTTTGAGACTTACGTAACTTCCAGAGGGAATATCCACAACATCCACATAGGCTTCAGCTACGCCCATACCACTACAATTCACAACCATAGTGGTACCACCTGCAAAGAATTGAATATTAGCTTGTGTGTATCCGCCTGCTTTATTAATACCACTGAACACAAGAGAACCTACTGCGCTGTAATTAGCTGTAGCATTATTAATAATTGGATTACCATTGATATACAGTTGACCTAATGATGTAGTATATACCATACCAGCACCATCAGTGATTACATCAAAGGTAAGAACACATACTCCATTCTTTTGAAGTAGCATTCCAAACTGTTTATTATAACCTACAGCTAAATCCCCTTGTGTTGCAAAGGTAAGAACTGGAGTCCACGGAATAGGAAGTCCATAGAAGCCAGTATAGGAAGCTGTTATATTAAGTGGAGCACCTGTGATGTTAAGAAAAGATTCTTCACAGATGGAGCAACCTTGCACTTGTAAATGGTTACAGACAAGTCCATTGGTTTGGATATTAGCAAACTTGGTATTGGCGTCTACTACAATATCATTGATGATGGAGGCACCAGCAAATCCATCATTGGCAAAGTTAATTCCATTGAGAGACCCAGTTGCAGGATTTATACCATCATTGTACACATTACTAAAACACACTACTGAGCAGTGTACGCCTGAAACACTAGGTTGAATCCGCACTAGATCATCGTATGCGTGAGCGTTATAACCATCAGAAATGTTGAATCCATCAACACCTTGAATAAGGATGTTAGCATCAATAATGCCATTACCACTAAAGGTAAATTCTGAAAGACTAGAAGTGAATACTTGCTGAACACCAGCTGTAAGAGGAGCATTCTCAATACGGAAGAGAGAACTGTTAGCAATAGGAACACCGCCAAGCAGGGCGGAAATTTGTACGTTTATTCCTCTGAATGTACCACTTTGTCCACCGTGTACTTCAATTCCATTCGGATGATCATACACTGCAACTTCAAAGCAGCTATAAGTGTTACATTGAACAAACTTAACTGCAGGAGTAGCACCAACAGGAGCCACAGCTCTAGAAATATCAATACCCTCAAGAGCAACAAAGTTAATTAATGTACCTGAGAGTGGAAGTGCAGGTTGGAATACGATGAAATCTCCACCTGCTTTAGTGTTTACAAATCTAGTTAATCCTTTACCATCACCAAAAATCTTAGTGGCAGATGTGGTGAGAGTAGGGAAGTTACTAAATATATAAATACCTTGAGGAAAGTAATATGCACGTCCTGGAAACAAGGCAACAAGATTAACCATAGCAGCATAGTTATCTGCTGTTCCATCTTTTACAAATCCCCAATCAGTAACATCAATGATATCATTCAATACTCCCCTACGAGCAAGTATATGAATTGAATTGTATATGTCGTATACATCATCCCGTTGAGGAATATCCCAAACAGCTGAAGGCTGTCCAGCTAATGGATAATCTATTAGGGAAGGAGAATTGAGTGCCATCTTCTAGCGTCTTCCAGCAGTATTGAATTTAAGTACAAGAGAGGAACCGTAGAAAGCACCAATGAAGATAAGAGTGTGGTTTATTCCAGTCTGGTGGAATCTCCAAGTACGAAGATTAGCAGTAGTAACATCAAGTGTAGCCGCTATTGCTACTGTTGCAGGAGTCTTACCATTAAGAGAAGTCCACACATAAAGATCGCAGGTAGCTGCAGTTTGTACATTCTCAAGATCAATATGTTGAAGCTGAATCATCCTTTGACGAGAATATTGGAACTTACCAACGATGAGACAAGAATCGGGAGATGCAGTAAGTGCGCTTGCAAAGTTTACAAGCTGGACTGCACCAGTACTTGTGAGAAATGCAATAGCATTCCTAGGTAGAGGAGAATTAATAATACCATTATTAGGTTGTTGCTTAATTTCAAAACATAATACGTGTGCAAGTTTAATCTTACCCAGACGTTTTGTCTGCACATCATATACAAGTGCATGAGTGTAGGAAGTAAGACCATAAGAGATGATGAGATACCTATCCGCTATAAGAGCAAGACGTTTTACCATCTTAGGAGTAGTGATGGTAGTTTGCGTCATTACACGAGTAGTGGTATTAAAATCCTCAAATAGATTACCAGAAAGAAAATCAGTAACATCAGTAAGAATAGTTTGAGCACGTTTGATATTCATATCTTGCATACCAGTAGTAGTGTACACATAGTACTGATCTGCAGTTTGATCACTAGCAGCTAATCCATGAGGTGCTTGGAGATTAGGTTCGATGTATCCACCAGCATCACTAATTTCCTTAAACACAAATGGAAATCTAGAGTTACCAGAATATACAGCACCCACACAGTTCTCTCTACACATGAGAATGAAACCTAGTTCATGTGGATAGCAGAATACAATCTTACCTCTTGCATCTTGAATACGCTGAGATCCTGCCCCAGTAATAAGAGAAGGAGTAAAGTCAGTGGGAGTTACTGTACTACTCCAAGCTACAGTAGCTCCATTCCAGATAACGAGATATCCAAATGCTGCACAAATACCTTCCACATTGGAGATAGGAACGCCAGTAGGAACAACGAGAGCAAGAGTGTTACTCGTAATATCATACAGGCGGTAAGGATTAGCTGCACCTTGGAAATAGAAATAACTTTGTCCATTGACTACAGCAGTAGTAGTCTTTTTAGTATAAATGTCATTTGCACCTGCGACAATTACTGCTGTCCAAGTAGGAACACCAGCAGGAAAACTCAATCTATAAACTGCGTTTACGTTATTACATACGCAAATGAATACGCCACTGTTAATGGTAACACCAAATATATCTGGAGAATAAACTGGATAAATCTCATCGGCAACAGCTCCGCCGCCAATAGCACCTATCAATTGTGAAAACGTCACACTTTGTAAGCCCTCACTGGAAGGTATTACATTGTGACCATAGAGAATCTGAGGAATTCCTCGGTCATTCTCATTGATAAGCCCACCATCAGGTACCTGGTATCCTCGCAGATATGACTGATCTGGCCCACCTACAATAACACTTCTCCCCTGATAAGTACTTACCAGAGGAAAAGAGGATGCAGATAAGTTACCACGATACGTTACTTCAGACATTTAAGATCCTTCGGCGAGGATATTTGCAGCACGCAGCATACGGAATTGTTCAGCTATGAGTTCTTTATATACAGCTGCTTGCTCATCATAACCAATGGTTTTAAAGATTTGCCTAGCAGCTTCAAAGACAATGCAGTATGGGTGAGAATCAGAGATCCAACCCATATCAGCTGCATTGGTGAGATCTGGATTCTGATACCAAATCAAACCTACTTGCCCTAATCCAGCAGCACAACGAAGATACAAACTAGCTCCAACGATATACGCAATATTGTCTTGCAACATACTGTAATCATCAAAGAGATTGTTGGAGTCTAGTATCTTAAATTTTCCTTTGTCATTATCAGAGCCAAAATCAAAAGGTACGCCAGTTGAATTAGTACGCTGAATAGCATTGAAGCTTCTCCATCTAGCAAGAGTTGAAAGTAATACAGTAGCAGTGGTGGCAGTTCCCAATGCGAGATTAGTAAATACCTTATCACGTGGGAAGTTGTCAGATTGATGTGCTTTAAGTGTGGCAGCCTTAACTGCAAGAGTACTCTCTGCTACTAAGTCACTTCGATTAGTAAGGGAATACACATCAGCGAGTAGTGCAGCTAAAGTTGCCATCTTAAGTCACTCCAGTTATTCAGAGATTATTTTGCAACTGTGGTTGCTTTGAGTGCAGCAAGCAGAGCAGCGGGTGCTCCAGCAGCAACACTACTAGCTCCATCTGCAGCAGCTGCGATATCAGTGGAACTTGCAATACCGCTCAGTTTCGATCCCTGATCAGTGGTGCTATCTTCCGGTGCGCCCGTACCAGTTTCTTGGGCTACCATCTTCTTAAATTCTTCTGATTGCATGAAATTCAAAACTGCTTTCTTACGAACAGCATCCAGAGGATCCAGACGCTCAGCAGTAATACCATCATATTCAAGCATCTGATGAAGTTGTGGATGACCTTGATCAATCTGAGATTTCAGATCATCAATGTAACCTTTAACCTTCGTTACAAATGCAGGCTTAGATTCTCCTGGAACTGCTCCTGATACAAATGCAAGTTTTGTACCATTAGGAAGAATGTAAGTAGTAGTGTGGGAACCGTAAAGGAAGAAAGCTTCCATACGATCACCTACAGTCTTATCGACTGGGACAAGGCCAATTTTAGTAAGATTTGGATTTACAACTTGGTTTTGTGGATCACTCATGTTATGCTGCTCCTATTTGGAATGGTGCGTTTTGGGTGGCACCTAAGAATGCGGTTGCATCTGCTGCTACTACTGCACTACAAACTCCTGCACCATTGATTGCTTTAACGTTACCATTAATGGTGATAGAAGTCATAATACCTGGAGGGAATTGAATATCAACTGCACCACCAACGAGGGCAGCACTAATAAGTCGTGTGCGTTGATAACGAGAATATTGTGCGAGCGCAGTTTCCTCAGCTGCTGTCAGTCCAGTAATGATTCTAGCTACTGGAGCCTTAACACCTGAAGTTGCAAATGTGATAGAAGAACAATTAGCTGGTACGCGCAGTCCCATGATGTTACTCCTGAAAAGTGGAAATCACCACAATGCCATTAGAGAATGTAGCACTGTGATGATTTCCGAGTGGGAGGACTTAACCAGCAGCTGCTGCTGTCATGGTGGTACCAAAGAAGTTGGCAGGAGGATTCTTCATAACGCAAGTTGCTTCCGTTGTGAGAGTTCCACCAACTGCATCAATACCATTATCAACAGCGGTATTGTCCATATTGAATTCCTTATTCTGAGTACGGCGATCACCCAGATAAGCAATACGGAAAGTGCTGAGATCCAGACCCAGCACATAAGTCTGCCAAGTAGGATTGGTATTAAACATCGGATGCTCGATAACACGGAAAGTACCACGAGCAGTTTTAATGGTAGAGAATTGCAGACCCCAAGAGGTAGCACCATCCACCATATAATACGTACCATTCAAGCGACCAATGTTATTGATAACTTTCTTGGCAGTACCACCAACAAACAGAATACGCTCGTTGGCAACTTTCGGATCCGTAGTTTGGTTAAACATAGGATCCAGAGCAGCTTCCAACTGAGTGTAATTCGTGGTTGCGCCAAATGTGGTGGTATTAGGAACACCAGCATAAATGGCAGGATAGTTTGCAGCATTGCTAATGATTGAAACTGCACCATCCATAGTACGGAATGGCTGTCCATTGCGAACAGATTGAGACTTCTGACCAAGGATCAGAGCTTGCTCAATTGCATTAGCGTGAAATGCTGCACAATCTTGACGACTTTCTGCTACGTTCGTATCACCAGCAATCATCAGAGTTGCACGAACAGAATCAGAAATACCCCAGGTATTACGGAAGATCTGGGTCAAGTTCGTAATACGAACAGGATTAATGATCAGTGCATTCGGACGTTGCGATGCTTCCTCGTACGCATTACCAACTTGGTACAGGAATACACTAGCACCGATAGCAGCAGCGGCAGTAGTACCAACAGCACGAGTAACAGTAACTTGAGTTGGGCTCAAGATGCCATTAATGATGATGTTCTCACCAGTGCTGTTTACGCGCATAATCATACCAACCAGAACATTGGTGGTAGAAAGTACGGTAAAGGTAGTATCACCAATCAGCTGACCAGCTGCAGAAAGTTGCAGTTGTGGGAACAGCATGGTTTTGGTGAAGAAGCCGTGCTCAACTTGTACTGCTACTTCAGTATCAAGCATGGAAGTAATGCCAAACAATGGAGCCATACCATTGGGCATCAAACGCGTGATCATTGCTGCAAATGATTTCTTTGCAAGATCTTGCGTCAGATTCGAGGTAGTAAACAATCCAGTACTCATGAAATTCTCCAGTAATTAGAAAAGTAGGTGATGTGGTTTAAGCTTGCAGGCCAGTGATGGTAACTACTGGAGAAAAGCTAACAGCAGACAACGTGCTAGTCGCGTTCGCATTTCCACTCATAGTTACAGTACCTGCTGCTGCGTTGATACCAATAATGGTCTGACCTTGCAAACCAAGAATAGCGTTGGTAACAATCATGCCAGGAGTGAGCAGCGCACATTGGTCAGAAGTAAGACCAAAAAGAACTGCAGATGCGTTGGTACTGGAAACTGCGAAAGCTTGTGCAGGTGAGCCATTGGTAATGGTACACATGAAGTCTTTCGTAGTACTTGCCAGCACATTACCACGAACACCAACCAAGCCAGTGTTAGCAGCAAACACACCAGTCAGCAAGTTAGCGCTAAGATTAATAACACGATAGCGGAATTGCGTACCTGGAGCGATAGCTTTACCTTGGCCAAATGCAGCAACCAAGTTAGCAGCAGTATCGTAGTTCTCGTTTGATACGCCTGCTGGGTTACGGACAATAAGACCTTGCAGCAACATAGCAGCTGTAATGGTCAAGTTGGTATTGGTAGTATCAGTTGCTGGGAGCGTAGTTCCGTCCACCAGCAAATCACCACCTGCAAGATTACGTTCAAAGCCACCTTCATAGGCGGTAACACGAAGCAAACCCATTTTAATCTCCTGAAAGAATAATAGAAAGAAAACCCTAATTCCTACCAATTACTAAAATCTGTCGAAGGATCAACGTCTTTAGCTTTATTAGCAGGATCATTTGATGCTGATTGCGCCACCACCATCTTTGCGAAATTATCAAAGTAATCACTAGTAAGAGCACGCAATTCTGATTCTGATGCTTGTGGATGTTTAACTTGGAGTTGTTTGGTAACAGCAGCTACCATTGGTGCAGCGGCGGGATTAGATAATGCAGGGTTTTCTTGCAGGGAGTTTTTGAGATTCTGATTTCTAAGCATACCAGGAATCTTAGCGTTGAAACTTACTTCGGCTTTCTTAATACCTTCTTGTGCGATTGCAGCAGCAGCTTCAGTTGCCTTTGCAAATACTGCTTGTGTCATTGTGTTCATTACTTCAGTCATTGCACTAAAACCATCATCGCCACCAGCTTTCATGCGAGTTGCAAGTTCTGGTGTAATGGCTCCACGGAAGTCCATTGCAGATGCAGCTTCAGCTATTTTCTTTGGATCAATAGTAAATAGTGGTGCATTTGCAGCTGGCTTCTTATTAGGATCAGTTTCCCACAGCTTATCAAACTTGGCCATAGGGGTAGTAGCAGGATCAGTCGAAGGAACAGGAGTAACAGGAGCTGTAGGATTTCCAGCAACTGTTTGAACATTGGGGCCAGTAGCAGGAATATTTCCTGGAGTTCCTGGTGTGTTAGCTGCAACAGCAGGAGTTACAGCGGCAGGTTTATTAGCAAACACATTGGAAAACATTGTGGAGAGAGTATCAAGGGCGGCCATGGTATTACCTTTCAGGATTGAAAATAAGGGAAATTATGCTTCAGGTGTTGCAGGATCAATATTAGGTTTATTTGCTGCTTTTGCTTGCTCAGTTCTAATGAATGCATCATACGCATTCTTAGGAAGTCCAGCTGATTGCTGTAATAATTCTGCATCTCGCTTTGCTTGTTGATACACATCATCAGTTGCTTGAAGAGAATCCATAATGATGCGGCGATAAGCATTTAAACGACCAGTTAATTCTGCTGCGTGTAATGCGTGAAGCATTGGATTAAGGGGATCAATTACGATATTAAGTTTTTCAGCTGCAGTTGCGGAAAGCAAGTTTTGAATATTCATGATATTCGTAGCAGTAAGAGTTGCTCCTGCTAACTGCTCTTCCGGAGTAAGATCATACGAAGTGAAATCATTTGCTAGTTGGGTTGCCATTGTTAGCCTCTGGTTTTGGGTTCCAGCCAAAATCTGCTGGTTTGGGTTGTGGTGGAATCATACCTTTAATCATTTCCATCAGTTGCACTATTGGTGTATCTTTTGCTGCTATTGGAGATAGTGTTTTGAGTGTTTCCATCATCCTATCACCTTGAGCACTCCAGGCACCCATAGCTTCTTCATATGCTACTTGCTCTTTACTCTTCTCATATTCCCGCAGATCTGCTCCTTGCGTTTTCATGATATAGGAGAACAGTTGGCTGGAATCATATTTACGAGAAAGGATTTGAGAAGATCCTATTTGCTGGAGAGCAACAGAGGCTACGTCAGCACCAATGAGTTTATCAGCAGGAATAAGACCATCACTAATCTTAAACTCGAAGATAGCTTGACGAAGTTTCACAGGATCAATCTGTACGTTGCGTTGCTCAGCACGATTGTAGTAGGAAACTCCACCTTGGTATTGGAGAATATTGGATTTAAGAATCAACTTCATTGGAGAGAAGAACTGATCTTCAAGAAGAATGGAACACAGTTGATCCCGTCCAGATGCGTGCTGCATTACATTCTCGTACTCATGGCGAGTCTTATTACCTTTTACAAACTGACCTTGCTGTGCTTTATTGTGGCCAGCAATGTAATCTCCCATATTACCAATAGTTTGAATCTCACCAAGTGCAATAGAAGATTGATCATCACGATATGGAAATGCATATACAGATTTAGAGATTTCAGTTCCATACGCAGCTGGGCGTACAGGAATCTTAGCTGATGGATTAGCGGAGTTGATCTGATCAGCAGATACACGAGATGGATCATATAAGGTGCGATCAGAAATAGCACGACGGCGAGATGCAATTACACTATTGAGAAGAGCAGAAGATACTGATTGCAGCGGAATCATATCATCAGCAAGAGATTTAGTTTGATACGCTAATCCATCTTCATTAGGTTGAGAGAAGATAATTGGAAGCCAGCCATGAGCATTGGTCTGGCGCTCAGCGTAAATAACAACTTGATGATTGACAATGATAAATTTCCACACTTGTGGAGTATTAGGTGCTGGAGTACGAATACCAAAATCAGCAGGAAGGATGCGAGCATAGAGAACAGTTACCTGATACAGGTTTTGATACTTAATCTTTCCACCAGCAGTATCTACTAGTCCTGCCCACATCATCCAATCATTTGTGGCATACATGTTTTTATTAATGAGTGCAGCTGGATTAATAGGAGGAATGTAATAATTCTGCACTCCACCAATTAATCCACCATTACCCCAACCACCAAAGCCAGATTCAAATGCAGCATTCACATTAGAAATCATCTTATCAGGAAGTTCAGCAATAAACTTCTTAAGAGCAATGCGGCCCATTAGCTGGTCATAACCTACGAATTCTCCGTGAGTATGAATGCGTGTTGGATGTACACGAGTATCAAAGAAGGTATTGTACATATCCATGCGACGCAGGACATTACCTTCCCAAATTACTTCTTTGGGTTTTCCTTGCTTACCATCAGCAAAAGTAATATCAGTATCAAGAGCATATGTGATCTCTCTTTCCCATGCAATCTCGGATGCACAAATATTGTACTTAAATCCATCACGGAACATAAGCATTAATTCACGCTTCCAAGCACCTCGGATAGCGTTTTCATCAACTACCGTCTCCATTTGGAGAGCTTCATCTATGAATTGTGGGCCAGCCACACAACCAAAAAGTGGGGTGCCAGTAAGAAATACTGAGGCCTGATAGGTTACGGAAGTTTCTACTTGCGGCTTCACTACTGGAACTGTGATGTTCTGATACCTATCAGCATCTCCCCAGGCATTGGAAATTCTACCTCTCCAATTCTCTCTGGTAAGATCATTCTCACGGATATACGCTAAATCCACCTGACGCATCTGCTCACGAATATTATACTGCTGCATCATGAGAGAATAGGCTTGATATAAGAAAGCAATAACACCTTCTTGTGCTTTCTTTGGGAGTTCCATTGGAGTATTGGCGGCGGCCATAGTATTGTACCTTAAAAGGGTGAGTTATGTTCTACTACGGGAATTGCTTCAAAATCTTGTGCATTGATTATGTTCATGGATTGTATGTATGCACCATACAGTTCAATTACCTTAGGAGCATAGGTTAAGAGATCTAATGCCCCATCCACGTTATCTCTTTTAAGTGGATTGTATTGAGTAATTTGTAAGTGTACTCCAGCCTTGTAATCTGGATGCACGAAAATCTCACCAGCAGCATAACTCCGCATCATGTTGATAATACGAGTGGCCTTTGAGAGAGTTCCAGGATACACTTCTACAAATTCAATACCTATGATTCCAAGTTGATCACATACATGTTTTGCCCAGAAGTTAAGAGTAGCTTGATATGCAGTACCTTCAACAGCTACTACTCTACATCCAGTTTCCATACAATAGCGAAGTGCTTGATGAATAGTTTGTAGTGGAGAAAGTTTCTCTTCCACATAACGCATGAGATGAGGTAATGCATTATGTACTTCCACATATCCGATAGCTACATTATCACTATTAGCACGATCATTAGAAGGATCAATGATTACGAAGGCTCCAGCTGCTATATCATTAGGATCTACTTTCCACTCAGGGAGACGAGATAGATCAATAATGTTATTGGATTGCGCATTTTCATCATTAAGAACTTCTGAAATGAAAATCTCCGGCTTACCCATGGAGATATCATTTTCAAACTCTTTAAGCAATTGAGCAATTGGTTGTAGCTCTTCCCAAATGGATTCACATTTAGTAGTGATTGCACCAACAATAAACTTAAGCCAATTCTTGTTATGTTTCAGGTGACGAAGAATGCTGTATTTAGTAGGATACATGTTACCTACAAATACGAATAAGCAGCCATGAGGAGATTTAGCTTTCATGGCAGTACCAATCATCTCACGTTCTAGAGTTTCTGATTGTGTTTGTGATTCCGCACATACTCTAGATTGGATATCATCAAAGATCATAATATCCGGACGTTCATTCTTAAGGTTTAATCCTCGAACAGTCTCAACTGTAGCTGCTACCATTGTGATATTTCTACCACGGAAGCCAAACTTCTTAAGAATTGATTGATCTGTCTCTGCTCCTAACTTCCAATCACCAAATATCTTTTTGATATTGGGCTCATTCAGCATATCCATTACGTCACTAATGATATTTGCTGCTTTAGGAGTTGTTTCCGCACATACAAGAATGAATTTACGAGTAGTGAAGAGAATTACATATAGCAGAAAGAGCTTTACAAATGTAGTTTTAGCAAATCCGCGTGGAAGTCCTAAAGCTAATTGGGAAAAATCTCTCTCACGATGTACGAAATTAAGCAACCACTGCCATGCTGCAAGATATAGTGCTGGAAAGAAGTAACGAAAGATTGTAGGAAGTGCAGTAGCAGCTAAGAAATCAAGATTATTCTTACATGCATCATGAACTTCTCTAGCATTGAACGAAGCTTCCTGCGTTGTTTCCTTAAATCCTGGATTATCTGGTACGTCAAACTCTAGTTGCTTATACATGATGGAGTTTTCCCCACCAGCATTAAGAGTTGCAAGAGTTGGCCTATCTGGACGCTCCATAATGATCTAGTTTCCTTGAATGCGGGTGGTGGTTTTGGATATGTAAGCTACATTCTTATCCAAGTTGCTTTGTATTGATTGGAGAATTTGCAATGCCCGTGCTTTGTTAGCAGCAATTTGATCTTGCTGAAGTTCGAGTTTAGATTTCGGAGACTGTGATAGCGCTTCCTGTTTTGTTTGGGAGTCCATTGGCTACATCCTTTATGCGATTTTTAACTTGATCAAGTAGAGTCGCCGATTGTATCGTAACGAGCTCTTGAGATCCAGCTTGTACTACTTGGTTGTTTACATTAGTTGTGAATTTTTGGATAATTGATACTGGCATGTTGAGTACGAGTACTTGCTGCTGAGTACCTAGCATTTCTGGTGCTGAGGAACCGCGCCGTTTAGCTGCATTAATGATTTGCAAAGCTTTTAATACCTGGATTGGATTACACATAAGATCTTTCAGTGTATCCAACTTGTCAATTAACTCATCTTCCAGACGATCATACTTATTATCTCTCTCATTGTGTTTAGAAAGATTCTTAAAGCGCAATTCTGCTACTTGGGCGGCGAAATTAGCATCAGATAACAGCTTAGAAATAGTAGAAACTTCCACCCCGCACGCAGCCGCTACGTGTTCTGGCCCTGCTCCATAACCTAATAGGGAGAGTGCGCGCTCGGAGGTAGTAGTGGATGTAGTAGTCATAGGAATAGGAAATAAAAAGGAGGAACTTTCTCTATTGGATGAGCTGATTATGTAGTTAGTGGAGTATTTCTACAAGTTGGGTAGGAGTATAGAGCTAGATATTGATACCTTGTGATGATAGTTACTATTTTAGTGGATGTGATTTGAAAAAGTTGCGGAAAATTTGAGAGATGCTTGAGGAATAACAGCCAGCAGCAGATCAAAAAAGCCTCCCGCCCCCCGTAATGCGAATCATTCTCATTCGTATTCACACCTGCTAGTAACTATCTAGTCAGTTAGTTGCTACCTGTATATCCGTACAGTACTGGATATAGATATAGGTGTGTATGTATATACAGGTAATATCGGCATCTGCCGGCGTCTGTATGTATGTACAGTGTAGCGTAAGTGATACAAGTGTTGTATGAATGATACAATCTAATGTGCCCATAATTGTCACATTGTGACTTTTTACTTTTTCCTTTAGAATCAATGAGTTAGCAGGAAATGGTGACAATTTACGGCAGTTTGGCAAGCATTCGGCTATGTTACATTTGAAACAATCGTGTAAGTCATTGATTCTATTAGGTATTTCAGAGTTGGCATGGGTACTGCATATATATCTGCAAGTGTACGCGTTGAACTGGGCGGGATTCGACCCCCGCATGACGTGGTTACGAGCTATTCGCCCGATTTATGGCCGCCGTGTAATTCGGCATTTTTACCCTATATAGGGATATTGTCGTTTGTGTAACACCTTATAATTTAAAAGGAATTAAGCCATGTATAAAGCCATTGTTATAGTGCGCGGTAATGAAGTGTTGCTAGTATCTGATAAAGAATTGACTGTAAAACGCATAGCAAAGCTAGTAGCTTGGATAACCGCATTAGAGGATAAATTGCGTAAGTGAAGGGGTAACAAGTCATAGCGCATTGCGATGATGTAGTGCGTTATGGCGTGCAATCCCGCACGAATTGAATCTATAAAGGAATCACATCATGTCAATCATTGGAAACAATCACAGCGTTGAAAATTTCATTAGCGGTAAATCAGTCGCATTGGACGCGACACAGCGTCTGGTTAAGGTAACGTATAAAACGACTAAGAAGGGGGATAAGAAGGATTCCAAGTGTGTGAGCATTCCGGCAGTTAACAGTCTTGAGCAGGTTGTTATTGATGCCATGCAAGTGCACATTGTAGGAATGTACCAATCCGCTCAGGATGCCATTATTCGCGCATTGGTGGATGGTGGAAAGACCAGCATCGCAGATGATGAGATTAGTACTGCACAAGTGTTGGAATACTTGAATGCGGAAGCTACGGGAGAAAGACTGAAAAAGGAGGATGTAATCGAATGGTTCAACACTCCTGATGGTTTGGCCGATATGCTTACGCTGGCTTTTGCGGAGAAACTTGGACTGCCTGATAATGCTACTCCAGAGCAACTGAAACGAGTAGAGCAACAAGTTAATAGCTATCGGGAGAGCTTTGCAGCATTGGCAGGTGGAAAGACTAATTATCTGCCGGAGAAAGCAGCTAAGATGATTAAGACTCTGGAAACATACGGGGATAGCAATGATGTGCTGGTTAGCAGGTTTAAAGCACGGTTGGAAAAAATGAGTGCAATTCAGGATGATTTAGATGCATTGTAAGCAATAAGTAGAATGCTGTAACAATTCTAGCGGATTGGATAGTAATCTAGTCTGCTAGGATGGTTTAACAGCGTAAGGAGTAGTTATCATGGCAAAAGCATTCCGGCATCATAGTAATATCCAAAAGACACAAATACACGATAAAATCAGCGTAATACTGATTGAGGCAAAAGACGGTAATTTTGAAGCGCATAAAGCAGCATTGGCAAGAGCGCATGAAATGTTAGACCAGTATGCTGCTCAAGTTTGGAAATGGGAACAGGTAACGAAAAAGCAAAAGCAATAGGTAATACCCAATAGCAGCATTGGCCGGTACTGGATTGATTTCCGGTACTGGCTTTTGTACGTTCATACTATATAATCATTATCCTATCCACTATGTAATATAAGAGGCTATCAATATGACTATCCACTATGTAGACTTTCTACCATCAAAGCGTATGATTGCATATAGAATGCATATGAGAATTGCATATAATGAGCAGGCTGCGATATTAAGTGATAATCGCGGTAACGTGGCGTACATTCCATTCCAATCTATTGTATGGTGCTAATATTATGAATAATAATACTCCAGTATTTAAAGTAGCATTCAATGATGGTGGAAGATCATTATCTAAACGTCGTAAACAAAACAATGATTGCACAGTCGTAGCTACTGCTATTGCTTTTAATACTACCTATGATGATGCATTTGATATAATGAATATCCACGGTAGAACTAATAATAAGGGAATAGTATTCTCACAGTTTCTAAAACAATATCCTCAGCATATTAGATGTATCCATAGTAGCTTTCCGCATGACTGCTATATGCTTAAAGATGTAATGAATCTATTAGATGTCACTAAGACTTACATCATTCTCATTAAAGCACATACCTTTGTAATTAAGCATGGAGTTATTCACGATACTTATCCTGTTAACTTTTTCCAGGAAGTATTAAGTGTATGGGAAGTGTTGAAAGATATGAATAGTGCTGATACATTGATGGATATATGATAAATCAAGTACCCATTGCATCATATATCATGTACGTTTGGGGGAAACCCAGTTATACCCCTCGGATTTTAGCCCATTTAGTTCCTGCTATCTATCTATACTATAGGCTATTAGATTTAGGTATATAGTATAGATGATAGTAGTATATATTATAATGTTTTATAAAATTCTTTATGGGTTAAAATAGAACCCTCCTGTATACAGATAGTATCAATAGATAATAAGGCTTATAGATACATTGATAGCAACAACTTATTGGCCTAAAATCCGGCGGGTATAGGGAAGGTTTTTGAAAACGTACATGAAATATGATGCATGGGGTACACAGATTTAGATGTTACTAGGATATATTCCTAAGGATATGATAGTTTCATTAATATATACGTATCCTTATGACTATATGTGCCCTATTGACAGGGTTTGTGTAGTATGCTAGAGTGTATAGTTAGCATTAAAAAACGTAGCAATTCTAATAACTAACCGAGACTATTACTATGAAATATCTATGTGCAATATCAGGTATTAATATAACCTGCTCACATATGCCAGGTTATTTATCTTCCCGTGAAGCGTATCATCCAGTCTTCACTATCCCACAGAAACATCTATTATCCTATATACCTAAGTGGGCAGCACACGAATTAACTGAAACTGATTCCTATCTATTATATCTAGCACTATTCAATAGCACTGGATTAATAGATTGGCGTGCTCCAGCTAAGAACCATAGTGCAATGAAAGCATTAGTTGCATCTAATATGGAATCATTAGCGCGCGCAATTGGGAAAATCAATACAGTTACACATCCTAAATTCATCCTTCCTCGTATTGCTATTACTACTGACACAGCAGACTTTGCTAATTCCAGATACTGGATTGAACATTGGCATAATGCTTTTGCTGAATTTCAGAATGGTTATCGTGATGCAGTATTGAGGGATAAAGTTGTACGTAGAGAACAAACATTAGATAGGCTTATTCGTGATCCTAATATGCCTATTGAGAAATACGCAAGAGTATTAGCAGATTGGGCAGCCGATGCTGGAGAGTTTCCCACTCATTATATTAATATGAACGGTAAACGTATTACTCTTGCAGATTACTGGAAAGATATTATTATTCGTTGTTGTAAAGATGATCGTATCTTTGCTATACCTGAAGCACATCTAGATAAACTATTGGAATGGTGTGAAGAAAATGTGGATGCAGGCTCTAACTATGGATTCACACTATTCAAGTTATTGAGAAGCGGTGCTAAGAAACAAGCTAACTTCCTAGGTCTCGAAGATATAGATTTTGATGAAACTCATCCAGGATTTAGAATCCTACCTAAAGCTGCTACTAAAGATGATGCTAATGTTGCTGCTCTTATTGCTGGTGCTCCAACATCTAAACCAATTGAATCTAACTATCCAACTAAGATAGCGTATCTGCGTGCTAAAATGAAGTGGGATATAGCTGAAGAAGATAGAAAGAATAAAGAGAAAGAAGCTGCACAATTGGCGCAATTAACTCCAATATCAGTGGAGCAAGATACTATTGAGGATAACCAAGATGATGGAGATAGTGATAATGAACCCGGAAACGATGAAGATACAACCGATGGAGAAGATGATGACAACAGCTAACATGATTACCTCTATGCGTAATCGCCACATAGTTTCTCTTTCCCTACTTCGTCACCATTTATCTACCTATTTCCACCTAAACAAAGATGTAATAGATCTGTGCTCTGAGTATCGTCTATTATATTGGCAACCTGAATACTTCTTTCGTACTATGAAAGATGGAAAGATAGATGACTTTCAGGTAATCTACATCAAACAGGGGCCAGCAATATTGCGTAAATGTAATCAAGTAAAGCTATCTTTCCGTAAAGCTCATAAGAATTTTGGCCCAATGGCTTATGTATTAGTAACTTCTGGAGATTAAATAATCATGAGTATAAATCCTTCCCCTTCAGTAGACCGTCTAAAGATGTTGATGAAATTAGATGCTCTGCGTAAAGCTAAATCAATACCGCAAGTAGTACCGTATAATGCACAGGAAGCATATAATAATCCTATCCCTATTATACATCCTCATCCAGAAATACCTGAACGTACTATCATCAGTGAAAGTGTTGCCGATGCAATTGAAGATGTTGAGATTGTTACTGGTATTGGCCGTGATGGTAGTATCATTGAATACAATAAAGAGCAACAGGAATTCATATCTGTAGCTTCTACTGGTAAGTCCTGTATATTAATTGGTGCTGCTGGTACTGGTAAAACTACTTGTATGCGAGGCACAATTGAGAAACTAATACAAAACGGTACAGCTGGTATTATGGAAACTACTCATAAGTACCTACCAACATCCGGTGCTCCTGGTATTGTAGCTATCTCCTTTACCCGTCGTGCTGTTGCTAATCTACGTCGTGCTATGCCAGCAGGAATGGAAAAGAATTGTATTACCATTCACAAACTTCTGGAATATGAACCTGTATACTTTGATATACTTGATCCTATTAGTGGTGAGATGAAAACAACTATGCGCTTTCAACCTACTAGGCATCGTCATCGTCCATTAGAATCTTCTATT
>Ga0075163_10003479_pt1 | contig 21145 bp, 16 predicted proteins | sample JI1023141ADNA_FD_71478 | JGI IMG/M metagenome (GOLD analysis project Ga0075163, IMG submission 71478) | Wastewater effluent complex algal communities from Wisconsin, to seasonally profile nutrient transformation and Carbon sequestration -... | ecosystem: Engineered > WWTP > Effluent > Algae... | reverse complement strand
GGCAAGGTGCTGCTGGTCTCGTCCGGAACGGTGATGAACGGCGTGTGTCCCACGTCTTCGCTCATCGTCGACCTCGTCGGCTACGGCTCGAACGCCACGTGCTTCGAAGCCGTGCGCGCTCCGTCACCGTCGGCGACGGAGTCGTTGCAGCGGCGAGACGATGGATGTGTCGAACGCGACAACAACGCGGCCGACTTCGTGCTCGCAGGGCCAACGCCCACGCCCCTCACCACCGCCGAGAGAGTGTGCAGTCGCGATGCGGGCATCTTCCTGAACGATGGCGGCTTCGTGGAGCCCGACGGCGGCTGTCTGGTCATCTCGTCATTCCCATCCGTCGCCACGCGGGGCGGCTACGACAGGGTGAACCAACGCGCCTTCGCCCGGCTCTTCACGCAGGAGCCCACCGCCTCGAATGGACAGATGGAGCGGCTCTCGCTCGAGGCCGCGTTCTTCAGCGGGCTGATGGTGCCTGCGACGCGCGCGCTCGGCGGTACCTCGCAGGCGTGCGAGCTGTGCGTCAGCTACGGCCGGCGCTGCACCCGTTCTGTCTGCTTCGAGGAGTTCTTCGCCCAATCGGGTGAGGCCAGGGTCACGCAGGCTGATCAGCTGGCAGACGGAGGCCGGCTCCTCGGCGAGATCGCGAACGTTCGCCTCGTGCGCTGGGACTTCGCCAATGACCGGCCGGTGCCAGGTGGCCAGTGTGTCGTGATCCCTTCACTCGCCGTCGACGTCTCGTGGCCCGACATCGTGCCGATGGGTGGCGGACGCGCAGGGGATGGCGGTGCCGGCGGTGGATCAGCCGATGGTGGATCCGATGACGCAGGCACCGCCGATGGGGGGGCGGATCCTGAGGTTCCACGCAAGGGCTGCGGCTGCGGTGCCACCACCGACTCGTTGGCGTTGATGCTCGTCGCGTTGCTGATCAGCCGGCGATTCACTGGTGCCAGGGGCCGGTGAAGAACCCACGGTACGAGCGCTTGAACCACGTCGGTGAGCTCGGCTGCCCTTCCTGCCCGAGCACGTCGATGGCGGTCACCGAATAGCGAGACCCCTGCGGCGCTGCGCGAATCGTCGCGGTGAGCGTCGTCTGCCCTGCAGCAGGAGTGACGTCTGACACGCGGCCGGAGGTGGGGACTTGATAGATGCGATAGCGCTGCGCCCCCTCGCTCGGAGCCTCCCACCGCAGCACCGCGTCGAGGGTGGTGTCGTCCGTCATGAGCTGACGCGGCGGACTCGGAATCGTCAGCTGATACGGCGAGGGCCCGCTCTCGATACCCAACGCGTTCACCGACCGCACGACGTAGGCATGCACCGCGAACGGATAGCCGCCAGACGCGGCAGTGGGAGCGAGCAGGTTCACGGTCGTGTCGTGGAACGTGAGGACCGTCAGCGGCTCGCCGTTCAGCTTCGTGACGCCCGTGATGTCCTGCACGCTCGTGACGCGTGGCGAGTCGTAGGCGACGTCGTTGTTGTAGCCGTAGCCGGTCGTCACCGCTTCTCCGCCATCGGTCGCCGACACCGTCGCGACGCCACGGTAGACGTTGAACCCCACGACGTCTGAGCCCGAGCTCGCCGCCCAGCTGACCGTCACGTCCGTAGCGGAGTTCACCTTCACCACGGGCATCGAGGGAACCCTCGGCTGTGAACGCGCGCGCGGGCCGAACACGCTCTCGGCGCCAGCGGCGTCGACGCTCCGCACTTCGTAGAAGGTCGGCTCGGTCGTGCTCGGTGCAGGGTCTTCGAAGGTCGTCTCCGTCACCTGCGTGAGCAGCGTGAGCGTGGCAGCGCGGGCCTTCGCCGAGCTTCCTTTGTACACGCGATAGGCGGTGGCTTCGGCGCTGGGCAGCCACTCGAGCTTCGCGGTGGTGGTGGTGCTCTCGACGCTCAACGACGGCGGCGCGGCGGGCCCCTGTGGGCGTGGTGCCTCTTCGACGCGGAAGGCCCAGATTTCGTCCTGGTCGACGCCGCCCATCGTGGTCTGCAGCTCGAGCAGGTACGCGTTGAGGTCTGGCGCGTACATGAGGTTGAAGGCGCGCGTCTTGAGGCTGGTGGGTTGCGCTGTCGTGACGTGCGTCCACGTGAAGGTGTTGGTGTCGAGGAGCGAGGTGAACATCGCTCCGGTCATGCTGTTGCGGCCCACCACCACGCAGGTCGTCGTCATTCCATCGCAGGCCATGCGCGGCATCGACGAATAGCCGGCGTTCGGCTCGACGGCGCTCGGCGGGGGATTCTGCGTCGTCTTCTTCTCCCAGGTCTGCGTCGCGGAATGAAAGACATACAACGCCGAATCGGCTGAATATTGCGCGCCCCAGACCAGATATTGGTCGTGCACGGCATCGAAGGCGAAGCCATGGTTGTCGCGTTGCGAGGGTGCGTTGGCGGCCGAGGTGACGCGCTCGATGCTGTTGTCATGCGCGTCGTAGAACGTGAGCTGTCCCACCGGAGTCCCCTGCCCACCGTGGGACACACCGAGCCCTCGGCGCGCGTCGAAGAGCGCTGCTTGTGACGAGCCTGGCGCTCCAACCGGAGTGCCATCGCCTGCGCGGTAGGGAGGAGGCCGCATGTTCGACCACTCGCCCGTCGCGGCGTCGAACAGCCACATCCACGAGCGCTTGAGTTTGATTTCACGGCTGAAGGCCGAGCCATGGTTCAGCGACAACGCCGGCCAGCGGTAGGCCCGCCGGGCGCCGAGATCGAACGCCATCGAGCCCTCGACGAGACACGCGCCGGGTGGAGAGCTCGCAGGGAACACCTGCAGCCAGGTCTGCGCGATGGGGTCGAAGGTGAAGACGTGGTGGCCCTGCGGAATGCCGTCGTGCCCGGCGTGGTGCACGAGCCGTTTCGTGAACGGGTCCCACGCGGCGCCGCCTTCGTACAGGAAGCGCGGGCTCGGCTTGTTCGGCGCAGGTGACAGCTGCACCCACGTGCCAATGGGGAGCTGGAGCGGCTGGTTCACCCACGGCGCTGGTGGAGGCGCGCGCTGGCCCGCGTCGAACGCCGCACTTCCACCGTCCGCGACGGTTCCTGCGTCGTCAGTGGGTGGATTGTCGGTGACTGTTCCCGGGCACGCGAGGATGCCGCACAGACAGCCGATCGCCGCCAGAGGTGTGAAGCGCATGTTCACCCAGGTTCGTTTGCCCAGTTTCACGTCGTACTTCAGCAGCTACGGCTCGTTCGCCGACGTCCAGGTCGAGAGCTTCGCTGCGTCACCTACCACCGCTTCGAAGCGCCACGTCTCGGTGACGTCGTACTGGCTCGCGTAGTCGCGGTCGAAGACGTAGCGGCCCGAGACGTGCCAGCCATCATCACGGCGCGCGGCGCTCTCGAACACCAGCGCCTCGTCTTGCGAGAGCCCGGGACGGTGCTCCTGCTTCTCGCACACCAGCTCGAACACGCGCGCCACGACGTCAGACGGCAGGTCGCCGGGCCGGTCGACGCTCCACGAGACGCGGAGCTTCTTCGCCGAGACGGCTTCGTCGAACGTCACTCCACGTCCTCTTCGTAGTGCGGCGTCGGCCGCGGTCCGGGAATCGCCGGCTTGCCCTGCGACGGCGTGCCCGTGCCCTGCTTCGAGATGGCCTGTGAGAGCCGCTCTGCGAACTCCTGCGCCGAGTGATGGCCACGCAGCTTGAGCAGGTGGTTGCGCGCGGCGACCTCGACGATGGTCGTCATGTTGCGGCCGGGGCGCACTGGCACCACCGCGTGCGGCAGCTCGGCGCCCAGAATGTTCATCGACTCCTGCTCGAGGCCCAGGCGGTCGTACTCGGCGCCCGACGTCCACTCGACCAGCTCGATGACGAGCTCGATCTTCTTGCGGTCGCGCACCGACGCCACACCGAAGAGGTCCTTGATGTTCAGAATGCCGAGCCCACGAATCTCCATGTGGTGCTGAATCATCTCGTTGCCGTGGCCGTACACGTCGCCGCCGCGGCGCACGAGGTTCACGATGTCGTCGGCCACCAGCCGGTGCCCACGCATCACGAGGTCGAGGGCGATCTCGCTCTTGCCGATGCCCGACTTGCCCAGCAGCAGCACGCCCACGCCGAACACGTCGACGAGCACGCCGTGCAGGCTGCCCGAGGCGGTGAGCGTCTCTTCCAGGAACGACTGCACCTGCGAGATGAACGCCGACGAGATGAGCGGCGTGCGCATGAGCGACAGGCCCGTGCGCTCACAGCCCTCGAGCAGCGGCTTCGGCACCTCGAGGCCCTTCGTCACCACCACGCAGGCCAGGTTCGACTCGAAGACTTTCTGGAGCACCGCGACCTGCTCTTCGAGGGTCAGCCGCTTCAGGTAGCTGATCTCGGTGTTGCCGAAGACCTGCAGGCGCTCGGGGTGCAGGTGCTCGGTGAAGCCGGTGAGCGCGAGGCCGGGCTTCTGAATGCGCGAGCTCGAGATGCGCCGGTCGAGGCCCGATTGGCCCGCGACGAGCTCGAGCTTCAGGTCGTACTGCCTGTCGTCGAGCAGCTGCTGAATCGTGCACGACGGCGTCGTCGAGGTCGTGATCATCCCGTGAACTCGTCTTCCCGGGCCTGCAGGCGCTTGGCGAGCGCGCGCACGAGCTGCAGCGACATCGACCGGTTCGAGCGCAGCGCGTCGCGGAAGTCCTGCTCCGAGAGCACGAGCAGGTCGCAGTTCTCGAGGGCGACGACGGTGGCCGAGCGGGGCGCGGGGTTGATGATGGAGAGCTCTCCGAAGCAGTCGCCGCGCTTGAGCACGTTGACGCGCTTCGAGCCGCGGCGGCCGTCACGCCGGACCTCGCAGGTGCCGGTGACGACGAAGTACGCCGCCGCGCCGCTCGCGCCCTCTTTGATGACGACGCTGCCGGTGCGGTGCTGCTCGACGGTGAGCCGTGACGCCAGCTTCTCGAGCTCGCCGTGCGGAACGTCGGCGAGCAGCGGCATGGCCTTCAGCGCGTTGGTGCGTTGCGTGAGTTCGTCCATGGACGCGGAGTTAACATCACATTCGCCGTGGCTCTCACTCCGAACTCAGAAGCGCGCGACGGGAATGCTGGGTTCGGGAGCCGCGGGCGTGAGACTCGCTGCCACCACGGGCACCACGGCGCCGGCCACCAGCCCCAGAGCCCCAACCAGCCCAGGCAACGCGAAGAACCCGACGGGCCCCGAGAGGAGCAAGGGCACCACCATCAGGCTCAGCCCGATGATGGCAATCGACACCACGGCCGCCGTCACCGCCGTTCGCCGCGTCGTCTCCTCTGCTCCACTGAGCGAGATCATCGCCACCGCCATCACCGCGAGCGTGGCGGTCATGACGAGCCCTGCGACGAGAGACGCGAGCGGAACGCCGACCAGAATGGTCCACAGCAGGCTCGTGGCCGAGCCATCGCCGAACGTCGAGCGGATCACTTCCGTTCCGATGAGCAGACTCGCGGCGGTGCCTCCGAACCCGACCCCTGACGTCACCAACGCCGCGACGGTCGAGCGAACCATGACCTGCCCTCCATCACGCTCGAGCAGCGTCGGCCCGCGCGCCGGCTGCAGCGCCACCCGTTGAACGGTCCTGGGCGTATCGGAGCGGTCGGCTCGCGTGACCTCTTCGAACTCGAACGACTCTGAAGAAGCGAGGATGAGCACCACGACGGTCGAGAACATGGCGGCGACCACAGCAACCCACATGCCGCCCACCACCCGAACCATTCCGCCGTGATGCGATGCCGGGAGCCACGACGGCTCACGACATTCGTGTCGTCATCCTCACCGGCCGGGCGTCTGCGCCGCCATCACGCCGACGTACTCCTCGGCCGAGATGGAGTTCTGGAACTTCGTCGAGTGAATCATCGCGTGCTGCGGGTTCACCACGCGGGGCGCGAGCTCGTTCGCGACGTCGAGCTGCGTGATGCCGTGGTCGGCGAAGGCGTCGATGACGAGGCCGAGCTGCGCCGCCGTCACGAACTGCCGGGTGAACATCTTCTGCGCCATCTCTTCGCGGACAATCGTGTTGCGCTGCGCGCGCAGCGTCTGCAGCACGCCAGCGAACGTCGCGCCGTCCATCGGCAGCTGGCCGTTCTTGCTCATCAGACAGCCCGGGTCGCTCGGGCCCGTGCCGCAATCACGCGCCACCTGCTGCACGTACACCGGCTGCTGCTGCACCACGACGCGCTCCCGCACCATCACCGGGGCTGGCTGCTGCACGATGACGCGCTCACGCACGACGACCGGCTGCTGCACGACCACCGTGCTCGTCTGCACCACGCCGCCAAGGCGAACGTTCGCCTGCACGCCAGGCATCACCACCGACGCGCCGAGCGGGCCCACCTGCACGGCGGCTCCCATGGTGCCGACCTGCACCGCCGCCCCAGTCACCTCGACCTCTTCGACCTCCTCGACCTGCGCGAAGGCCATCGACGACAGACACGACACCACCACTGCGGCACGCAGCATGCGCTTCATTGGGACCTGCTCCTGTGTTCGGAACCGAGCGCGTGGTTCGCGCCGGCCTGTCCTCTGTCTTGGGAAGGGCGCTCGGGAATTATGAAAGAAATGAGCGGCACGCCGGTTGCGCTGCGGCCGCGCCATGCGTTGGCTCTTCGTGGTGCTGGTCGTGACGGCGTGTGCTGATCCGCTCGTGGTTTCCACAGGTTCGGGCGAGGTCGAGATGGGCGGAGCCGTCGACTTCCCGCCAACCGCCCTCGGATTTTCGAGGGTTCGGCCGCTGACGGTGACGAATCGCTCCCGCGTCGCGAAGACGCTGACGCTCGGCACCAACGCTCCCTTCTCCACCGCGACATCCATCGACGTGCCCGGCGGCGCGGAAGTGAACATCGAGGTGACGTTCGCGCCCTCGTCGGTCGGCCTGGTGAATGGCGTGCTGCTGCTCGACGGCCTCGAAGTGCCGCTCCATGGAGAAGGTGTGTCGCCGCTCGACTGCGGAAGTCCTGGCGTCTGCGACAGCGTTCGGTTCGACCCCGAGACGCTCACCTGCGTGCGAGCTCCGAAGGCCGACGGAACGGCGTGCGAAGACGTGCTCGCGTGCATCGAAGCGGGCTCCTGTCAGTCGGGCAGCTGCGTGGGCCGGGCGGCGCGTTGCGACGACGCCAACTCGTGCACCAGCGACTCCTGCGCCGTCGGCCGTGGGTGTCAGCACGCCGCCGTCGAGTGCGCTGCGCCCGCGAACCCCTGTCAGGCCGCGCTGTGCGACCCCGTGCGAGGTTGCGGCACCGCCCCCGTGATGGATGGGACGCCCTGCGGCGCCGTGAGCTGCGAGCTCGCCAACGTGTGCCTCGCCGGCCAGTGCCGTGCCGTCGTTCCGCCCGAGGGCTTCACCTGCTCGCCCGCGTCCGCGTGTCGCGCCGAAGGCGTGTGCCGCAACAAGGTCTGTGAGCAGCAGCCCGAGCACGCGCTCTCGCCTCGCTGGTCGTACACCTCGAACAACCCCGACTTCCGCTTCGAGGGCGTCACCGACGAGCAGGGCAACTGGTACTGGGTCGAGTGCTCGACCGTGGCCGTGCGCATGGGCACGCCGCAAGACCGCGAGGTGCCGAAGCAGCCGAATCACCGCTGCGTCGTCAGCTCGCGCACCAACGATGGGCTCGAGCGCTTCGCGACCGAGGTGCTTGGCGTGGGCCCGGCGGGCTCGACGTTGGCGGGTCTGCAGCTGGTCTCGGGTGGCCTCTTCATCTTCGCCGACGACGACAAGTCGCTGGCCGCGGTCGACGTCACCACCGGCGCCGTTCGGTGGCAGCGCACGCTCTCGATGCCGTCACCACACCTCTTCGCGCTTGCCGATGATGGCCAGGGCACCTTGTGGAGCACCGTGCGTTCCGATGGCGAGAGCGAGGCGTGGTCGCTCGTTCGGTTCGACGTGGCGACGGGTCAGCTGCGCGGCTCCATCGCGCGGGCCTCGCGCATCACGGGCCTGGTGATGGGAGCGGGTGGCAGCGCCTTCATCGTGCGCGACCAGTTCGACACCACCTTGCCCATCGACCCGATCGAGCCGGTCGCGCTGCTCGAGCGAATCGAGCCCGATGGTGGAGTCCGCTTCTCGAGCGACCTGTACCAGCTGACGCCACCGGTGATGGTGGTGGGCGACCGGGTGGTGACGGTCGATGACGCGGTCTACGACGCCAACGACGGCGGGCTGGTGGAACGTGCGGCTCCGCCCGCCTGGGACACGCTGTCGTGGAAGGGCGTCTCGAACGGCACCACGCGCGTTCGGCTGGCCTCGTCGCGAGCTCCATCGGCGCCGTCGCCGCCGGTCATTCCTCCTCCGGTCGTCGCGCTCCAGTCGGTCGATTCGCAGGGCGTGCGCACGCGCCCGTTCTCGATGGTGGCAGATGTGGTGAGCGAGACCTTCCTCACCTCGCAGGGCGACACCCTGTTCGTCAGCTCGAAGCTCGAGAGCCTTCGTTCGCCGACGGGCCTCGACGAGACGCGCGTGCGGCAGGTGCACCCGCTGGGGCTCGAGGTGATGAGCTGCGTGCTCGTCGACCGCGTGGGTGGCTCGACCATCGACACGCCGCTGCGTGCCTCGGGCTCCGTTGGCTACAACGGCCGCTCGCTCGTGGTGCGCGCGACCGAGTCCGACTGCCCGACCTGTGACCTCTGGTCGCCTCCGCGAATCGTCGTCTACGACCTCGGCCGTCCTGCACCGGGCGTCGCCGCGCGCGGCTGGGTGGCTCCGCGAGGCACGACGTTGGGCGGAGCACGCCAGCGCTGATCATGAATAGGCGTGAGGGGCATCCGTCGGTGTGGCCGGCCGACGGAGGATTGCGTGCTGGTGTCTCTCATCTCGGGTCTTCTGCTCACCGCGGCACCGGCGCCACCGGCCCCACCGGGCGTGCGGTTGGCCGTCTCGCTCGACGGCACTCGCGTCGATGCGCTGCAACGGTCCATCTGGGTTCATGAGCCGAGCGACGCGGCCTTTCCGCGGGTGAGGCCGGGCTTTGGTGGCAGCCTCAGCGTCGAAGTTGGCATCAGCTCACCCGATGTTCGGTGGCTCACGCTCTTCATCGGCGCCCGAGGGCGGCTGGGCGTGTGGCACGGCGCGACGCCCGATGACGCGGCCTCGTTGTGGGACCTCGGTCTTCGAAGCCGGTTCGAGGTCGCCCTCGGTCCCTTCTCTCCCTGGGTCGGGGTCGGCAGCTCGTTCGGCAACGTGGTGGCGCGCGTCGGTGGTGTCGAGCGGCAGGTGGCAGCGCACACCTACGACTTGAGCGCGGGCCTTCGCGTGAAGGTGATTGGACCCGTGGGCCTCGGCTTCTTCGTCGAGACCCAACACGCATCGTCCTTCGCGCGCCCGCAGGAGGAGTTCTCGACCCTGCGCCTCGGCGCCGACCTGACGCTGACGTTCGACCTCGGCAGCCCGTCGAGCGCAGCGGCTTCCGAGAAGCGCTGAGCCCTTTCCGGTTTCTCAGTTCGACTTCGCCGTCGCGAGCCACATTCGAAGCGGCAGGTCCGTAGGTCACGGCAGGAGCGCCACTCATCAGGCTCGCTTTGGGCTTCGTCTCACGCGCGTCGTCGAAGCGGTCGCGGGCTTGTCATGGTGTCGCGGCAGGGCTTGAGTGCCAGCCCGTGCGGATCCGCTCCTTCGTCGTGGCCGTCGTGCTCGCGACCGTCGTCTTCACCTGCGGCCGCACCGAGGTCGTCAGCTTCGACTTCCCCATTCCCACCGTCGACGCCGGCCGTGACGCAGGCCCCATGCTCGACGCGGGGCTCGAGCCGTTCGACGCAGGCACCAAGCCGTGCATCGAAGGCCGGTTCCCTCTCGCTCCGGCGACACCGGTGGTGGTGCTGGTGCTCGACAAGTCGGGCTCGATGGCCGAGCGTTTTGGAGGCCCGACCACGGACACGAAGTGGAACGCGCTGCGCGACTCGCTGCGCATGACGCTGCCCGCGGTCAACGACACGATGCAGCTCGGGCTGTTGCTCTACCCGGTGAGCCTCAACCAGTCGTGCTCGAGCTTCGTGCGGCCGAACATCGACCCTGGCCTGCGGCAGGTGCCCACCATCATTCAGGCGCTCGACGACGCCCTGCCCGCGGGTGGAACGCCGACCGCAGACGCGATTCAGGCCGCCGCCAACTCGTTGCTCACGCGCCGCACCGCTTCCACCGCCCGCGCGCTCGTGCTCGCGACCGACGGCGTTCCCAACTGCAACTCGGTGCTGAACCCCCGCGCCTGTGTGTGCAGCGCCACGCCGCCGTGCAGCGCGCTGGCCTGTGTCGACGATGAGCGCTCGGTGCTGCGCGTCTCGAACATCGCCGACGCCGGCATTCCCACCTACGTCATCGGCATCGAGTCCAGCACCGGAGGCTCGTTCGACTCGCTCGACCGCATGGCCGTCGCTGGAGGCCGTGCGTTGCCCGCCATGCCCGGCGCCCACCGCTACTACGCCGCGACCAACAGCACCGAGCTCGCGCAGGCCTTCTCGTCGATTCGCGACCAGGTCGCGCGCTGCACCTTCCTCACCTCGTCCGTGCCCAACGCCACGGGCAGCATCAGGGTCGAGGCCGACCAGCAGGTGGTGCCCTTCGACCCGACTGGCCTCGTGGGCTGGAACTGGAGCGACCGGCCCAACGGCGAGGTCGTGCTTCGCGGAGCCGCCTGCGCCCAGGTGATGTCGGGTGTGCAGCGGCTCGAGGCCGTCGTCGCCTGCGGCCAGTGAGGTTTCAGTCGTGCTCGAACGCGCGCCTGGCTGCATCCAGCACACATGGTGCCTGTCCCGTTCGTTCGAGCTGATCATGCTACCGTCGCCCGCGTGTCAGCCCGCCTCCTCGTCCTGATTTCTGCGCTCGTCGGTTCCGGCTGTCTGTGCGTCGACCCATCCAAGGTGACGGCCTTCGCGTGTGGCGAGGGTGGGGCCTGCGCAGACGGCCTTCAGTGTTGCAACGACGGGCAATGCCGACCGACGTGTTCGACGACGGGGAGCGGCGGCGGCTCGTCGGGCACAGGTGGAGGAAGCGCGCGGGCGGGTGGCGCTGCGTCGGCTGGTGGTGGGGCGACGGGTGGTGGCTCGAGCTCGACGGCGGGCGGAGCGGCGAGCACGGCAGGCGGCTCCGCGGGCAGCGGTGTTGGTGGCGGGCAGAGCGGAGGTCTCGTCGACGGCGGTGCAGCGTGCTCCTCCGAGACGTGCCCGAATGGCTGCTGCAATGGCACCGAGTGCGTCTCGGGAACGGCGGCGATGGCGTGCGGAGCGCGAGGCGCTGCGTGTTCGGCGTGCCCCTCTGGAGAACCCTGCGTGAACGGCGCGTGCGGCGCGTGCGCGACCACCTGTCAGGGCTGCTGCGTGGGCAGCACCTGCACGACGAGAGACCGTGACGCCTGCGGACCGACGGGTCAGGCGTGCGCACCCTGCGGCTCGACGGCCGACAGCTGCAGCCCGGCGGGCGAGTGCTCGTGCGGCCAGGGCCGGGCCTGTGCGTCGGGGCAGCGCTGCAGCGGCGGGACCTGCGTGTGCGACGCCTCGAGCTGTCCCTTGGGGTGCTGCACCGCGGGTGGCCAGTGCGTGGGCTTCACCGCACAGAACGAGACGCTCTGTGGCGCCTCGGGCCAGCTCTGCGCCGGCTGCTCCACGCCGCCCGCGGCCGTGTGCGCCAACGCGACGACGCGCCGCACCGGTCAGATTCCCGGCACCTGCGCCTCGGGTCAATGTCAGTACATGACCGTCGATACGACGTGCGCGAATGGCTGCAATGGTGGAAATTGTGTCGGCGATGTCTGTCAAGGCTGTCTGACGCCGCCGCCGGCCGTCTGCATGGGGTCGACGCGCCGCTCGTATTCGACGCCTGGCACCTGCGGCACGAGCGGCTGCACCTACACCCCGATGGACACGGTCTGCCCGTTCGGCTGCAGCGGCGGCGCCTGTCTGCCCGACCCCTGCACCGGCATCTCGTGCAACACGCCACCGCCGCCGTCGTGCAGCGGCAACGTGCGCACCTTCTCGATGTCACCCGGCACCTGCTCGGGCGGCAGCTGCACCTATTCGTCCAGCACGCAGACGTGCCCCTTCGGCTGCAACGCGAGCAATGGCACCTGCAACGCAGACCCGTGCGCGACGGTGACGTGCAACACGCCTCCCGCGGCGACGTGCACCGGCAACGTGCGCAACGGCTTCGTCGTGCCCGGCACCTGCAGCGGAGGCACCTGCTCCTACGCGCCGCAGACGACGACCTGCGCGAATGGTTGCTCCGGTGGTGTCTGCCAGGGCGACCCGTGTCAGGGCGTGACGTGCACCACGCCTCCCGCGGCGACCTGCGCGAACTCCACCACGCGGCGCACCTTCGCCAGCACTGGCGCCTGCTCGGGTGGCTCGTGCAGCTACACGCCCACCGACACCACGTGTCCCTTCGGGTGCAGCGGCGGTGCCTGTCAGAGTGACCCGTGCGGTTCCGTGACGTGCAACAGCGCGCCCGCCGCCGACTGCGCTTCGACAACGCAGCGCCGCACGTACACCGCGCCCGGCACCTGCTCGGGAGGCACGTGCAGCTACTCGTCGATGGTGACGACGTGCAACACGCCGCCTGCCACGACGTGCGCGAACTCGACGACGCGACGAACGTTCTCCTCCACCGGCGCCTGCGCAGGCGGCACGTGCAGCTACACGCCCAGCGACACCACGTGCCCGTTCGGGTGCAGCAACAACCAATGCAACCCGGACCCCTGCGCGAGCGTGAGCTGCAACACGGCTCCCGCGGCTGACTGTGCCTCGTCGACGCAGCGGCGCACGTACTCCGCCCCTGGCACCTGCTCGGGAGGCACCTGCAGCTACACGCCGAGCGTGATGACCTGCAACCCGAGCGCGGCCACGTGCGCCAACGCGACGACCCGCCGCACCTTCACCGCGAGCTGTGCTGGAGGCGCCTGCGTCAACACGCCGACTGACACCACATGCCCGTTCGGCTGCAGCGGTGGGGTCTGCAACGGCGACCCGTGCGCCAGCGTGAACTGCTCGACCGCGCCCGCCGCCGACTGCGCCAACGGCACCACGAGGCGTACCTACAACGCGCCCGGCAGTTGTTCGGGAGGCACCTGCAGCTTCACCTCGCAGACCTTCGCCTGCACCGCCCCCGCTGCCACCTGCATCGGCTCCACGCGACGCACCTACAGCTCGCCGGTCTGCTCCGCTGGCAGCTGCTCCTCGACGCCGACCGACTTCGTGTGCCCGTTCGGATGCAGCGGAGGCGCCTGCAACCCAGACCCCTGCGCCAGCGTCAGCTGCAATTCACCGCCGGGAGCCGACTGTGCCGATTCGAGCACCCGTCGCACGTACAACTCGCCTGGCACCTGCTCGGGCGGCAACTGCAGCTATTCGTCGCAGAACTTCCCCTGCACTCCGCCTTCACCCATCTGTCTCAACGCGACCACCGCCCGCAGCTATTCTGGCGGCTCCTGTGCCGGAGGCCTGTGCAGCTTCACCTCGACTGACACCAGCTGCGCCAATGGCTGCTCCGGCGGTGCGTGCAACAGCTGCGTCGGCGGCAGCGTGTGCTCCAGCAACCCGACCCAGTGCAGGACGGGCATCACTGCCTGTCCGGGTGGACCCAACAGCGTCGCCACCTGCACCGACAATGGCAACGACCCGGACTTCACGCCCTGCGCGGGCGGCGCTTGTGCGAGCGGCGTGTGCTGCGGCGGCTGCATCACCGCAGGCGGCGTCTGCCGGGCAGGAACGTCTTCGAGCTTCTGCGGCTTCGGTGGCCAGCAGTGCACGACCTGCGGCTCGGGTGAGGGCTGCATCAACCAGAACTGCCAACAAGTCTGTTCGTGTAGTCAGTGCAACCCATCGTGTCCCGAAGTCTGCTCCAATCAGTTCTGCCCATGACTCGACTCGCGTTCCTCAGCTCGCTGGTCTTCTCGCTCCTCGCCGGTGCGCAGTCGCCGTGTGAGGCGAAGTGCAACCAGCAGGCGTCTGACTGTCTCAAGCAGTGTGCGGGAGACCCGAAGGACGCCTCGAAGCCTGATCAAGCCAAGCGCCTCATGGAGTGCCTCAAGACGTGCGAGGTCGAAGTGAAGCCCTGCCGGGACACCTGCCGCAAATGAGCTCGATTCGTCATCTGTTCACCGCCCGTACGGCCCGGCCGAAGCTCGAGGCCTCGATGCGCGCCATCACGCGGGCGGCCATCTACCTCGCGTCCGCGGACGGCACCGTGCAGGAGGCTGAAATCGAAGCGCTCGTCGACGACGTGCGCGACGTGGTGGCCCGCAGCGTCGGCATCGAGCACGTCGACGAGTACGCGAAGGTGACGATGCTGCTCGACGACGCGCGGGCGGCGCTGAAGGCCCTGGCGGTCGAGGGGCGGCCGGCGTTCGTCGAAGGGCTCGCCAAGGTGCTCGAGGGCGACTTCCGCCGTGACGCGCTCAAAGTGGCGCTCGACGTGGTTCGCGCCGATGGAGCGGTGAGCCCTGCAGAGCAGACCGCCCTCGACGAGCTCGCGCACGCGCTTGGGCTGCAACCGTCTGATCTGGCTCGCTGACGCCTGCTGCTGTAATGCCCGTCGGCCGTCGCTCACTCCTAGGGGAGCCCCGCCATGACCCGCTCACTTCGCATCGCCGTGCTGACCGTCGCCGTGCTCGTCGTTCTCGTTCTCGGAACCCGCGCCTATGCCCAGGTCACCTGTGGCCGGCCGACGAACTGGAACGCGACCTGGACAGGGCTCATCTGGCTCTGTCCCGACAGCCCGGCGAAGGCGTCGGAGATGAACGACAACCTGGCGGCCATCGTCGGCTACGTCGAGGCGAAGACGGGCACCGTCGGCCAGCCGCTCGCCATCACCGGCACGCCGGTGAACTCGGCCAACATCGCAGACGGCACCATCGCGAGCGGTGACCTGGCGGCGGCCTCCATCAATGCGCGCGAGCTCGCCGACGGTGGCATCTCGGCTTCGAAGCTTGCCAACCGCCTGCCTGTGTACACGTTGCACACGCAGTGTGGAGACGAGAACCTGCTGTCGTTTGCACCGACCTGCATCGCGAACGTGAACACGGCGCCGTGCGGCAGCAGCTGCAGCACCTTCGGACAGGTTCGTTTGACTCAGTGTGACGGAAGCTGCGGGTCGTGTGTCACGGCGGTCCCGATCATTCCCTGTCCTCGCAACAACACCTTCCGCGGGTTCCTCGTCGGCCCGTGAGCCGAAGCAGGACCTGATGAGCGGTGGCCCCTGCGGACCCTGCGAGACCAGGCCACGGCGAATGTGGTTCTGCGCAGGCGGAGTCGAACTGAGAAATCCAGCTACTGGGCGCCCTGCTTGATGGCGCGGGCGTCGAGCGAGTACTTCTTCACGAGCCGCTCGACCGACTTGCGGTGAAGGCCTGACTCCCGGGCCGCGCGCGAGATGTTGCCGTCGCAGCGCTTCAAGACCTGGGTGATGTACTCGCGCTCGAAGCTCTCGAGCAGCTGCTCCTTCGCGTCCTTGAACGAGAGGTGCTCGTTGAAGGGCAGCGGCTGCTCCTTCTGCTGGCCCTGCAGGCGCGCGGGCAGGTGGGAGACGTCGATGTCTTCACCGTCCGAGAACGTCAGCACGTGCGAGACGACGTTCACCAGCTCGCGAATGTTGCCCGGCCACGAGTAGCTCTGAAGAATCGCCATCGCCGACGGCAGCACGCGCTTCTTGCCGTGACGCTGCACCACGTCGGGGTCGGCGAGCGCCTTGCGAATGATGAGGGGCACGTCTTCGCGGCGCTGACGCAGCGGCGGCAGCTGAATGTTGATGACCGACAGGCGGAAGTAGAGGTCTTCGCGGAAGTTGCCGGTCTGAATCTCTTTGACGAGGTCGCGGTTGGTGGCCGCGATGACGCGCACGTCGACCTCGATGACGTCGTTGCCGCCGACGCGCCGGACTTCGCGGTTCTCGAGCACGCGCAGCAGCTTGGGCTGCAGGTCGGTGCGCAGCTCGCCGAGCTCGTCGAGGAAGATGGTGCCGCCGCTCGCGCGCTCGAAGGCGCCGGGCCGTGACGCGACCGCGCCGGTGAAGGCGCCCTTCTCGTGACCGAACAGCTCCGACTCGATGAGGTTCGGCGGAATCGCGCCGCAGTCGAGCACCACGAAGGGCCCGCGCTTTCGGCCCGACAACGTGTGCACCGCGCGCGCGACCAGCTCTTTGCCCGTGCCCGTCTCGCCCTGCACGATGACCGACACGTCCATCGGAGCGATTTTGCGGATGAGGCCGAAGATCTGCCGCATCTTCACCGACTGCCCGACCATGCCCTCGAGCTCGCCGTCGCGGTCTGGCTCGACCGTCACCTCTTCGTCGATGGGCGCGAACACCACCATCGTCTGCCCGGCGCGCACCTGGCTGCCGGTCGAGAGGTACGCGCGCTCGACCCGTCTTCCGTCGAGGAAGGTGCCGTTGGTCGAGTTGAGGTCGATGACGAGGTAGCCGCGCTCGGTGTACTGAATCTCGAAGTGGTGACGGCTGGCGGCCCGGTCTTCACCGAGCACGAGGTCGTTCGACGAGTGGGCGCCGACGCGCAGGCGCTCTTTGTCGCTGACCAGCTCTTTGCCCGTCTCGGGGCCCGAGGTGATGCTCAAGCGGCACTTGCGCACCTTGAGCGTGGTGCGGTTCTCGACGACGAGCGTGTGCGTCGTCGTGATGTACGGCTCTTCGAAGGGGTCGAGCGCGCCCACTTCGCCGGGGCTGGTGAGGATCTCGTCCTGAGGGCTGTCTTTCGGCTGGTTCGACATCGGGAGCGCACGTTAGCGCGCACGACGCACGGGTGGCTGCGTTTCCACGCGCCGACGACGTTTGTCGGCTGCTGATCATCCTCTGGCGATTGTCGAAGGTGCCTGCCTCTGGAGTCTGCTGAAGTGCCAGCCATGAGGCTCCTCCGGTGCGGTGTCGCGCTGCTGTCCCTCTCGTCGTGCCTCGACCTGAAGTTGCCCGACCAACCGCCTCCACCCGGGCCGGGGACGCTGCAGGGCACGCTCGTGTACTTCATGCCCGGCCGCACCACGCCGCTGCCTGCGAGGGGCGCTCGGGTCGAGCTGCTCGACAGCTCGAACGTGGTGCGCGCAGACGACGACGGCAGGTTTCTGCTCGGCGAGCTGCGCAGCACGGGCCTGGTGCGCCTCTCGCTCGACCTCGACACCGACGGAGCACCCGACCGCCAGAAGCTGCTCTCGCTCAGCTCGGTGGGCGCAGGGCCGGGCCGTGACGTGGCGCTGGGAGAGGTGGCGCTGGGCCGGAACGCCCGCTTGACGGGCCGGGTGCTGCGCGGCGACCTCACCACCGACGCCTTCCACCTCGGGACGACCGTCTTCCTCACCGGCATGGAGTTCTCGACCTTCAGCGCCGACAACGGCGCGTGGACGCTCGACGGGCTGCCCGAGGGGCCGGTGCAGGTCTCGTTCTTCCGACAGGGCTACCAGCCCGACAGCCGCGAGGTGGTGCTCGCCGGTGGCCAGGAGCAGCGCCTGAGCGACGTGCTGCTGCGCGCGAGCCCGAGTGAAGCGGCGACGGTGACGGGCACGGTCCGCGCGGTGACCGGCGACGCGGTGGGGCAGGCGAAGGTGCGCGCCGTCGCTGCGAATGGCGAGGTCTCGGCCCAGACGGGCGACGACGGCAGGTTCTCGCTGGGCCCGCTGCCGTCGGGGGCCTACCTCGTGGGCGTCGAGCGCAGCGGCTTCGTCAGCGCCTCCCTTGGGCAGCGGCTGCTGCTCGCTGGCGCGAATGAACTGGGCGTCATCGCCCTCTCTGCCGGAACGTCGATGCCCCTGCCGCTCGACGCCGGCGCGCCCCCGCCGCGAGTCGATGCCGGAGCGGACGCAGGCTCATCGGACGCAGGCTCATCGGACGCGGGCTCATCAGACGCGGGCTCATCAGACGCGGGCTCATCAGACGCGGGCTCATCAGACGCGGGCTCATCGGACGCAGGCTCATCGGACGCAGGCTCATCGGACGCGGGCTCCTCCGACGCGGGCGTGGATGGGGGCGTGCTGTGTGGAGGCCTCTGTGCGCCGGGCTTCCTCTGTGACTCGAGCCAGCGATGTCGCGCAACCGGTTGCGAGTCACAGTCCTGCGCCCTGTGTCTTGCTGGACAATGTCTGAGCGCATCGTGTCCGTCTGGCCCCACATGCCAGCCCGGCGACGTCTGCTCGAGTGGCGCCTGTGTTCCGCTCCCGTGCGTGGGCGTCACTTGTGGCGCCAATGCACTGTGCGCTGGCGGCGCGTGTCTGCCGACGTCGTGCAGCCCCACCACGCCGTGCCGTGCGGGCTTCGTCTGCGCGACTGGCGTGTGCACCGACCCGCGCTGTGTGGGCCGCAGCTGCGGCGCCGGCAGCCTGTGCGTGGCGGGAGATTGCTTTCCCACCGGTACTCCCGGCAACCCGTGCGCTGCCGGCTATGCGTATGTGCAGGGCCGCTGCCGTGAGGTGGCGTGTGAAGGCGTGACGTGCGGCCCGGGCACCCAGTGCAGCGGCGGCCAATGTCTGAGCGCGGGGCTCTACGTGGCCGGCCTGCTGCGACCCAGGAACATTCCGGGCCAGTCCACCAACCGCTACTCGCTCGCCACGTCGACGGGCAGCGGCTGGGTGAAGCTCGCCAGCTTCCCCGAGCCCATCGTGGGCCTCGACGTCAGCCCTGACGGCTCGTGGTTGTTCCTGCGCACGCGCGCCACCCAGGCCTCGGCCAGTTCGACGACGCTCTACCGTTCGCAAGACGGCCGCGCGTGGACGCCCATCTGGAGCGGCACCACCATGTCGAACGGTCGCATCAACGACCTGCACGTCGACGAGGCCACGGGCACGCTCACGCTCTCGCTGGCGGGGCACCAGGTCTCTCCGCTCCATCGCGTGATGACGAGCACCGACAACGGGAACACCTGGGCGCTTCGGTGGCAGGTGCCTGCAGGGCAGGGCGTCGGCATCAGAAACTTCGCGCCGCCGAACCTCTTCGCCGTGGAAAACCCGTTGCTGCTGACGACCGAAGGGCTCGCGCAGTTCGAGACGGCCGATGGGGGCTTCACGAGGCTCTTCACCGCAGCGGGGACCACGGGGCCCTTCCTCATCAGCGACCGGCGCGGCCATGGCCCGACGCTGCTCTCTCACGACACGGGGCTCACCTTGTTCCTCGACGGCGGCGTCTCGGGCAGCTTCTCGGCCGTGCCCAACGTCAGCGTGTATGGCGCAGCGCCTTCGCGGCAGGTGTTGCTCCTCACCTCGTCGTCGGTGGCGCGCAGCTTCGACCACGGCCAGTCCTGGTCGTTCCGCTCGCCGACGGTCGCCAGCCCGAACTTCACCGGCCTGGTGCGAGGCGCCGATGACGCGCTGTACCTCGCGAACGAGGCCAACAACCCACCGCTGCTCGTCTCGCACGACGAAGGCGAGACCTGGGCCACGGTGCCGACGAATTGGAACCTGGTCGGAGGCCTCGCCGCGTACTGGCCCGACTGGCAACCCAACACGGCCTACGGCATCACCGCGCTGCCGGTGCAACCCAGCGAGCCCTTCGCGGCGGGGTTCATCTATCGGGTGTCGGTGGGCGGCGTGTCGGGCGCGACGGAGCCCGACTGGGCCGACGCAGGCAGCGGCGTCATCGTCGATGGAACCGTGCGGTGGACGCGTGACACCACTCGACCCGAAGAGATGCGCCCGGTGGCGATGGTGTCGCGGGTCTGCACGCCGGGCCAGCTGCGGTGTGGCGCAGGCTGCGTCGACATCGCCACTGACCCGCAGCACTGCGGCGCGTGCGACCGGCCCTGCGCGACGACGTGTGTGGCGGGCCAGTGTCTGTCGGCGGCGGCGACCGACGGTGGCGTCTCGGTGGGGTGCGCAGATGGCACGCGCGAGGGTTTTGGAGACGTGACGCTGTACCCCGACGTCGCAGCCTGTGCGGGCGCGTGGACGGGAGACCTCGACGTCAGCACCTCAGCGAGCGCGCTGTGTGCGAGCGGCTGGCATGTCTGTGACTCGGCGGACTCCGAGGTGCGACTGTTGAGCCTCGGGCAGGCGACGGCGTTCTCGGGGTGCTTCGCCTTCCGCGCCTCGGTGGATGGAGTCGACGGGTGCGAGCCGCTCGATTGCTCCAACGACGTCACGCACGACGACGTCGCGGCCGTGGGTGCGTCGTGTCTTGCGCTCTCTGGCGTCAGCCGCGCGGTCTCCGATGGAGGCGCCTGCTTCGCCGACCGCGGCGTGGTGGCGTCTCAATGCTGCAGCGCCTCGACGACGGGTGGCTGCCCTCAGCGAGGCGAGACTGGCGTGGTGTGCTGCCGATGAAGTCCTTCCTCTTTGGCGCGTTCATCGAGTACCTCTCGCTCGACCACGGCGGCGCGCGGTGGCGCACGGCGACGGCGCTGCTCGTCTCGAACGCGCTCGTCATCGTGGGCGCGCTCTTCTTCCACTGGTCCTTCGGCGTCGTGGTGTTCCTGTACTGGGCCGAGAACCTCGTCATCGGTGTGCTGCAGGTGCTGAAGATGGTCTTTCGGGCCGTACGCGCGCGCGAGTGGTTCAGCTTCTTCTTCACCGCGCCGTTCTTCAGCTTTCACTTCGGCTTCTTCTGCCTGATTCAGGGCGTCTTCATGATGCTGCTCGCGGGCATGACGGGCACGGGCACCACCATCGTCGACGAGGTGAAGCACGCGCTGTCGCCAGCCGACTGGAGCTTCAGCTCGTTTCTCGAGGGGCTCTGGCCGCCGCTGCTGCTCGCGGCGCTCTCGCACCTGTACTCGTTCTGGAGCCACACCGTGCAGGGCTCGAGCCCGAAGTCGATGCAGGGGCTCATGCACGAGCCCTACGGCCGAATCTTCGTGATGCAGTTCACCGTCGTGGGCGGGTTCTGGTTCATCAACACCTTCACCGACCGTGGCCTCGGCCCGCTGGTGTTGATGATGGTGGCCAAGACGGTGTTCGACTTCAGCGGGCACTTCAAACAGCACGCGCACGACTGAGCCTCACGGCATGCAGGGAACGCAGCGGCCGCTGAAGTGCGGGCTGCACTCGGGGCACATGCCGCCATCGCAGAAGGCGACCTCGGGCTGCTCGCCTTGAGGGCAGGTCGGCGGTGGAACGCCGCACGAGACGACTGGCATCGAGCCACAGCGCGCACACGACGGCGGCGTGGTGTCTCGGCAGGAGACGGGCTTCTCGGGAGCTGCGGTGACGGGCGGTGCAGCGCCGACCATCGCGACGCCGGGCGACACCACCTCGGTGCGGCCGCAGCTCAGCAGCAAGAGAAGAAGCCCACGCCTCACGGG
>Ga0075163_10003477_pt1 | contig 21147 bp, 20 predicted proteins | sample JI1023141ADNA_FD_71478 | JGI IMG/M metagenome (GOLD analysis project Ga0075163, IMG submission 71478) | Wastewater effluent complex algal communities from Wisconsin, to seasonally profile nutrient transformation and Carbon sequestration -... | ecosystem: Engineered > WWTP > Effluent > Algae... | reverse complement strand
TGGTCGACGTCGGCTCGCGTAATGCCCCGGCGGGCGGCGATTCGCTCGGCGGCGGAGAACTGATCCGGCATGTCGACGTCCCAGGAAGACGCCCGGATCTTAGAGCGGTCGGGGCCCGCGTTGGCGCCCAGACCGACGCGGCTCATCGCCTCGATGCCGCAAGCGATGCCGACGTCGATGGCCCCCGTCGCGATGAGACCGGCGATCAGATGGTTGGCCTGCTGCGAACTGCCGCACTGACAGTCGACGGTGGTGGCGCCAACGTGATCGGGAAGGCCGGCGGTGAGCCAGGCCACGCGAGTGATGTTGTTGGACTGCTCGCCGAATTGAGTGACGCACCCGCCGATGACCTGCTCGACTTCGCCGGCCTCGATTCCGGACTTGTCCACGAGTGCCTTCTGGACGGCGCCCAGCAATTCGGTGGCGTGCAGGCCGGACAGCCAGCCGCCACGCTTCCCGATGGGGCTGCGGGTGGCTTCGACGATGACAGGATTACCCATGCTCCTCAGGCTAGAACACGTTTCAGTAGACTGACAAGCGAGGACGGATCACCGCCTTTTTTCTGCGGTGAGGCCGTGTTTTACTGGCACTAGAACACGTCATATTGAGGAGCGCGCACCGATGCCCACCCCGAACCTGCCGCAGGGCTTCGACCCCTTGGACCCCGACATCTGTATGCAGGGTCTGCCGGTGGCCGAGCTGGCCGAACTGCGTCGCGTCGCGCCGGTGTGGTGGTGCGAGCAGCGTATCGGGAAGGGCGGTTTCAACGACGGCGGGTATTGGGTGGTCACCAAGCTCAAGGACGTCAAGGAAGTGTCCCGGCGCAACGACATCTTCTCGAGTTGGGAGAACACCGCTATCCCGCAGTTCCCCGATGACATGGCGCGCCAGGATATCGACTTGCAGCGCTTCGTGATGCTCAACATGGACGGTGAGCACCACGATCGGCTCCGCCGGATCATCTCGAGGGGCTTCACCCCCCGGGCCATCAGCCGGCTGCGGGACGAACTCGATGCGCGAGCCCAGAACATCGCCAAGGCCGCCGCTGCACAGGGTGGCGGCGACTTCGTCGAGCAGGTTGCCTGCGAGCTGCCGCTGCAGGCGATCGCCGATTTGCTGGGTGTTCCCCAGGACGACCGCGAGAAGTTGTTCCGATGGTCGAACGAGATGACCGGTAACGACGACTCGGAATTCGATGTCGACCCCAAGCAGTCGTCGATGGAGGTGCTCGCTTACGCGATGCAGATGGCCGAACTCAAGGCCAAAGAGCCGGGGGAGGACATCGTCACCGCTCTGATCAACGCCGATATCGACGGTGAGAAGCTCTCCGACGACGAATTCGGTTTCTTCGTGATGATGCTGGCGGTGGCCGGCAATGAGACCACCCGCAACTCGATCACACACGGGATGATCGCCTTTGCGAACAATCCCGATCAGTGGGAGCTCTACAAGAAGGAAAGGCCAGAGACTGCCGCCGATGAGATAGTCCGCTGGGCAACTCCGGTCACCGCCTTTCAGCGCACGGCGCTGGTAGACACCGAACTTGGTGGCGCGAGCATCAAGAAGGGGCAGCGGGTGGTGATGTCCTACCGATCCGCCAACTTCGATGAAGAGGCATTCGACGATCCGGACTCGTTCAACATCTTGCGCAGCCCCAACCCGCATGTCGGATTCGGCGGCACCGGGGTGCACTTCTGTGTTGGTGCGAACCTTGCGAGAATGACCATCAACCTCATCTTCAACGCTGTCGCCGATCACATGCCTGATCTGACATCCGTCGGTGAGCCCGAGCGGTTGCGTTCGGGCTGGCTGAACGGGATCAAACACTGGCACGTCGACTACACCGGTACCGCCGCGAAATAGAGGGAGTATTCGGGTGGATTTCACACCGGAGCCGGAGCAGCAGGCTGTCGCTGATGTGGTGACGTCGATTCTTGAGCGGGACAACACCTGGGAGGCATTGGTTTCCGGTGGAGTGACCGCGCTGGGGGTTCCCGAACGCCTGGGCGGTGACGGCGTCGGGATGCTTGAGATCGCCACCGCGCTCACCGAAATCGGGCGGCGTGGCACGATTTCGCCGGCGTTGGCAACATTGGGATTCGGTCTTGTCCCACTCCTCGATCTGGCGTCGGCGACTCAACAGGATCGCTTCCTCGACGGTGTCGCCAAGGGCGAGATACTGACGGCCGCGCTCAACGAGCCGGGCGCGTCATTGCCTGATCGGCCGGCAACTACTTTCGCCGGTGGGCGGCTCAATGGCATCAAGGTCGCGGTTCCCTATGCGGCACAGTCGAAGTGGATGCTAGTCACCACGGACAGATCGGTTGTCGTGGTGTCGCCGACGGCCAGTGGTGTTCAGCTCGCCAAGTCGCCTACATCAGCGGGCAATGACGAATACACGGTCACCTTCACCGATGTCGCGGTTGACTCCAGTTGCGTTCTGGAAGGAGCAACCGCTCGTCGGGTCAATCAACTTGCGCTGGCAGCAGTCGGTGCGATCGCGTCCGGACTGGTGGCGGGTGCGCTGCGGCTGACGGCCGACTACGTCGCCAATCGTGAGCAGTTCGGTAGGCCGTTGTCGACCTTCCAGACCGTGGCTGCCCAATTGGCCGAGGTGTACATCGTCTCGAGGACATTGGATTTGGCTGCGATATCCACTGTTTGGCGTTTGGCCGAAGGCCGCGATGCCGAGCGGGACCTCGACGTTCTGGGGTATTGGCTGGCATCTCAGGCCGCACCCGCCATGCAGATCTGCCATCACCTGCACGGTGGCATGGGTATGGATGTCACCTACCCGATGCACAGGTACTACTCGTCGATCAAAGATCTGACCCGCTTCCTCGGCGGACCTTCCTACCGGCTGGAATTGGTTGGAGCGCAATGTTTATCGAACTGACCCCCGAACAGCGCCAGTTGCAGGCCGAGCTGCGTCAGTACTTCGCCAATCTCATTTCGCCCGAAGAGGCCAGGGCGATGGAAGTCGACCGGCACAACGAGACGTACCGCGCGATCATCAAGCGGATGGGATCCGATGGCAAGCTTGGTGTCGGCTGGCCGAAGGAATTCGGCGGGCTGGGCTTCGGGCCCGTCGAGCAGTCGATCTTCGTCAATGAGGCGGCTCGTGCCGATGTGCCGCTACCGGCAGTGACGCTGCAGACGGTGGGTCCCACTCTACAGAAGTACGGAACAGACGAGCAAAAGCGAAAGTTCCTGCCGGCCATCCTTTCCGGTGATGTCCACTTCGCCATCGGCTATTCGGAGCCGGAGGCGGGGACCGATCTTGCTTCGCTGCGGACGACGGCCGTACGCCACGGTGACGAATACATCGTCAACGGGCAGAAGATCTTCACGACCGGTGGCCACGATGCCGATTACATCTGGCTGGCCTGCCGAACCGATCCGGAAGCAGCCAAACACAAAGGCATTTCGATCCTCATCGTCGATACCTCGGACCCCGGCTATTCGTGGACGCCGATAATCCTGTCCGACGGCGCACACCACACCAATGCCACCTACTACAACGATGTGCGCGTGCCTGTCGACATGGTGGTGGGTGAGGAGAACGCCGGCTGGCGGCTGATCACCACGCAGCTCAACCATGAGCGCGTGATGCTCGGTCCCGCGGGCAAAGTGGCCGCAGTTTACGACCGGGTGCAAGCCTGGGCATCGAAGCCGTGCGGCAACGGTGTCGTTCCTATCGACCACGATGATGTCCGCCGCCTCCTCGGCGAGATTCGCACGATCTGGCGCATCAACGAACTGCTCAACTGGCAGGTCGCTGCGGCCGGCGAAATCATCGATATCGCGGATGCCGCTGCCACCAAGGTCTTTTCGACCGAGCGGATTCAGAGAGTCGGAAGAATCGCGGAAGAGATCGTCGGTAGATACGGCGACCCGTCCGAGCCGGAGACGGCCGAACTGCTCGGCTGGCTTGATTCGCAGACCAAGCGGAATCTGGTGATCACATTCGGAGGGGGAGTCAACGAAGTGATGAGAGAACAAGTTGCGGCCTCCGGGCTGAAAGTCCCGAGGGTCCCGCGATGACGGACATCCTGCAGGCGGCCGAGGAGATCAAGGCCGCGGGCAAGAGCAAGCCGCGGACCGGCCGGCACCCGGTGAATCAGCCGATGATCGACCACTGGCTCGACGCCATCGGTGACAAGAACCCGATCTACGTCGATGAGAAGACAGCACTCGAGGCAGGCCATCCGGGACTCGTCGCTCCGCCGGCGATGATCCAGGTGTGGACGATGGCCGGACTCGGTGGGGTACGCGCACCTGATGATCCGCTGAGCAGGATGCTCGAATTATTCGACAGCGCAGGCTATATCGGTGTGGTGGCGACCAACTGCGAGCAGACCTACCATCGCTACCTGCGGCCGGGCGAAGAGGTGAGCGTCACCGCTGAACTCACCGATGTTGTCGGTCCGAAACAGACCGCACTCGGCGAAGGCTTCTTCATCACCCAGATGATCACGTGGCGGGTCGGTGATGAGGACGTCGCCGAAATGATGTGGCGGATGATGAAATTCAAGCCGCGCGAGGCCGAGAAGCCGTCGTCCACTGTTCCCGACGATCTCGATCCCGACTACATGATGCGGCCGGCGGCATCCCGGGATACCCAGTTCTTCTGGGACGGTGTGAATGACCACGAACTTCGCATCCAGCGCCGCCCGGACGGGACGTTGCAGCATCCTCCGGTGCCCGCGGTCTGGGCCGACAAGTCGGAGACCACCGATTACGTCGTGTCTACCGGCAAGGGAACGATATTCAGCTTCGTGGTGCACCACGCCCCGAAGGTTCCAGGGCGGCAGGTGCCCTTCGTCATTGCCCTCGTCGAACTCGAGGAGGGCGTGCGGATGCTCGGCGAACTCCGCAACGTCGATCCGGCGGCAGTCGCGATCGGCATGCCGGTCGAAGCGGCGTTCATCGACTTTCCCGCCGGAGAAGCCGGCCCCGAATGGACCCTGTACGCATGGGAGCCGGCCGTTGGAGGAGGCGCAGCATGACCGCACCCGTAGTCGAGGTCGGAACGGCATTGCCGGAGCTGGCGCTCCACGGCGACCCGACGTTCATCGTGTCCACCGCGTTGGCCACCCGCGACTTTCAGGATGTGCACCACGACCGCGACAAGGCGCACGCCAAGGGATCCAAGGACATCTTCGTCAACATCCTCACCGACACCGGGCTGGTGCAGCGGTTCGTCACCGACTGGGCGGGACCCGGCGCAATGATCAAGTCGATCGCCCTGCGACTCGGTGTTCCGTGGTACGCCTACGACACGGTGACGTTCACGGGTGAGGTCACCGAAGTGATCGATGGCCTCATCACCGTGAAAGTTGTTGGTAGCAACAGCCTCGGTGATCATGTGGTGTCGACGGTGAAGCTGACGCTGGGAGAAATCTGATGCCGGGTGGACTGTCACGCAAGGCCGCGATCGCGGGGATCGGCGCCACTGACTTCTCGAAGGATTCCGGGCGCTCCGAGCTCCGGCTCGCTGCCGAAGCCGTGCTCGACGCTCTGGACGACGCGGGGCTGACACCTGCGGATGTCGACGGCATGGTGACGTTCACGATGGACTCCAACACCGAGGTTGCCGTATCGCGCGCAACGGGTATCGGCGATCTGAAATTCTTCTCGAAGATCCATCACGGTGGGGGAGCGGCGTGCGCCACTGTGCAGCAGGCCGCGATGGCCGTGGCAACCGGTATCGCGGATTGTGTTGTCGCGTACCGTGCTTTCAACGAGCGCTCCGGAATGCGGTTCGGCCAGGTGCAGTTGCGGCTGATCCAGGGCGCAGACTCCACGAGCGTCGACAACTCGTTCTCCTACCCGCACGGGCTGTCCACTCCGGCTGCGCAGGTGGCGATGATCGCCAAGCGCTACATGCACCTCTCGGGCGCTACGAGCCGCGACTTCGGCGCCATCTCGGTAGCCGATCGCAAGCATGCCGCCAACAATCCGAAGGCGTACTTCTACGGCAAGCCGATCACGATTGACGATCATCAGAGTTCACGGTGGATCGCCGAACCGCTGCGCCTGCTGGACTGCTGCCAGGAGACCGATGGGGGAGTGGCTGTCGTGGTCACGTCGGCTGAGCGGGCGAGGGACCTGAAGCATCGGCCGGCTGTGATTGAGGCTGCGGCGCAGGGTTCCAGCCCTGATCAGTACTCGATGGTGAGCTATTACCGGCCCGAGCTGAGCGGGCTTCCCGAGATGGGACTTGTCGGACGCCAATTGTGGGCGCAATCCGGCTTGCAGCCCAGTGACATTCAGACGGCGATTCTCTACGACCACTTCACGCCGTTCACGTTGATTCAGCTGGAGGAGTTGGGTTTCTGCGGTTGGGGCGAAGCAAAGGACTTCATCGCCGATGGCGGAATCGAACTTGGCGGACGACTGCCCATCAACACACACGGCGGCCAGCTCGGTGAGGCCTACATTCACGGGATGAACGGAATCGCCGAGGGCGTGCGCCAATTACGGGGGACATCGGTGAACCAGGTTCCCGACGTCGAGCATGTGCTCGTCACCGCGGGAACTGGCGTTCCCACATCGGGTCTCATCCTCGGCTGACTTCATTGCGCCCAAACGAACAATCGCCGCGTTTGTTCGTTTGGGCGCAAGAGAGGCCCAGCGGTCAGCCGGGCAGCAGCACCACATCCGACAGCACGGGCGCATTGTCGCGGGCGGGCGCGGTGACGACGCCGACGTAGCGATCGTCGTCGTTCCAGACACTGGCCCTGATCACCTCGCCGGGGAATACGACGCCGGCGAACCGCGCCCCGTAATGACCGACGCGCGACGTGTCGGAGTCCAGCAGCGTGTCGACCAGGGCCTTGCAGGTCATCCCATAGGTGCACAGCCCATGGAGAATCGGCCGCGGAAAGCCCGCGGCCGCGGCGAATTCCGGATCGGAATGCAGCGGATTACGGTCCCCGCACAACCGATAGAGCAATGCCTGTTGCGGTAGCACGGGTATGTCGATGACGTAGTCGGCAGCCCGCTCAGGGACCGAAGATGAGGCCGAGGGCCCCCGATCGCCGCCGAAACCTCCCTCGCCCCGCGCGAAGATGGACCTCTTGGTCTTCCACAGCGGTATGCCGGCGAGATCGGAAACGGAAGTCTCGCTGACGATCACGGCGGCTTTGCCCTTGTCCCATATCTCGGTGAAGCGCGTGACGGCGCGGGCGGAACCGCTTGCCGGCAGGGGGCCTGACACAGTCACCGACTCGCTGCCGTGCAGCACCTTGCCTAGTTCGATGTCGATTCCGGGGAACTTCACCTCGGGCGGTGCGGTCATGTGAAAGGTGGCGGCGACACTGCTGAAGGTCGGCAACACCTGTGGGCTCCAGTCGGCCAGGTATCGCAGCTCCAGCGGATTCATCGGGTCGCCGCCCGCGCCGAGTGCCAGATGATACAACTGGACGTCGCTGCTGCTCCAGGAAAACTCGACCGGATCGAGTTCGGCGCCCAGTGCAACGTTGAGATCGATTGGCATGTCAGCCCTTTCCGGTAATCGATGCACTAGGCCCAGCGGCTCCGGCCAGGTGCAGAGCCGCCAGATATCCGAAGACCATCGCAGGCCCGATGGTGCCGCCCGGCCCAGGATAGGTATGGCCCATCACCGGTGCGCTCACATTTCCGGCGGCGTACAGACCGGCGATCACGGAACCGTCGTCGCGCAATGCCCGCCCGTGGACATCGGTGCGGATACCGCCTTTGGTGCCCAGGTCGCCGGGAACCAGCTTTGCCGCATAGAACGGCGGGTGCACCACTTCGCCCAGGTTCGGGTTGGGCTTGTTGGTGGGATCGCCGTAGTACCGGTCGTAGGCGCTTTTTCCGCGGTGGAAGTCCTCGTCGACACCGGTTCGCGCGAAGCCGTTGAACCGGTCCACGGTAGCCGCGAGTTCGCCCGCCGGGATGCCGGTCTTCTCCGCGAGCTCGACCAGACTTCCGGCGGTGACGATTACCCCGGAGTCCAGCCATTTTCGCGGAATGCGTTGTCCGGGTTGTAATCCCGCGAATATGTATCGGTCGCGGTATTGCTGGTCGAAGACGAGCCAGGCCGGAACGTTCTCGGCGGGCCCGGAGCCCTGTCCGTATTGCCCGCCGTACATGTGGTGGCAGGCTTCGACGTAGGGCATGGACTCGTTCATGAACCGTTTGCCGGCGAGGTTGACGATGATGGATCCGGGTGAATTCCGTTCGGACAATGCGAACCACGGGGCGTCCACCAGTGGAACGGTCGGACCCCACCACGCGTCGTCCATCAATTCCAGTGCGGCGCCGTGCTTTTCGGCAGCCACAATTCCATCTCCCGTGTTGGCCTTGGCCCCTACGGTCCACTCCGTGGTGATCGGAGCGCGTTGGTACTTGACTCGCATCTGCTCGTTCTTCTCGAACCCGCCCGAGCCCAGGATTACCCCTCGTCGTGCTCGGATCACCGTCGGTTCGGCGGATTCCGGAGCGGTCGTGTCGCGTACGTAGATTCCGCGGACAGTGCCGTCCTCGATGTAGAGGTCGGTCAGGGCGGTATTCAGCAACACCGGCACACCCGCCTGACGCAATCCGATTCGCATCGGCGCGATGAGCGCACGTCCCATCCCGACGAGGTTCTTGCCGCGCATTCCGGCCCACATGGTGCGCGCGCCCACCTTCAGACTCCGCAACACCCCGCGGGGATGACGCTTGAGTTGATTGAGCCGCACATAGTCCTGTTGCATGACAACGACGTTCAGGGGCACCTTGCCGTATGCGGGTTCCAGACCGGCCATGTCCGGCCCGAGCTTTTTTGCGTCGAACGGCTTCGGCTCGATGGATCGTCCGCCGGCACGGCCGCCCGGTTGCTCCGGGTAGTAGTCGGAGTAGTTCGGGACCCAGCACATCTTGAGCGGGGTGTGCTTGAGCACGAACGAGAGCATCTCGGGTCCGCGGTCGAGGTAGGTGTCGATGCGCTCGGGTTCGACCACGTCGCCGATGATCGTGTGCAGGTATGTCCGTGCCGCCTGGGGGGAGTCTTCGACGCCCGCGCGCTTCAGGATCTCGTTATTGGGGATCCACACCCCGCCACCGGATCGGGCCGTCGAACCCCCGAAGTGAGGTGCCTTCTCGACCACCACGGTGGATAATCCCTGATGAGCGGCAGTGAGTGCGGCGACCATCCCGGCCGCGCCGCTTCCGACCACGACGACGTCGTACTCCTGGGCTGTCATACTAGAACACGTTATAGAATTGCCCCCGTCGGGCGCTACTGGCCTGCACCAAACCGCCCGGACCGGGCACGTCGACGATTGGACCAACCGGATGCTGAGTGACGCGACGCGTGAAGAACTTGCCGCGGACCTGGCCGCCGCCGAAGAGTCCCGCATCGCCACCACCCCGCTGACCGACCGTCACCCGGACATCGATGTGGTTGATGCCTACGAGATCCAGCTCATCAACATCCGGCGGCGTGTCCAAGCGGGCGCGAGGGTGATCGGCCACAAGGTTGGCCTCTCGTCGGAGGCGATGCAGAAGATGATGGGCGTCGACGAGCCCGACTACGGGCATCTGCTGGCCGATATGGAGGTGTTCGAGGACGTCGCGGTTCCGGCGGGAAAGTTCCTCTATCCCCGCGTCGAGGTCGAAGTCGGCTTCATCCTTGCCGACGACCTGCCCGGCGCGGGTTGCACCGAGGATGACGTCCTGGCCGCCACCGCGGCGTTCGTACCGTCCATCGAGCTGATCGACACCCGAATCAAGGACTGGAAGATCGGGTTGTGCGACACCATCGCCGACAACGCGTCGTCGGCCGGTTGGGTGCTCGGCAAGGAGCGCGTCTCACCGAAGGACGTCGACATCTGCGGTATCGACGCCGTCCTCACCCGCAACGGCGAAGTCGTCGCGGAAGGGCGAAGCGATGCGGTGCTCGGCAATCCGGTGACTGCGGTCGCGTGGTTGGCACGCAAGGTCGACGGCTTCGGGGTGCGCTTGCGGGCCGGCGACATCGTGCTCCCCGGGTCGTGCACGCGGGCCATCGACGCTCGGCCGGGTGACGAGTTCATTGCTGACTTCACCGGGCTCGGTTCTGTCCGGTTGTCGTTCGAGTAGAGGAGACAGACGTGGGTCAGAAGAGTGGCGTGGGCCAGAAGAGTTCAGTCGCCATAGTCGGGTCGGGCAATATCAGCACTGACCTGCTCTACAAGCTGCTGCGATCGGAGTGGCTGGAGCCGCGCTGGATGATCGGGATCGACCCGGACAGTGAGGGCCTGGCGCGGGCGCGCAAGCTCGGGCTGGAGACCAGCCATGAAGGCGTCGACTGGTTACTCGCGCAACCTGAGAAGCCGGATCTGGTCTTCGAGGCCACTAGCGCCTACGTGCACAGGGCGGCTGCGCCGCGATATGCCGAGGCGGGTATTACCGCCATCGACCTGACGCCCGCCGCGCTTGGGCCCGGCGTGATTCCGCCGGCCAACCTACGCGAGCATCTGGATGCGCCGAACGTCAATATGGTCACCTGCGGCGGGCAAGCCACCATCCCGATGGTGTACGCCGTCGCGCGGGCCGTCGCCGAGCAGGGCGGCGTTCCGTACGCCGAGATCGTGGCGTCGGTGGCGTCGGTGTCCGCGGGACCGGGCACCCGCGCCAACATCGACGAATTCACCAAGACGACCAGCAAGGGTGTCGAGACGATCGGCGGCGCCAAGCGGGGCAAGGCGATCATCATCCTCAACCCTGCCGACCCGCCGATGATCATGCGCGACACCATCTTCTGCGCCATTCCCGAGGACGCCGACCACGACGCGATCACCCGGTCCATTCACGATGTCGTCGCCGAAGTGCAGACGTATGTTCCGGGATACCGTTTGCTCAACGAGCCGCAGTTCGACGAACCGTCACTCGTCAACGGCGGAAACTTCGTCGTGACGACGTTCGTCGAAGTCGAAGGCGCCGGCGATTACCTACCCCCCTACGCGGGCAACCTGGACATCATGACCGCGGCTGCAACCAAGGTCGGCGAGGAGATCGCCAAGCAGTCCGCCACTGTCTCTGGAGGCATCCGATGACCGACGTCTACTTCAACCCCGCCTGGGACGTCCGCATGACGGACACCTCGCTGCGTGACGGCTCGCACCACAAGCGGCACCAGTTCACCAAGGACGAAGTGGCCGCCATCGTCGGCGCGCTGGATGCCGCGGGCGTTCCGGTGATCGAGGTGACGCACGGTGACGGGCTCGGCGGGTCGAGTTTCAACTACGGCTTCTCGAAGACGCCTGAGCAGGAGCTCATCAAGCTGGCCGCCGAGACGGCCAAAGAAGCCAAGATCGCCTTCCTGATGCTGCCCGGTGTCGGCACCAAGGACGACATCAAGGAGGCCCAGGCGAACGGCGGCTCGATCTGCCGGATCGCCACCCACTGCACGGAGGCGGATGTCTCCATTCAGCACTTCGGGCTGGCGCGCGAGCTCGGTCTGGAGACCGTCGGCTTCCTGATGATGAGCCACACGATCCCGCCGGAGAAGTTGGCGGCGCAGGCCAGGATCATGGCCGACGCCGGATGCCAGTGCGTTTACGTCGTCGACTCTGCGGGAGCCCTGGTTCTCGAAGGTGTGGCCGACCGGGTGGCCGCGCTGGTCGCCGAACTCGGTGACGACGCCCAGGTGGGATTCCACGGTCATGAGAACCTCGGGCTGGGTGTGGCGAACTCGGTCGAGGCGGTCCGGGCCGGCGCCAGGCAGATCGACGGTAGCTGCCGCCGGTTCGGGGCGGGCGCCGGAAATGCACCGGTCGAGGCGTTGATTGCCGTGTTCGACAAGATCGGCGTGAAGACCGGGATCGACTTCTTCGACATTGCCGATGCGGCTGAAGAAGTGGTTGCGCCGGTGATGCCGGCCGAATGCCTGCTTGACCGCAATGCCCTGATCATGGGCTATTCGGGCGTGTATTCGAGTTTCCTCAAGCACGCGATTCGCCAGGCGGAACGGTACGACGTACCGGCTCATGAGCTGTTGCACCGGGCAGGTCAGCGCAAGCTGATCGGTGGCCAGGAGGATCAGCTGATCGACATCGCGCTGGAGATCAAGCGGGAGCAATCCGAGGCTAAATAGCCCGTCGACTGTGGGTGCTGTGCACGGCAAACGGCTGTTTTCCGTGAATGAGGCCCACACTCGGCTCGCCGTCTGGCGTAACGAACCGCGCCCCGTTGGCGACATCCATGTCAGTGCTCGGCGGCAAAAGTGCCGCGTGCCCTGAACAAAGGATGTATTCCCGTGACCAACCTGCGTCGTGGTGTGTTCGGCGTATTGGCCGCTGGTGCGGCCTGCGCAGCCGTGTCGATCCCGTCAGCCCTGGCTGATCCGACTCCAACTCCGGCTCCTGCTTCGTCCAATTGCACGACGGCCGGCCTCGCTTCGACGATCAGCTCGGTGTCGGGCTCCCTGGCGACGTACTTCGCCGCGCACCCGGATGCCAACCAGGCGTTGATCGACGCCACCAAGCAGTCGGCGTTCAGCGCAATCGGCGCGTTCAACGACTACTTCTCCAGCCACCCCGATGAGGCCAACGACATTCGGGCGATCAAGCAGCCGCTGGTGGACTTCCAGAATCAATGCGGCATGCAGGTCGAACCCGCCGAAGCCCTCGTGGTGATCAGCGAGCTGTAGGTCACCAGTCCGGTTTGACACCGCCCTGCTGTGCGGTGAGCACGCCCGCCGCCGCAAGCAGGCCGCGGGCGTGCTTCGCGATCTGGGAATCGGTGAGCGAACGGCCGATCTGAAGCGACAGCACCATGGTCTGTCGGCGGTGGTGGTCGTACACGGGGGCGGAGATGACGCTGACGTCGTGGCGCTCCCGTGTCCGCACCGCAGTGTCGGCAGCTTCGTTGCGCAGGTAGACCCGTTCTCCGATATCGGAGATCAACTCGCCCAGGAGCGCTCTGAGCTCGTCGGGCAACTCGCTCGACACCCCGGCCATCAGGGCGTACAGTCGGCGCCCCGCCGGGGTCATGCGCTCGACCAGATAGCCGTCGGCCCGGCATTCAGCGACGACGCGATCGAGGCGCCCGGAGTCGGTGCGGAGCGGGATCGTCGGTGTCCTGGCGAGCCAGGATTGCAGGGCATCGTCGTCCCACAACACGAACATCAGGCCGACCGGCGGGGCGAACGGATAGCTCTGTCCGACCCGTACGGCGACGTCTTCCCCGGGAGGGCCGACGAACTCCAGCAGGGTGATGCGGTCATCGACCACCGCCGATAACGCGGCTGTGGTGTTGAAGGTCCTGCAGAGCCGGTCCAATACATCGCGAGCGGCGGGATTCACGCGCATCGATTCCTGCGCGATGTGGCCCAGGGTGATGAGGCTGGGGCCCAGCCGGTAGGTCTTGTCGTGGCTGTCTCGAACGAGGTAACCGGATTCCGACAACGTGGTGACGATGCCGAGTGTGGTCGGCTTCGCGAGGTTCAGTCGCCTGGCGATCTCGGAGAGACCGAATCGGTCGTGGGGATGACGGGCGAGGAAGTCGAGGACTGCCACGACTCGCGCCGTGGGGGGAGACACTCGGTTCGAATCGCTGCCCGGCATTACAGAATTGTAACTATGCGGTCCATATTTGGAATAAATGCGGGTTGACTCGGGTCTGGAACACGTTCTAGATTTGGATCGGATCGCCACCGAACTGGTCCGATAGCGAAACGCGAGGCACGTCATGTTTGCAACGCCCCTTGTCGATGCGATCGCCGAGGCCGAACGGCTGGTGCGGGAAGCGCCGCACATCGAATCCGAAGCCGACCTTCTTGAAGGTCTGCAGTACCTGGCGGGCTGCATCGCCGGCTGTACCCATCTCGCGTTCGATTACGAACGCGACCATCCCTTCCTGCAATCCGGTACCGGTCCCTTCACCAAGATGGGCTTGGACAATCCGGACACGCTGTATTTCGGAACCCGGGTGCTTGCCGGCCGCGACTACGTGGTGACCGGACGGCGCGGGACCACCACCGATCTCAGCTTCCAACTGCTCGGCGGCGAGTACACCGACGACAACGTCCCGGACAGTGAGACCGCCTTCGATGACCGAAATCTTGAGATAGGGGCCGATGGCGGGTATACGTGGCACTTCACCCCGAAGGCGAACGCCCAGTTGGTTATTCGCGAGGTGTACAACGACTGGTCTGCCCAGCGTGGCACGGTGGGCATCGCCCGCGTCGACACCGCCGGGACAGCTCCCGCGCCGTTGAGTCGGGAGCTTCTGGAAAAGCGCTACGCAACGGCGGGTAAGCAGCTGGTGCAGCGCGTCAAGACATGGCTGCAATTCCCGCAGTGGTTCTACCTGAACATCCCGGTGAACACCATGGTGGCGCCGCGGCTGACACCGGGCGGGCTTGCGACGCAGTACTCCTCGGCGGGGCATTTCGAGCTGGCGCCCGATCAGGCGCTGATCATCACTCTTCCGGCGTCCGATGCGCCTTATCTGGGATTTCAGCTCGGAAGCATGTGGTACATCTCGCTGGATTACATCAACCACCAGACCTCACTCAATGGTGTTCAGGCCCAGGAGGATCCGGATGGCAAGATCCGCATCGTCGTCTCGGAGGGCAATCCCGGCGTGACGAATTGGGTGGAAACGCTGGGGCATGCCAAAGGTTTTCTGCAGTTCCGCTGGCAGCGGGTGTCGCGTCCATTGACCACGGCCGACGGCCCAGAGGTCGAAGTCGTCGACCTGGGCTCCGTTCCCGACCGGTTGCCGTACTTCTCCGGAAATACGATCTCCGAAGCGGACTGGCGGGACCGAATCGCACTGCGGCAGAGGCAGATCGCAGACAGGATGGTGGGATAGGCCATGGCCGGAATGCTCGAGAACAAGGTGGTCGTCATCAGCGGCGTCGGTCCTGCTTTAGGTACCACTTTGGCCCGCCGGTGCGCCGAACAGGGTGCCGATCTGGTTTTGGCGGCGCGGACGGTGGATCGGTTGGATGACGTTGCAGCACAGGTGAGAGCCCTCGGCCGAAGGGCGTTGGCGGTGGGCGCCGACATCACCGACGACGCTCAAGTCGACAATCTCGTCGAACAGGCGTTGGAGAACTTCGGCCGGGTGGATGTGTTGATCAACAACGCATTTCGGGTTCCCTCTATGAGGCCCCTGGCCGAGACCACTTTTCAGCACATTCGGGATGCGATAGAGCTGACGGTCCTCGGTGCGCTTCGACTGACGCAGGGCTTCACCCCCGCGCTGGCAGAGGCGAAAGGTTCCGTGGTGAACGTGAACTCGATGGTGATCAGGCATTCGCAGCCCAAGTACGGTGCCTACAAGATGGCGAAAGCCGCGTTACTGGCGATGTCGCAGTCGCTGGCAACCGAGCTGGGCCCGCTTGGTATTCGTGTGAATTCCGTTGCTCCCGGCTATATCTGGGGCGATACGCTCAAGAGCTATTTCGCCCATCAGGCCGGCAAGTACGGGACCACCGTGGAACAGATCTACGACGCCACCGCAGCACAGTCGGACCTGCGCAGGCTCCCGACAGAGGACGAAGTCGCGTCGGCGATTCTCTTCATGGCCGGCGACTTGTCCAGCGGCATCACAGGTCAGACGTTGGACGTCAACTGCGGGGAGTACAAGGCCTGATGCCGCGTACCGATGTCGGCACCGTTGAAGACCTGCACGCCTCTGCGGCGAAGGCCGTCGGCCTCGAGGATTTCGGCTCCGACGATGACAACTACCGGGAAGCCCTTGGTGTGCTTCTCGATTCGTACCGCCGGGACGCCGATTTCACCGAAGTCGGCAGCAAGATGTCGCGGTTCTTCCTGCGTAATGCCCTGGTGGCACGGCTGCTCAGCGAGGCGTCGTGGCAGCGGTATCCAGAACATGTCGGGGTGGAGATAGTTCGCCCGATTTTCGTCACCGGATTGCCGCGTACGGGTACTACTGCCCTGCATCGGCTGTTGTGCGGTGATCCCCGTCATCAGGGTCTCGAGTTGTGGCTCGCGGAGTTCCCCCAGCCGCGCCCGCCACGGGAGCTCTGGCAGGAGAACCCGGTGTTCGTCGAACTCCAATCGCGATTTAAAAAGGCGCACAACGAGAATCCGGATTACAGCGGACTGCATTACATGACGGCGGACGAAGTGGAGGAGTGCTGGCAACTGCTGCGGCAATCGCTGCACTCGGTGTCCTACGAATCGCTGGCGCATGTGCCCACCTATTCGCGGTGGCTGGCGGGTCAGGACTGGACTCCGTCATATCGACGGCACCGCAGGAATCTTCAGTTGATCGGATTGAACGATTCCGATAAGCGCTGGGTTCTCAAAAACCCCAGCCACCTGTTCGCGTTGGACGCATTGCTGGCCGTCTATCCAGATGCGCTGGTCATTCAGTGTCACCGGCCGGCTGAGACGATCATGGCGTCGATGTGCTCCCTGGCGCAGCAGACGACAGCGGGCTGGTCGAACACGTTCACCGGCGCCACCATCGGAGCCGATTCGTTCGAGACGTGGTCTCGCGGACTGGAGCGCTTCAACGCGGTTCGTGCCCAGCAGGATCCGGCGCAGTTCTGCGATGTCGACTACTTCGATCTGATTCGCGATCCGGTTGGGACTGTGGAGGGCATCTACGCCCGCTTCGGCATCGACTTCCCGCCCGAGTCGCTGGATGCGATCCGCGCCATCGATGCCGAAAGCAAGAAGGGGCCACGAGCCCCGAAGCACGAGTATTCGCTGGCCGACTATGGCCTCACCGAGGATCAGGTCAAGTCTCGCTTCGCGGGGCTTTAGTCCCTCTGCGCCCAAACGTTGGTTTGGGCGCGGGGGGACGCCCCAAAGTAGGTCAGCCGTCGCCAGGGGAGGGGGCGCTCGAATACGACTCTAGACAGCCTTCGGCCACTGCGTGCTTGATGCTGTCTGACAGCTTCGGGCATGCGCGGGTCCGGGCACTGCTTCCCCCACTTGCCCGGATCTCGGCGAAATGGGCGCACCGCCGCTGAGCGTCGGTGCTCCACTGTACGGCTGTGTGTGCGGCCCCGAGCTTCTTGACCTTCACCGAGACGTGGCAGAACCGGCAGTCCACCGCCACCAAACCGGCCGACAAATACCGTTCACGGTCCTGGCGGCTGGATTCCCTGACGGCTGCGGAGCGCACCGGATCGTTCGCGAAATCTGGTGCCTTGGACCAAGACCCGGAGTCGCTGTCGTCAGATTCGTGGTCATTGTCTTCGTGCGCCCCGTGGAGCACGAGCATCGAGCGTGCCAGGTCGTCGACGTCCGGCGTCTCTGTCCCGGGGAGCTCGGCGCCGGCGCTCATGTGGCGGGCTGTTCTGCCTCGGTGGCCTGCCGCGCCAGGTTCTCCCCGACCTCCACGTGCCACTTCTCGTTCGCCGCGGTGGTGTCGACCTCGAGTTCGAACCGGTCGGTCATGTCGGCGGTGACGTCGGCCACGTCGACGTAGAACTGCTGATACCAGCGGCGCATCTGGTACACCGCACCGTCTTCCTCAACCAGGAGCGGGTTGTCGATGCGTGTCTTGTGTTTCCAGATCTCGACGTCTTGCAGGAAACCCTTGCTGACACCCTTCGTCATGGCCTCGGCGAGCTTCTCGCTCATTGCTTCATCGACGCCCTTGGGCTTCTCGACGATGACGCCCCACATCAGTACGAAGGAGTTCTGGTCCACCGGGTAGTGGCAGTTGATCAGGATCGACTCGGCCTTATAGCCGCCGTAGTTGTTGTGCAGCCAGTTGATCATGAACGACGGACCGAAGTATGAGGCCTCGGAATCCAGATGCGATTCGGTGTATGCGGATCCGCCCAGGCTGACGTCCGGCCGGCCGACGTTGTGCAGGTACTGCGAAGCGATGTGGTCTTCGAAGACGTTCTTGAAGTACGTCGGCAGCCCGAAGTGGATGTAGAAAAAGTGGGCCATATCGGTGACGTTATCGATGATCTCGCGGCAGTTGGAGCCCTCGATGAGCATCGAATTCCATTTCCAGTCGGTCCATTCGGCACTGCCGTGCTCGGGGATCTCGGGAATGCGTACCTCGGGTTGCGGTGCGTTTCCTTCGTGGTCGTGCCAGACGAAAAGCAGTCCGCCACGCACATCGGTGGCCCAGGACCGGGTACGGGCCAGTCGCGGCGTCCGTTTGGCGTAGGGAACCGACTTGCAGCGCCCATCGCCACCCCACCGCCAGTCGTGGAACGGGCACGCGACCTCGTCGCCCTTGACGGTGCCCTGGGACAGGTCGCCACCCATGTGGCGGCAGAACCCGTCGAGCACGTGAAGGTCGCCCTTGGAATCGGCGAAGACCACCAGTCTGGTACCGAATGCGTTGACCGAGTGCGGTTTTCCGTCTGAAAATTCTTTGACGGTGCCCAGGCAGTGCCAGCCGCGCGCATACCGATCCGGCAGAGCCCCGGTGTCGATCTCGCGAATTGCGCTTGTCACGTCGGTTCCTCCATGTCTCTCTAACTAGAACACGTTACAGTTTCGGCGCATCGTCGCGCAATAACAGCGACCTTTAGCCGCGAAATGCCCGTTCGATTGCGGTATATGTGAACCATGCCGATCTACTCGTTCGAGGGCCGCTCACCCAAGGTCGATCCCACAGCCTTCATCGCTCCGACCGCGACCCTCATCGGGGACGTGACGGTCGAGGCCGGTGCCTCGGTCTGGTTCAACGCCGTGCTGCGCGCTGACTATGCGCCCATCGTCATCCGGGAGGGCGCCAACGTACAGGACGGATCGGTGCTGCACGCCCCGCCGGGAATTCCCGTCGACATCGGCCCTCGGGCGACCATCGCCCACATGTGCACCATTCATGGCGCGCATGTCGGTGCAGAAGCGTTGGTCGCCAACCACTGCACGGTGCTCGACGGCGCAGTCATCGGATCGCGCAGCCTGATCGCCGCTCACTCGCTGGTGGTCGGAGGTACACACATCCCGGCAGAGGTTCTGGTTACCGGAGCGCCCGCAAAGGTCAAGGGGCCGATCGCCGGAACGGGCGCTGAGAACTGGGTCAACATGAATCCCCAGGCATACCGGGACTTGGCTCAGCGCTACCTGTCCGGACTGACCGAAATCTAAACTACCGGTCTCGCTCCTCCTCCGCCGCGTTCGCGGCGGCATCGTCGACTCGACTAGTCCTGCCAGCCCGAGTGAATGTAGGTGTCCGCAAAGCGCTTCAGCGAATCCTTCTTCTGCTCGAGCGTCGCTTCGAATCCCAGTCCGTCGAAAACCCATGGGATGACGATGTTGTCGGTCACGCCGGCCTCGGCCAGTTCGCGGTGACCGTCGACGCCGAACCGATCGATGCAGACAGCCTGAATCTCGAACGGCAAATCTTCACGGCCGAATTCGGCCCGAAGCGTATCCAGCTTGGCCATTGTGGATTTCAGCTGATCCAGCGTCATCATCGCGCTGGTCCACCCGTCGCCCACTCGTGCGGCTCGTTTGAGAGCGACGTCGGTGTGTCCGCCGACGTAGAACGGAACGGGCTCAGAGGGGGCGGGGCTGATCTGCAAGCGGTCGAAATCGTAGAACTCGCCGTGGTATTCGACCATGCCGCCGGCCAGGACCAGCTTTAGGACCTCGATCATCTCGTCCACCCGCTTGCCCCGACGCGCAAACGGAACGCCGCACCACTCGAATTCCTCAGGAGCCCAGCCGATTCCAACACCGAAACCGAATCGGTTGGCAGTCATGTTGGCCACCGAACCGACCTGGCGGGCCAGCAGCAGAGGGTTGCGGGACCCGAGCTTCAGCACGTTGGTGTAGAACCGCAGCTTCGATGTCACCGCTCCCATTGCGGCGCCCGCGATCAGCGGGTCGACCCAGGGTGTGTCGGCCGTCCACATCCGTGAGCCGTCCGGCGTGTACGGGTAGGCCTCGGCGGCGGTCTCCATGTAGAACAGTGAGTCGGGCAATGCGATTGAGTCGAAGCCGACTGCCTCTGCCGCCTTCGCCAGCTCGAGCAGCTGATCCAGCGGGGTCATGAAGATGCTGCAGCTGTACTTCATTCGCGTCATGATCCCGCTCCTTCTGGTTTGTCCCTGCCGACCACCCACATCGAGAAGTACTGCGAGCCACCACCATAGGCGTGGCCCAGCGCTTTGCGGGCGCCTACCACCTGATGATCGCCGGCCTTGCCCATCACCTGAATGGCGGCCTCGGCGAATCGGATCATTCCGGACGCGCCAATGGGATTCGACGACAACACGCCTCCCGACGGGTTGACGGGAATACGGCCACCGATCGCGGTCTCCCCGGCCTCGGTGAGTTTCCACCCCTCGCCCTCGGCGGCGAATCCCAGGTTTTCCAGCCACATCGGCTCGAACCACGAGAACGGGACATAAATCTCCGCGGCATCGATCTCGTCGATCGGACTCTTGATCCCGGCGGCCTTCCACAGGGCTGCGGCGGCATCCCGGCCGGCCTGCGGGCTCACCTGATCGCGTCCGCTGTACGCCAGGGGTTCGGTACGAAGTGCGGTGGCATGGATCCAGGCGATCGGATTTCCCTGGGCCGCATGCTGTTCGGCCGCCTGCTCATCGCCGATCACTACGGCGCAGGCACCGTCGGAGGAGGGACAGGTCTCGGCGAACCGGATCGGATCCCACAGCATCGGAGACTGCATCACCTTCTCGACGGTGATATCGGGTTCATGCAGATGCGCCAGCGGATTCTTCGCGCCGTTGAGGCGGTCCTTGACCGCGACGATCGCACCGATATGGTTCGGCGCCCCCGAGCGGTTGATGTAGGCGCGGACATGCGGGGCGAAATAGCCGCCCGCGCCCGCTCCGACGGGCTTGGTGAACGGGACGGCGATCGACAACGCCCACATGGCATTTGATTCGGACTGCTTCTCCCACGCGACGGCCAGCACGCGCCGGTACTTTCCGGACTGAACCAGGCTGGCCGCCACCACCGCCGTTGAGCCGCCCACCGATCCGGCGGTGTGTACCCGGATCAGGGGCTTTCCGGTGGCTCCCATGGCATCGGCCATGAACAGCTCGGGCATCATCACGCCCTCGAACAGATCGGGCGCCTTGCCAACCACGACGGCGTCGATGTCGTCGAACGTTGAACCCGCGTCCGTCAGGGCCCGGTCGATGGCCTCGCGAACCAGACCGTTCATCGAGACGTCTGTGCGCTTCGCGACGTATTTCGTCTGCCCGGTGCCCAGTACCGCGGC
>Ga0075163_10003476_pt1 | contig 21149 bp, 22 predicted proteins | sample JI1023141ADNA_FD_71478 | JGI IMG/M metagenome (GOLD analysis project Ga0075163, IMG submission 71478) | Wastewater effluent complex algal communities from Wisconsin, to seasonally profile nutrient transformation and Carbon sequestration -... | ecosystem: Engineered > WWTP > Effluent > Algae... | reverse complement strand
CCCGGGCACCAAAGTACTGTTTGAGTTTAAAAACTGGTTTTTATGAAAGCAGTCGTAATTGATGATGAAATAAACAATGTTACCAACCTGGTAATTCTGCTTAGTCAGCACTGTCCTTCCGTAAAAGTAGTGGGTACGGCGTTCAATGCGGAAGAAGGGATTGACGTACTTACCAATATTGAAACAGATATCGTATTCCTGGATATTCAGATGCCTGGCAAAAACGGGTTTGAAATGCTCAGTGCGCTGAAGTCGTATAATTTTCATGTGGTTTTTGTAACAGCGTACGACAGCTATGCCATTAAAGCCATTAAATACTCGGCATTGGATTACTTGCTCAAGCCCATAGATATTGATGAATTAAAAACGGCGGTTAAGAAAGCCGAGGAGAAATCAGCCGCCCTGTTGTCGGAAAGGCAGGTAAAACACCTGACAAGTCATATAGACGGATCGCAGCCCGTTATGGAAACCATTGCCTTACCGATGTCGGGCGAAATCCGGTATGTGCATCTGGCCGATATCGTGTATTGTCAGTCGAAGAACAATTACACGTTATTTTTCCTCGCAAACGGAGAGAAAATAACGGTTTCAAAAGGACTGTATGAGTTCGAATCCATTCTCCCGGTTGCCCGGTTTTTCCGCTGCCATCAATCCTACCTGGTCAACCTGGCACATGTGCGAAGCCTGCATAAGGACGGTACATCCGGATACCTGGAAACGAATAGTAAAATTGAAATCCCCGTATCGAGGTCAAAAAGGGAAGAGATCCGGTTAAGGCTCGGTGCTGCCTGAGATCTTGTATACACAGCAGAAAAAACCCGGTCACCTTGAAATCTGGTGACCGGGTTTGCTGTTAAATAAAGTTGCGGGATCAGTTCATCCGGATTTGCATGCCCCGGCCTCCTGACTGCATATTTTTCTGCATTTCTTTCATGAGTTTCTCACGCTCTGTTTTAAATTCTTCTGCCGTGATTTTTTTCTTTCCGGCGGGTTCTTTCAGTACGGTCAGATCCGCGGTTTCGGAAATACTGCTGGCTTTATATACCTGGTCACCGTTGCGGATATCCATTTCCAGGATCAGGCCGGGCAACTGCCCCTGAAATTCAGAAGGGCCGGCGGATACAGGAATGTCCATCGCAAACCAGGCGATAATTTTCGCGGTATCCTCTATTTCCTTTCTTTCCATTTTTCCATTGTCCATGTTCATCGTCATCCGTTTGCTGATACGCACTGCTTCCGCCTTCATGCAATTATGATCCAGTATTAATTTTGATTCCCCGGTCATTTTCCATTTGAGCTTTGTGATGGTATCGTCTATAATGAATGTTTTGTCAAACATTTCCCTTTTTTCCACTTTGCGGTTATTGTCAAAATTGCTGAACAGTACATCATTGTTGCCGGCTACCACCATGCGTACCTGCATGCCTTCTCCTCCGAAGGAAGTGGCATCGTCAGCGGGTTCCTGTTCGGCCTGCTTCCAGAGCGACTGATTATTTCCGAATACCAGTTCATATTTGTCGGTCCGGCTGCTGGGCATCTGCTGTTCCATACCGGCCGGCATACCGGAAAAACTGATTTGCAGTTTCACCGTACGGTCATAGGTTACTTTTCCCTGTTTCTGTTGCGCTTGAGCGGATACAATGGCCAGTGAAGCGGCCAGAAGGGTGAGAAGCTGTTTTTTCATTCGTTTGCTATTTGTGCCAAAGCTAAAACACCGAAGGTTAACCCAGCTATCTATAAGGTTAATAAAGGTTAAGAGCGCTTAACAGGGTCTGCGGAATGATTATTTTTGTAGTGAAATGAAAAAACGCCCCGGTATAACCCCTCCCCTTTTGATGCTGCTTTCCTTGCTCGGCATCACCGCCTTTCTGGTATACTGGCTGGTGGAGAATTATAAACGGGAAGAAAAGACCCTGCAGTTGAAAACAGATATGCTTTTCCGGGAGGAAATGATGAAACTCCAGGTGGCTAAATTTAAACTTGACAGACAGGTAACAGATAGCGGGGAGAAAGGGAAAATGCGGGTCTATATCCGGGACAATCACAGGGGCATTGCGATTCCGGGCGAGGGCCGCGAGCAGGTTATTTCATCCATCAATGTCATCCGTGATAAGATGGCGGATTCGATAGAGCACCAGATGGGCAAGCGAAAAAAAGCCATGCTGATTTCTATGCAAACCGCTTCGACGATTGCCGGCGAAACGGATTCTGTAAAAATTGAAATGAACATGCCGCCGCCTCCGGGTGAAAGGGACCAGGTGTTTAGTTTTTTATATGGAGTCGATTCACTGCAGGACAGTATTCGCATCACAGAGATTGACTCAGCCTACCGGCTGGCGCTTAAAAGAGAAAAACTGCAACTCGCTTTTACCATTCATAAAACAGAGAAGGCACTCCCGGGGCGTAAACGAAATTTCGGGGGCGTTACCATCGGTATTGCCAAACCCCTGACCTACTCCGTTTCGATTGATAATGCCTGGCCATATCTGATGCGCCGGATAGCACAGCCCGTGATATTTGCAGTATTACTGCTTTTTATTACCATACTCGCATTTTGGGTATTGAATAAGAATCTGCGCAAACAACGCAAACTGGCGGAATTAAAAAATGAATTTATCAGCAATATCACCCATGAACTCAAAACGCCGATTGCCACGGTAGGGGTGGCCATTGAAGCATTAAAAAACTTCAACGCGATGGACGATCCCGCCCGTACCCGGGAATACCTTGATATATCACAACATGAACTGAACCGGCTGAGCCTGCTGGTGGATAAAGTACTCAAACTTTCCATGTTTGAAAGCCAGGGCATCGAACTGAAATATGAAATGGTGAATTTGCGGGGGCTGGTAACAGAAGTGCTGGAATCGCTGAAGCTGCAACTGGATAAATTTCATATCAAAACAGATGTGCAGTATGAAGGAGAGACAGAACTACAGGGAGACCGGCTGCACCTGCTCAGTGTTATTTTCAACCTGGTGGACAATGCCATCAAATACCGGGGAGAACAAAATCCTTCTATATGGATAAAACTGAACGGGGATGCATCAACTATCCGGTTAACCGTTACCGATAACGGGATCGGCATACCCGAAGAATACCAGGGGAAAGTATTTGACAAATTTTTCCGGGTGCCGCATGGCGATACCCATAATGCCAAGGGGTACGGGCTCGGACTCAGTTATGTTTCCCAGGTGGTACAAAAGCACCAGGGTGCTATTTCGGTTGAACAGGCGGAAGGCGGAGGCAGCTGTTTCAGCATCAGTTTACCAAAGCGTAATGTATGAGCAAGATAAAAGTATTATATGTGGAAGATGAGGTTTTCCTGGGTAAGATAGTCCGGGAAAGCCTGGAGAGCCGGGGGTTCGAAGTCATCATGGAAACGGATGGGGCAAAAGTGACGGAGCTGTTTAAAAAATCAGCACCGGATATTTGTGTGCTGGATGTGATGCTGCCCAATAAGGACGGCTTTACACTTGCGGATGAAATTCGATCATTGCAGGAAGAGGTGCCGATCATTTTTCTTACGGCAAAAACCCAGACGGAGGATGTAGTTAAAGGCTTTGCCAGTGGAGGAAATGATTATATCCGTAAGCCTTTCAGTATGGAGGAACTGATTGTGCGCATTCAGAACCTCCTGCGCAGTAAACCAGAAGGACCACAAAAAATTCAGGGCAATACGGTTACCATGGGAAAATTCAGTTTCCAGCTCAACCGTCAGTTGCTGGTCAACGGGGAGGAGGAACGTAAGCTGTCTTTCCGGGAAAGTGAATTACTCAAATTACTATATGAGAACCGCGATAAAATCATCGACCGCCGCGATATTCTCAACCTGCTCTGGGGCAATGATTCTTTCTTTAACAGCCGTAACCTGGATGTGTATATCACCAAGTTGCGGGGCTTTTTGAAAGCAGACTCTTCTCTGGAGATCATTACGATAAAGGGAGTGGGGTACCGGTTTGTGGTGGGCTAGATCCAGTCGTTAGTCATTAGTAATGACCAAATTTCAATCAATTTGTCTAAGGAGGGATTGGTGTTTGATAGTTGATTTTTCTTTGGCAACCTGGCCTCTCAGGCTCTTGGTTCTTTCTCTTTCCATTATCTTCGGGCTGAATGCAGTCACAAAAAGCCATACTGGCCGGTCGTGTTTTCACGGGTGAAAACTGGCTGGAAAATTATGCCGTAATTACGGAGGGAGAGCTTATTAAGGAACTGTTGCCGGCGGCTGAACTGCCGGCTGATCTGCCGGTGGAATCCTTCCCTGATTCCTTGCTTGTTCCGGCTTTTATTGACCTGCAGATATACGGAGCATATGGTAAACTGCTGGCCGTATATCCGGAAGCTGCGTCGCTGGTAAAACTGAATGCGTATTGCCGTTCCGGTGGTGCTGCTATCTGTATGCCAACGGTGGCCACCAATGCTTACGACGTTTTTTATAAAAGTATTGATGCCATACGTGCCTATTGGCAACAGGGCGGTACCGGCATACCGGGTTTGCATATAGAAGGTCCATGGATTAACCCCATAAAAAGAGGCGCCCATATTGAAGCGTTTATTCACTCTCCTACAATTGCACAGGCAACAGAGTTGCTTGAATATGGCAAGGGGGTTATTAAAATAATCACCCTGGCCCCTGAAATGGTCAGCCCGGAAATTATTTCGCTGATTCAATCGTACGGCATAATTATTTCAGCCGGGCACAGTAATGCAGGATATCAGCAGGCGGTTGCCGGATTTGACCTGGGCATCCGCGCTGTTACACATTTATTTAATGCCATGAGCCCGTTGCAACATCGTGAACCCGGACTGGCCGGTGCCACGATGGATGATGAACGCGTGATGGCCAGTATTATTCCGGATGGCTACCATGTGGATTATGCGGCCATCCGTATTGCTAAGAAAGCTATGGGCGAGCGGTTGTTTGTAATAACCGACGCGGTAACCGATACGGCGGAAGGATTGTATCCGCATACATTACAGGGGGATAAATATGAATCCGCTGGTATACTCAGCGGCTCCGCACTGACAATGCTGAAAGCCGTACAGAACCTGGTGGCTTTTGCCGGTATCTCCCGGGAAGAAGCCCTGCGTATGTGCAGTCTTTACCCGGCCCGCGTGATGGGACTTGATCAACAATACGGAAAAATTCAAAAAGGATATACTTCGTCCCTGCTGTTACTGGACGAATCACTGGCGCTAATCAAACTGCTATGACATTACTGTATTCATTCAGAAAGACCGGATTTATTATTTTATTCCTCCTGTTGCTGACGGATGTATCCGCACAGAGTTTCAGGGGACAATATTCACCCGCTATGAAGAATACTTTCTTTGGGGTGAATATAGGGTCCATCAACTATCCGTTTTCCACCCGGCAATTGCAACCGGGCAATACCGTGGGTTCCGTGAAAGTGCCGCATACAGCTGTACGGCTGGTTCTGGTGGGTCACGAATTCAATAAAAATATAGCTGCACAGATCACCTACATGCGCCCGGTAAAATGGGTGGAATACAGGGACGTGAATAATACCAATCAGACACTTACTGTATGGATGAATGTGGCGGGACTTACCGTATCCGGTAAATTATCCTTGTCAAAGAAAATAGCCTTGAATACAGAAGCCGGGCTGGGGCTGATCATGCGCCGTGGTTTTAATATGTATGACCGGCCGGTTGTAAAAAGCGCTTCCTATGCCACCGGATTATTTGGTGCCAGCCTGCAATACAAACTGAATCATAAATGGGACCTGCAGGTAGGAACCACGTATTCACCTTCTAATGATAAAGAGCTACAACCGGCAACTGTTTTTCATTCAGCCGGTTTTCATTATACATTGCGCGAGCTTACTGCCGAACGGGTGGACGTAGTGAAGAAAGCAGGGTATCATTTCCCCAAACAGATTATGTCGGTGGCGTATGCCACAAACGGCCTGGGCTATGGAACCAATAATTTTGTATCCAAAGGTGTGATTCCGATTTTCTGGGGTGGCGAAGTAAGAGCCCGTCATGGTTTATTACTGAATTACCAGCACAATCTCTTTCATAGCCGCAAAGTGTTTTCGCTGGACTGGGGACTGCAGGCCGGTTTCTGGAAAACAGACGGTACCGGAACAAATTTTTTTACACTGAGTGCGTATCCGATGATGCGTTTTCATACCATCCGGTCAAAGAAAACGGATTTTTACCTGGAGTATTCGGTGGCCGGACCTTCTTTTATATCTAAAACAAAAATGGATGGACTGGATACCGGGGAAAAATTCACTTTCCTCGACCAGATGGGTATGGGCGTATTTACCGGTAAAAATAAAAACCTGAACCTGGGTCTTCGTATTGCCCATTTCTCCAATGGAAATCTATTTCCGAACAATGACGGGGTAATGGTTCCGCTCACCTTCAGCCTGGGCTATTCTTTCTGAAAAGCGGGATGGGTAAAGAATGTTTAGTATCTTTTATACCTGAAACAATCTTAACCAACCAACTAACCATCAGTATGAAAAAGTTATTTGCCCTGGCGGTACTATGCACAGGTGTATTTGCCGCTGCCTGGTTTTCTTCCTGTAATAACAGTTCCTCTGATTTGTCTGAAAAGAAAAAAGCGGATTCACTGGCCAAGGCAGTGGAACGCGGCCGTTACCTGGCCAATCACGTGGCGGCTTGTATACATTGTCACAGTGAAAGGGATTTTTCCAGATTTTCCGGACCGGTAGTGCCGGGCACGGAAGGAAGCGGTGGCCTGAAATATGACAGCCGCCTGCTCGAAGCCATCCCCGGTACGATCTATGCGAAAAATATTACACCGGATAAAGAAACAGGAATCGGCAGCTGGACGGATGAAGAAATTCTGCGTTCCATCACCCAGGGGATCAGTAAAAACGGAGACACTTTGTTTCCATTGATGCCCTACGTGAGTTATAATAAAATGGCCAGAGAGGATCTGCTGAATATTATTGCGTATCTGCGTACGCTGAAACCTATTTATAAAAAAGTACCCGCCCGTCAGCTGATGATTCCAATCAGTATGGCCTATCCGGCACCGGCATTAAAACCCTCTGTGGAAGGAAATAGCAAACCGGCAGAAACGGACCCGGTTAAATATGGAGAATACCTGATTACCATTGCCGATTGTGCCACCTGTCATACCCCGTTTGAAAAAGGCGCGTTTAATTTTGCCCGTATCTATGCAGGCGGCAATTTGTTCACACATGAAGATTTCAGGGTGATGTCGGCAAACATTACTCCCGACTCTACCGGTATCGGCAGCTGGACGGAGGAACAGTTTTTGAATAAATTTACCTTGTACAGGGATGCTAAAAACATTACCGCTTATCCGGGTAAACAAAATACCGTGATGCCATTGGCCGATTATTCAGGTATGACGGACAGCGATCTGAAAGCATTATATGCTTACCTGCGTACGGTAAAGCCAATGCCAAATAAAATCAACAAATACCCGGGTACGGATGATAAGGAATGGAAGATGGGAGATATGAAAGTGGTTAAATAGTGAGTGGTGAGTGGTGAGTGGAGAGTGGAAAGTGGAGAGTGGGGAGTGGGGAGTGGGGAAATGAAAAAGGGGAGACAATCATCTCCCCTTTTTTTATTTTATGAAGGATTCCCTTCGGTAGGTGCCTGGTTGGGCATGGTCGCCTTCTTCGAAGTCGAGGTTTACAAACCGGATACCGGGTATTTCTGTACAATTATATACCAGTTCGGCCAGCCAGGCTTCTGCGCCGGAGGAACCCATTTGTTGGGTCAGGTATGTGGCATCAGCAATGCGTAAATAAAGAGTGTCGCCCGATGTTTTTACATACTCCGGTTTAAAATTTACGCCGCTCATATAACTGACAATACTTTCCGTTGTGATAGTATCGAGACCGGGTACCACCTGTTTTTCCATACGAAGAAGACCGGAATCCAGATTAGCTTTCCATAAACTGATTTCAGTGGCCGGGAGTACTTCGGGTTCTGTATCATTATTTCCGCAGGCGCTTAAAAATAATATGAATACCGGCAGGCAGAGCATTTTTTTCATAACCGGGGTTTTAGTAACTAAAGATACATTTTTATCATTGGTCACTCCCCCAGTGAAAAGTTAAAGCCGTTTAAAGCAGTTCTATTTTGTTTATTATCAGTGTATCGCGGTGGTATTTACTTTTTCAATTCCTTTCAGGTGCAGTTCAATATGCCGGTCATGTGCTTTGTTCGCATATTCACTGATTATTTCAAGAATATCATAATCTATAAAATTACAGGCACTGCCGTCAATATGCAGAACGCTGTATTCCGGAATTTTATCCAGCGTATCCCGCAGTTTAACTTTATTAAGGAAGGTTACGTTGCTGTTCAGTTGTATTTCATAAAACTCGGTATCATGATTTTTATGATGGGCCATCCGGAACTCATCACGGAAATTATTCTGCACGATAAAATAAATGGAAATCATAAGTCCGATACTCACGCCGATCAGCAGATCGGTGGACAGGATAACAATTATGGTTATAATAAACGGCAGAAACTGTTTCAGCCCCAGGCTCCACATATTCAGAAACAACTTCGGTTTGGCGAGGTTATAACCGGTCATAATCAGGATGGCGGCTAAGGACGCCAGCGGAATCATATTGAGTAAAAAAGGAATCAACAGAACGGCCAGCAACAGGAAGGCGCCGTGCGTAAAGGAGGAGAGTTTGGTTCGTGCACCTGCATCGGCATTGGCAGCGCCGCGTACCACAACAGCTGTCATGGGAATAGCGCCTAACAGTCCGCAGGCAATATTACCTACGCCTTGCGCCAGCATTTCCCGGTTTACCGGTGTAATCCGGTTGTGGCGGTCCAGTTTATCAATCGCCTCCACACAAAGAAGGGTTTCGAGACTGGCCAGTCCGCCGATCAGCAAACCGGCTTTCCAGATTTCCGTATTCGAGAACAACTGGCTGAAGTCGGGAAAACTGATTTCAGCAAAAATATTGGAAGGCACATTAACTGACTGTGTGGTGCGCAGAAACAAACCGGGCATTCCGTGCGTGAATAACAGGTGTAATAGAATACCGGTGATTACTACGGCGAGCGGTGCAGGAATTACCCGGAGTTTTTTGGCAAAAGGTTGTTGCCATATTATCAGAATAGCCAGGGAAACAACGGTAATGATGAGCGCGCCCCTGGTAATATGCTGGTTCAGGTGATTAAAATTGCTGCTGAATTCAGTAGAGGTAAAGAGCTGCGAAAAACCACTGTTCCAGAAATCGGGTTTATCCAGACCCAGGGCCATCGGAATCTGTTTTGAGATCAGCATAATACCGATAGCGGCCAGCATGCCTTTGATGACAGAGGAAGGAAAGTAATTGGAAATTTTACCGGCTTTGAGCAAACCGATCAATAACTGAAATACGCCGGCCACAATTACTGCCAGGAGGAACACGGAATAACCGCCAAGCGAAATGATGGAAGATGCAACTAATGTGGTAAGTCCGGCAGCCGGGCCAGAAACACTGAGGTGAGATCCGCTGAGCAATGATACTACCAGACCGCCAATGATACCGGATAATAAACCTGCATAAACCGGTGCCCCTGATGCGTTGGCTATTCCCAGGCAAAGCGGGAGGGCGACCAGAAAAACGGTAAGACCGGCGGGCAGGTCATGTCTTGTCCACATCAGCCGGTAGTACCTGATTGTGCGCTTCACAGTAAATAAAGAGTTGAGTGTAGGTGTAAAGATAAAAAATTGTTACGGATATACAGAATACATACGTATAAATATGACTGTTTAGTGCATACGTACCAAACAGACACCGGCCTCTTTTTACTTACAAAACCGCTATGATTGAACGGAAGTCAGTACAGGAACTGATTAAATAAGCGTCGGGCCGTGACTTTGGTTACTCCTCAACCGTGTAAAATGAAGTTCTTTAGTTTCCCGGAATTTATTTCCATGCAGGAAACAGTGCTCATACAATCAATACTCGACGGTCATACTGCCGGTTTCAACGTATTGGTAAAAAAATACGAAGCGTCGGTGTTTCGTATTGTAATGGGTTATGTACACCAGAAAGAAGATGCGGAAGATATTACCCAGGAAGTATTTGTGAAAGTATACCAGTCATTGTCTTCTTTTCAGGGCCGCTCCTCATTTTCCACCTGGCTCTTCCGGATTGCAGTGCATGTAAGTTTAAACGCCTTGCAGAAAAGAAAACGGAGAACGTTATGGTCCATGACTGCAGCGTTGCTTCAACTCCCTTCGGGTAATAAAAGTCCGGAGCAGGAACTTTCGGAAAAAGCAGAAAAAAGCCAGCTGCGCCACGCGATAGACGCACTCCCTGAAAAACAACGTATGGCTTTCATTCTCAGCCGGTATGAAGAATTGCCACAACGGGAAGTGGCCCTGATTATGGACGTTAGTGAAGGGGCGGTGGAACAGCTCTTACTCCGGGCAAAAGAAAATCTCAAAAAAAAATTACATCACCCATAGGAAACCGATTTCATCGATTGTCTAACTAAACAGGTGCGATTATGAAAAAAGAAACGGATATAGAAAACAGGATTGATGAGCTGATCCGCGAAGAACGGGAAACAGCAATGAATCCCTATCTGTCAACCCGTGTGATGGCCACCATTGCCGCACAACAGGAGCAAAAAGCCCGGCCGGTATTCCAGGTATTGAAACCGGTACTGGCCCTTGCCAGCCTGATTTTTGTTGTATGGCTGGGTATTACAGCCGGTAACGGGTATTCATCCGGAAATACAGAGGAGGCCTTTGTACTCAGCAATGATGCAGCATCAGAACAATTTGCTTTTTACCTGCAAACAGAAAAGGAGGAATAGGATGCTGCGCAAAACACAAATACTAACCTGGCTGGTGGCTTTATTACTCGTGCTGAATGCCGTTACCATCGGAACTATTATTTATCATCAGCGCCAGGAGAAAAAAGTGGCATCAGAACTCAGTATTGGGACATATGGTGGTACCAACCCGCTGAACGGACGTTTTTTCCGGCAGGAAATGGGATTCAATACACAGCAAATGGATGTTTTCCGTGAACTGAACCAGGCATTCAGACCGGCCTCAATGGAAATCACGTTCCGGATAGACTCATTAAAAGAAATAATGTATGATCAGCTGACTCGGGCAAAATCCGATAGCCTTCAGTTACAACAACTATCCGAAGAAATCGGGGTATTGCACAGTCAGCTCAAAAAAGAAACAGTTCTTTTTTATATCCGCCTTAAAGAAATATGCGATCCAGATCAGCAACTCAAATTGGCGGAAGTTTTCAAACCGTTGTTTATAAGTGAAAACCTGATGGATCATGGAAATTACCGGAACGGACCTGCGTGGAAGAGAAAATCACCCTAAAAATTTAAAGTTATGAAAGCGATTACCCGATTTGGCGTGAATAGTATTCTTGTTACTTTTTTCCTTACCCTGTTTTATTCCTGCAATAAAGAAAGCGGCATAACAGAAACAGCGGCTGTATCACCAGGATATAGTGCTTTACAATCACAGATTAATGCGATTCCGCCTGCTGCACTGAGCGAGACTGAACTCAACAACCTGAAATGGATGCGGGAAGAGGAAAAACTGGCCAGAGATGTATACCTCGCATTGTATGCAAAATGGCGGATTTCGGTCTTCAATAATATTGCATCCAGCGAACAGTCACATATGGACGGGCTTTTACTTCTGCTCAATAAGTACGCTATCCCTGATCCGGCCAGCCCGGTAGCCGGGGTATTTAATAACCCGGATCTGCAGGCATTGTATTATCAGTTGATAGAGAAAGGAAACAGCAGCTTGACTAATGCCTATGAAACCGGTGCCACTATTGAGGATCTTGATTTACTGGATCTTAAAAATGCACAGTTGGTAAATGATAATGAAGATATCAGACTGGTTTATGAAAGCCTGATGAAAGGCAGCCGTAATCACCTTCGTTCATTTTATAAAAACCTGTTGAATGCGGGGATTACTTACCAGGCAGTTTACATTACACAACCTGAGCTGGAAGCAATCATTAACTCATCAATGGAAACCGGATTTTAATTTTTAAATATACCAAACATGAAAAAAGTATTTCCCTTGTTTTTGATCACCCTGTTTTTTTTACAGGGAGCGGCTCAGCAAAGTAACGATGTCACAAAGGAGGAACAAAACGGGCTCACGTATATGCGGGAGGAAGAAAAACTGGCCCGTGATGTTTATGACTCGATGTATGCAAAGTGGGACGTAAATCCCTTTGGTAATATCCGGCAAAGTGAGCGCGTGCATATGGACAGGATGAAAACGCTGATGACCCGGTACGAAGTGAAGGATCCGGTGGAAGCCACAGGAGATAAACCGGGTGTGTTCAAAACAGCCGTTTTACAAAAAGTTTATAACGAACTGGTAAAATCCGGAACTGCATCACTCACCGATGCCCTGAAGGCCGGCGCAAAAATTGAAGAACTGGATATTGCCGATCTGGATGAGCGTATGGCACAGACAAAGAAGGAGGATATTCTTACGGCCTATAAATTTCTGCGGATGGGTTCTGAAAATCATCTCCGTGCTTTTGTACGCCGTTTAAAATCACAGGGAGTGGAATACCAGCCTGAATTTATAAAGAAAGAAATGTTTGATACGATCATCAGCGGGGAAAATCAGGATGCCGGTTGCGGAAATGAACCCGGACAAGGACCAGGAAACGGACAAGGACAAGGAAAGGGAAAAGGCAATGGTAACGGACCCGGCAAAGGAAAGTGCTGTGAGAAAGAAGCCGGTCAGAAATGCCAGTAACACAGGTCGTTTTTATTAACCAATAAACAGTATAGCCATGAAAAAAATGCTGATCACCCTCCTCTTCATTGCAGGATTGGGTACAGGACTGATGGCCCAGAAAACCACAAATGCGGGTAACGGGCCTGGCACACGCAAAGCAAACAGTGCCTATGTGGATGCCAACAAAAACAAGGTTTGTGATAACTATGAAAACAGGACAGCGGTATCCGGCCGTGGCCAGGGCTATGGACGCAGAGCGGGCTTTGGTCCGGGAAATGGTAATTGCAGAAGAGGCAACAATGGAGCCGGTCCATGCCGCCGGAGAGGCTGACCAACACGGATGCGGAAAATAAACAAAGGTTTAAACGGTTGAAAGAAAATATAGTCTGATATACGCAAATCAGGAAAAGCGATGGTTACAACTATACGGCCCTGGAAACAGGAAGATCTTGACAACCTGGTGTTGTATGCGAATAACATAAACGTATGGAATAACCTGCGCAATTATTTTCCGCATCCTTATACAATCGAAAGTGGCCGGGCCTGGCTTGAAAAAGTGGTGGATACCACGTTGCCGGCCATCAACTTCGCCATTGATGTGGATGGAACTGCTGTCGGAGGAATTGGCTTAATTCTTAACGGCGATGTCTATATCAAATCAGCGGAAGTGGGTTATTGGCTGGGAGAACCTTTTTGGGGAAAAGGAGTAGCCACAGAAGCAGTCCGTCAGATTACGGAGTATGCATTTTCCCAATTTGACCTGGTGCGTTTATATGCTGAAGTTTTTGATACCAATAAAGCATCCATGCGCGTACTGGAAAAAAACGGGTATTACCTGGAAGGCGTCAGACGCAAATCAGTTTTCAAGAATGATCTGCTGATGGATGATTATATCTGGGTGCGGCTGAGGGGATGGTAAGAACATTCATCTATATATTTAATAACTGCCTGTATGTACCTGCGAAAAAACATTGCTACCAGTGAAGCTGGTTTTATATTCAATCCGGCTACCGGGGATTCTTTTTCTGCGAATCCTATTGCTGCGGAAATCCTGCACTTACTCAAACAAGGTAATACGGTCGCTCAGATAAAAGAGTCATTACTCGCAACATATGAAGTGGAACCCCTTCGTCTCGACAGGGACTGGGATGATTTTTTTAACCAGCTGAAAGAGGCGAATCTTCTGGAAAGCTGAAGTACTACAATTATGAATACGCCCGACAAACTGCTCACCATTGCGGTGACAGGCCTGAATGCTATTGATAGTCCGGGACCGGGGATTGCTGTTATCCGCGGACTGAGAGAGGGACTAAACCGCCCGGTACGGATCATCGGACTTTCCTATGAAATCCTGGAGCCCGGTATTTATATGCATGAAGTGGTAGACAAAACCTACCAGATTCCTTATCCGGCTGCCGGAACAACGGCATTGCTCAACCGCTTACAATATATTCACGGGCAGGAAAACCTCCAATTAATCATTCCCAATTTTGATGCGGAATTACCCCAGTTCATCCGGCTGGCCCCTACGCTCAAGGCAATGGGTATTGCCAGCTTTCTGCCAACCGCCGCACAGTTTGCGGCAAGGGATAAAATAAACCTGTTTCAGTTTGGCCAGCAACATCAGCTGCTCGTACCACGGGATAAGAGTATTCACAGTGTGGCGGAGCTGCAGTCCTGTGAAGAATCATTTGGCTATCCGCTTGTGGTGAAGGGAAAGTTTTACGATGCGGTAGTGACGTATACATTGGAACAGGCTCAGAAAGCTTTTTATAAAATATCCGCTAAATGGGGTTTGCCCATTATTGTACAGGAATTCATTACCGGTACGGAAATCAATATTGCAGTATTGGGTGATGGCAACGGGAAAATGATCAGTGCCATTCCCATGCGGAAATTATATATCACCGATAAAGGGAAGGCCTGGTCGGGGATTACACTGCAGGACGACACGCTGATTCAGCTGGCCAGGGATTTTATAGCCGCGACACAATGGAAAGGAGGATGCGAACTGGAAATTATGCGGACTGAGAAAAATGAATTGTATATCATGGAAATTAATCCCCGCTTTCCGGCCTGGATTTATCTCACGGCCGCTGCCGGACAAAATCAGCCTGCCGCACTGGCCAGGATGGCATTGGGGGAAGAGCAGCCTGTTTACGATGACTACGAGGCCGGTAAAATATTTGTCCGTTATGCCTGGGATCATATTACCGATATCAATGAGTTTCACCAGATCAGCGGCAAAGGAGAATTATAACTTTGAATGCAGTTACTATGAAAAAAAAATACGAAAGTCCGGTCATACAGAAAATGAACGGCGGACTGATGAATAAGTTTGGAACCAGAACGGAATACGAACCCGTAAAACAAATTGACGGCGTTTCCGTCCACACCCTGATGGAGGAATATGGATCACCTTTGTTTGTATTGAGTGAACGAACCCTGCGCAGGAATTACCAGGATGCTTACCGCGCCTTCAGTACCCGCTACCCCCATATCCAGTTTGCCTGGAGTTATAAAACCAATTACCTGAATGCCGTTTGCCGCGTCTTTCACCAGGAAGGAAGCTGGGCGGAAGTAGTGAGCGGCTTTGAATACCGGAAAGCATTGGGGAACGGGGTGCCCGGTCACAAGATCATTTTTAATGGCCCCGAAAAAACAAACGAAGAACTGAAGCTTGCCGCGGAAAACAATTCGCTGATCCATATAGATCATTTTGATGAAATGTACCAGCTGCTGTCCATTGCCGGTGAGCTGAGTAAAAAACCAAGGGTCGCTATCCGTGTCAATATGGATACCGGCGTATACCCGGTATGGGATCGCTTTGGATTCAATTATGAAAACGGACAGGCATTCGACGCATTGAAGAAAATTGTGGCTTCCGGAAAAATGGAACTTACAGGCCTCCATTGTCATATCGGTACTTATATGTTGTCAACAGATGCCTACCGGATTGCGGTGAAAAAACTGGGTGATCTTGCCTGGAAATGTAAAACGGAATTGAATAACCCGCTGCAGTACCTCGACATCGGGGGTGGTTTTCCTTCCACCAACACATTGCGGGGTTCATTTCTGCCGGGCACTGATACGGTTCCTTCGGTGGATGAGTTTGCCGAAGCAATCAGTGCACAATTACAGGAGCTGGGTTATGGAGCAGGGGAGATGCCCTTACTTATCCTGGAAAGTGGTCGGGTAATGGTGGATGATGCCGGTTATTTATTATCAACGGTAATTGCCAATAAACGGCTGAGTGATGGTCGCCGGGCTACCATACTGGATGCCGGGGTCAATGTTTTATTTACTTCCTTCTGGTATGATCACGCGATCAGCCCGGCCCAGGATTTCACCCATCATACCGAAGACCAGGTGATGTATGGTCCCCTCTGTATGAATATTGATGTGGTGCGGCAAAGTGCCAACCTCCCGCTGCTGAACAGGGGTGACCGGGTAGTGGTACATAAAGTTGGTGCGTATAATATGACACAATGGATGCAGTTTATTCATATGCGGCCCAATGTGGTACTGATTGATGAAGAGGGGAAGGCTCACCTGGTACGCGAAGCGGAAACACTGGAGTACATTGAACAACAGGAACGCGTACCCGCTCATCTGCAGACTATAAATTTATAACGTACCCGCTTTGAAAAAAGAGAATACCCATATTTTTCTGCAGTTTATCGCCCATACAGTGCTGAACAGTTATGCCATGCTTTTCTTCAGCAATCGCAAAACGCTGGCTGTACTGATCCTGCTGGTAACATTTTTCAATCCGTATACCGGGGCTGCGGGTTTTGCCGCCACGTTTATTGCCGCCGCCACCGCCTGGTTTATTGGCTTCAGCCGCGAACAGGTAAAAAGCGGTTTATATACCTACAGCGGATTGCTGATGGGCCTTGGTATGGGAACATTTTATGAATTCAGCCAGGGATTCTGGATCCTGTTATTCATTGCATCCGTATTATCCGTACTGCTTTCAGCGGCGTTGATTGCCAGGCTGGGTAAGAGTAATCTGCCCGCGTTATCGCTGGCGTTTATTCTTACATTATGGGTGGTGATTCTCTCTTCCCGTGAATTTGCCGCCATCGGACTTACACAACGGAATATTTACTGGCTCAATGAAATGTATGCCACCGGGGGCAATGACCTGATCCGGCTGGTACAATGGATGGAGAACCTCCCGCTGCCGGCGGCGGTTGCCGGGTTCTTTCGTTCGCTCAGCGCGATAATATTTCAAAGCAATATTGCGGCAGGCATTGTATTGACAATCGGCTTGTTTTTCTTTTCCCGTATCGCTTTGTCCCTGATGATAGCCGGCTATGCCATTGCCATCCTGTTCATACAACTGATGGACGGCTATGCGGGCAGTATCAATTATTATAACCTGGGAACCAACTTCATGCTGGTGTCCGTGGCCCTGGGCGGATTTTATATTATTCCTTCCCTGCGTTCTTATCTCTGGTCGCTGATTACCGTACCTGTTTCATACATCCTGGTTATTGCCTTGTGGAAAATCACGTATACATGGGGGTTGCCAGTATTCTCCCTGCCATTCTGTATTACGGTGATTCTTTTCATTTTTGTACTCCAGTTGCGGCAGGCAACAGGAAAAATGGTACTTACTCCCATACAGTATTACAGTCCGGAAGAAAATCTTTACCGGTACCTCAACAGCAGGGACAGGCTCTATCACCGGTTTTATCTGCCATTGCAGCTGCCGTTTAACGGGGCATGGTCAGTAAGCCAGGGCTACGAAGGAAAACATACGCACAAAGGCGATTGGTCAAATGCGCTTGATTTTGTAATAAAGGATAAAGAAGGAAAAACCTGGCAGGGCAACGGAACGGCTCCGGAAGATTTCTATTGCTTTAATAAACCGGTGCTGTGTCCGGCAGATGCCGTAGTGGAAGAAGTGATCAGTTATGTGGAGGACAATCCGGTGGGAGGAAACAACACCCGGCAGAATTGGGGTAATACAATTGTATTGAAGCATGCGGAGGGCCTGTATACCAAACTTTCTCATTTAAAGAAGGGAAGCAGTAAGGTAACAAAAGGAGAGTTTGTAAAAAAGGGAATGCAACTCGCTGCCTGTGGCAATTCCGGAAGATCGCCCGAACCACATCTGCATTTCCAGGTGCAGTCAACACCTTATATCGGATCCAGAACAATAGCTTATCCGTTTTCCGGTTACCTGCTGCACAAGGAGGATGAACAGAAGATACCCGCTTCATTCGCTATACCTCCGGAAGATGCACTGGTCAGCAATATCCAGGTAAGCCAGCCACTGTTGCAGGCATTTGATTTTAAACCCGGGTTGCGGATCAGGGCCACAGCAGAAGAAGGCAGGACGGAAGACTGGGAAGTCATGGTCAGTGCGTATAATGAAACCTATTTCTATTGTGCGGAAACAGCGTCCTATGCTTATTTTATCAATGACGGCAGCCTGTTTTACTTTACAAATTTCTACGGCAACCGGAATGGTTTGCTTTACCTGTTATATATCACAGCCTATAAAATACTGATGAGCCCGGAAACGGGGATTCCGGTTTATGATCATTATCCGCAGGGATTGTTCGGCAACTGGTTTACCCGCTGGATACAGGATCTGGCGGCACCTTTTTATTTATTTACACGATGGACGTACAGCAGTCAGCTGAAAGTCCATGACGGACTGAGTGGAGGTGAAATAACACTGGATTGTTTTGGAATCCGCCGTACAGGAAAAAAGGAAACCAACCTGCTGAAAGGTGCTGTTACTATAAAAGGAGGGGCTATATCGGGTTTTACTTTGAATTTCAATCATCAGAAAACAACAGTAACATGCGTGCTTTATTAATAATACTGGTATGGTTACTCTGTATACAAACCGGCCTGCGTGCACAGGAAGCATTCAGCTATGCACAAACAGACAGTGTGTCGTATGCATTGTACGAAAAAGCAGCGTGGAAACCATTGCTGCAATACGGGAAGCAGGCAATAGCCGCCGGCCAGGATTTTCTTTTACTCCGCCAGCGGATGGGTTATGCGGCGTTTATGCTCGGCCGTTATAGTGAGGCTATCAGTCAATATGAAAAAGTATTAAAGGAAGATAAATATAACCAGACGGCACATACCTATTTATACTGGAGCCGGGTAAACCTGAATCAGCCGGAAATGGCCAGGGCGGAAATTAAGTACATGGGGGCGGCCGATATTCCATTACTGCAGAAGAAAAGCAGCAGTATATATGCGGTCGGAGCAGAGTTCAGCCGTAAACAAACGAAGCTGACTGAGCGGGGTAATGCTACATATTCCAGGTTATTGCTGGGTGCACGAGTAGGAGAAGTATATATGGATCAGTCGGTGGCATTCTACCGGCAGACAATCAGCGAACCCCTGTTGACGACTGTAAATAATAATGATCATATTTCAATAAACCAGGCAGCGTATTATAACCGGATCCACATCAACCTGAACCGTCACTGGCAGGCAAAAGCCGCCTGGCATTATCTGTATACACCGTTTAACAACTTCAGGTATAATAACAACTTGCTGCTGGCCGGCGTAAAATATTATAACAACTACTTTGATGTGCAGGCAGATGTGGTGCTGGGGAAACTAACCGATACGGCGATGCAGCAATATAATCTGCAGCTGGTGGTTTATCCGTTGGGAAATATGAAACTGTATAGTTTTTCAACGGCCATGCTGCGTCAGCAACAATCTACATCCTTCAACTTTAAACAGGTGCTGGGACTGCAGTTGAGTCCGGCAATATGGGTGGAAGGACATATTACGGCCGGCCGTTTTCATAACCTCGTGGAAAATGACGCCTTGTATGTTTATCATGCCATAGACCCGAATCTTTCAAAGGCGGGGGCAACAGCTTACTTCAATCTGAAACATATTTTGTTGCAGGCGGGGTATACCTATGAAAAACGGGAACTGTATGCAACAACGAATACCTATACACAACAATCAATAACAGGAGGAATTATATGGAAACTTTAAAAAAGGGATTATTAGCCGGTATATTACTGTGTACCGTATTGTTGGCCACAGCCCAGCAGGAAAGTAAATGGCAGGCCGCGTTTAGTGAAAGTTATACGCAGGAAGCCAATAAACAATACGCGGCAGCTGTAAATACGATAAAAGCTGTGTATGAGGAAAAAAGTTATGAAATAAATCTGCGCCTGGGCTGGCTGACTTATCTCAATAAGGAGTATGCGACTTCTCAGGTGTATTATCAGAAAGCGGTAGCCTTGCGTCCGTATGCGCTGGAGGCAAAGTTCGGGCTTATTCAGCCGCTTGCCGCGCTGCAGCTTACGGATAAAACCCTGCTGGTATATGAAGATATTTTGAAGATTGACCCGCAGCAGACCAAGGCCAATTACTGGGCGGGGGTAATCTGGTATAACCGGAAAAAATATGAAACAGCGGCCCGGTATTTTGAAAAACTGGTGAACCTTTATCCGTTTGACTATGACGGGAATCATATGCTGGCCTGGACCTATCTGAATATGGGCCGCAGTAACGATGCAAGAATATTGTTTGGTAAGGCTTTACTGGCAAAACCAGGAGATGCTTCCTGCCTAGAAGGTTTGAAACAAGTTAAGTAGTCTGTAAATAATAAAGAGAAAGCTAAATGGTTTTTAATAGCTGCTGGATTATGCCTGAAAGTTCTTTTTCCTGTTTAGCCGCTTCTTTACTGTTATTGAAATAAACTAACCGCCGGTCTTTAAACGTTCCTTCGAGCAAGGGTGATTTTATTTTTACTATACCGGGATGGTGAAATACGAGGAGGATGCGGTTGTTCCTGTAAGGGCCGAAAGTGAATAAATCGACTGTTGTGTAATAACTGGGAGCATTCCATTTAATACGCTCGTTCAGGGAGGGTGCCGCCTTTTTGATGAGTTTGCGTACTGCATTGATTTCTTTGCGTACGGAGGGTTCTTGTTTTTCCAGCCAGGCTGTAACCTGAGCTGCTTCTTTTGCAGCAGGAGACGGCTTAGCGTCTTTCTTTTTTTCCGGCACGGGTTTACTTTTCTTTTTGGCCGCCACCATGTTTTCATTTTCCTTAACCCGGAACAACACGATTTTTTTGATCAGCGCCAGGGGCATGGGTTCACTCAGGGGAAACTGAACAGAGCCTTTCCCTGATTTATAACCGGCCAGTTCTTTTTTAAATTCTTCATGACCTGTCGGGGTGGCATAAAAGCCGATATGACCGGCGTATCCAGCAAAATAGACAAGCGGCTTGCCCATGTATTTGAAACCCGGCATCCCGTAGCCGAGCCCTTCCACGGCTTCCGGTGCGTTGGCACGGATTGTTTTACGGATTTGTTCCAGTTGTTTTTTTACCGCAGGCGGAAACCCGGCGATATACTGATCGACTGTTTTTATGACGGTATTATCTTTCATA
>Ga0075163_10003475_pt1 | contig 21157 bp, 18 predicted proteins | sample JI1023141ADNA_FD_71478 | JGI IMG/M metagenome (GOLD analysis project Ga0075163, IMG submission 71478) | Wastewater effluent complex algal communities from Wisconsin, to seasonally profile nutrient transformation and Carbon sequestration -... | ecosystem: Engineered > WWTP > Effluent > Algae... | reverse complement strand
GCGCCCCGACGAAGCCGCGGCGGAGACGGTGGCGATGGTCGCACCGGCGGGCTCGATCGTCGTGTTCGAAAGCCGCGTCTGGCACAAGACCGGGTTCAACCGCACCGCCAACGAACACCGTGCCGGCGTGTTCGGCTGGTACACCAAGCCGATCTACCGCGCGCAGGAAAACTGGTTCCTGTCGCTGCGCCCCGAAGTCCGCCAATTCGCCAGCGACGATGCACTGGTGCTGCTCGGCTACCGCGCCGAAGGGCTGGGGCTGGTGCACGGCATTTCGCCGGCCTGATCAGCCGCCGCGCTGCTGCTTCTCGATGCGCTGGCGGACCAGCGGCAGTTGGTCGTTGCCGAAATACATGTGCTTGTCGTCGACGAAGATCGTCGGCGAGCCGAAGGCGCCGCGCGCAATCGCCTCGTCGGTGTTGGCGCGCAGTGCGGCCTTGACCTCGTCCGACTGCGCCCGCGCTGCGATGGCTGCGCCGGGCAGGCCGCATTCATCGGCGACCGCGATCAGGCACGCCACATCGTCGAGATTGCGCTGGTCGGCGAAATAGGCGTGAAACGCCTGCGCCGCGAACCTGTGTAGTTGCGCCTGATCAGCTTCGAGCGCGCAGCAGAAGCGCATCGCCGCGACTGATTTCAACGGATGATGCGGCGATGGGAAATTCATCGGCAGACCCGCCAGTTCGGCCCATTCGCGCAGCCATTCGAAGCTCTTGCGCAGGCGCGGTGCGGCCGCTTCGGTGCGGCTGGCATAGACCGCCTGATTGACGGCGTTGAACACCCCGCCGACCAGAAACGGCCGCCAGTGGATGGTCGCGCCAGTCTCGGCGATGATCGGCGCGATGTTGTGGAACGCCAGCCGCGTCCACGGCGACGACAAATCGAAGAAAAACTCTACTTTGGCCATGCGCGACGCTCCCCGGACGCGGACTTGGTGCCGCTGCGCTGCAGGCTAGTGCCGACCGCCGCGCGCGACAAGGTCGGCGGCCGCGCCGGCAAAAATGCGGCTTGGTTTACGTTAACGTCAATCTCTGCTAGCCAAGCCGTCGGCGGCGCGCCAATATCGCCTCCGCATGGCGGCAGCGCCACAGCCTGCGCCGCAGAAGCGCAGCCACACAGAACACATGACCACGACGGGGAGTTTTGAATCCATGCCGCAGCCCTACACGACGATCAGCATCGAAAAACGCGGTCAGGTTGACTGGCTGACGCTCAACCGGCCCGAAGCGATGAATTCGATCTCGCTCGAAATGGTCGATGACTTGAACGACTATTTCGGTAAGCTCTACCATGACCAGAGCGTCCGCATCGTCGTCATGCGCGGCGCCGGCCGGGCGTTCTGCGCCGGGCTCGACATTCGCCAGCGCGACAATGCCGATGACCGCAAGACGCCGTTCGGCGGCGGCTTCGGTTTCCAGGGCTATCTCGCCGACGTTTACATCAAGATGCGCCGCTGCCCGCAGCCGATCATCTCGCTGATCCACGGCCCGGCGTGCGGCGGCGGTTTCGCATTCGCGCTGGCGTCGGACATCCGCATTGCTGGTGAAAGCGCCAAGATGAACGCGGCTTTCATCAAGCTTGGGCTGTCGTCGTGCGACATGGGCGTCAGCTATTTCCTGCCGCGGCTCGTCGGCGGCTCGATCGCCTCCGAACTGATGCTCACCGGTCGCTTCATCCATGCGCCGCGCGCGCTCGCCGTCGGTCTGGTCAGCGAAGTTGTTGCCGATGACCAGCTCGAAGCCGCCGCCCAGCCCTATATCAACGAGATGCTTGCTGCATCGCCGATGGGGCTGCGCATGACCAAGGAAGGCCTCGCCATGGCGATCGACGCGTCGAGCCTCGAGGCCGCAATGGCGATCGAAAACCGCAACCAGGTGATGACCAGCCGCAGCCCGAATTTCGCCGAAGGCATGCGCGCCTTCCTCGAAAAGCGCCCGCCGGTCTACATCGCCGACTGACCCACCGCCTTTGCCCGCAAGCCCCTTTGCACGCAGGAAACCCGATGAACGCCCAGATGAACGCACTCACCAAATATCCGCACCTGTTCGCGCCGCTCGACCTCGGCTTCACGCAGCTCAAGAATCGCGTGCTGATGGGGTCGATGCACACCGGGCTCGAGGATGTCGAAAACGCCGGTGAGCGCATGGCCGAGTTCTTTGCCGAGCGTGCGCGCGGCGGCGTCGGCATGATCATCACCGGCGGCATTTCGCCCTCGCCCGCGGGTGGGCGCGGCGCCAAGCTGACCAACGACGCCGAAGTCGCGACGCACCGCATCGTCACCGACGCGGTCCATGCCGCCGACAAGGATGTGAAGATCGTCATGCAGATCCTGCATTCGGGCGCGCTGGCGGGCACGCCCGACTGCGTCGCGCCGTCGGCGATCAAGTCGCGCATCGGCGCCTATGTCCCCAACGAGCTCGATGCCGAGGGCGTCGAAGGCCAGATCGAAAACTTCGTGCGCTGCGCGACGCTGGCGCAGGCCGCAGGCTATGACGGCGTCGAGATCATCGGCTCGGCCGGCTATCTGATTTCGACCTTCCTCGTCGAAAAGACCAACCAGCGCACCGACGAATGGGGCGGCAGCTGGGAAAACCGCATGCGCTTCGCTGTCGAGATCGTGCGCCGCACGCGGGCAGCCGTCGGCCCCAACTTCATCGTCGTGTTCCGTATCTCGGCGATGGACATGTTGCAGGGCGGGCTGGCGTGGGACGAAGTCGTGTCGCTCGGCAAGGCCATCGAGGCCGCCGGCGCCAGCATCATCAGCACGCATTTCTGCTGGCACGAAGCGCAGGTGCCGACGATCGCGACGATGGTGCCGCGCGCCGCGTTCGCCGGCGTCACCGGCCGGCTGCGCAAGGAACTGGGCATCCCGCTGATCACCTCGAACCGCATCAACATGCCCGATGTCGCCGAAGCCGTACTCGCCGCCGGTGACGCCGATCTGGTGTCGATGGCACGTCCGATGCTGGCGGACGCCGACCTCATCAAGAAGACGCTCGAAGGCCGCGAGGACGAAATCAACACCTGCATTGCCTGCAACCAGGCCTGCCTCGACCACACCTTCACCGGCCGCATGACGAGCTGCCTCGTCAACCCGCGCGCCTGCCGTGAAACCGAGCTCAAGATCGAACCGGCGACGGCGTCGAAGCGCATCGCCGTCGTCGGCGCCGGTCCCGCTGGGCTGGCCTATGCGACGACCGCGGCACAGCGCGGCCATGAGGTGACGCTGTTCGATGCGGCCGACGAAATCGGCGGGCAGTTCAACCTCGCCAAGCGCATCCCCGGCAAGGAAGAGTTCGTCGAAACACTGCGCTATTTCCGCCGCATGATCGACGTCTACGGCATCACGCTCAAGCTCGGCACGCGCGTTGACGCGGCCAGCCTCAAGGCCGGCGGCTTTGACGAAGTTGTCGTCGCCACCGGTATCGCGCCGCGCCGCCCTGACATTGACGGCATCGATCACCCCAAGGCGGTGAGCTATGTCGATGTCATCATGGGTCGCGCGCCGGTCGGGCAGAAGGTCGCGATCATGGGTGCCGGCGGCATCGGCTTCGACGTCGCCGAACTCATCACCCACAAGGGCGTTTCGGCCGCACTCGACATCGACGTGTTCGCCAAGGAATGGGGCATCGATTTCAAGAATCACCCGCGCGGCGGCGTCACCGGTGTCGAGCCCGTCGTCGAAAGCTCGGGCCGCGAAGTGACGCTGCTGCAGCGCAAGTCCGGCGCGCCCGGCAAGGGCCTCGGCAAGACCACTGGCTGGACGCACCGGCTGACCTTGCAACGCCGCGGCGTCCAGATGATGGGCGGCGTCGAATATGTCCGCATCGATGACGAAGGCCTGCACACGCTGGTCAATGGCGAACCCGTGCTGCTCGATGTCGATACGGTGATCATCTGCGCCGGGCAGTTACCGGCACGCGATCTCTACGACGCACTGGTGGCGCAAGGCGTCAACGCCACGCTGATCGGCGGCGCGTTCGAAGCCAGCGAGCTCGATGCCAAGCGCGCGATTAACCAGGCGACCGAGTTGGCGGTGGCGGCTTAAGGGCCAAGTCTAAGGGCCTCCGGCGGGCAGGGCTGAGCCCTGCACCCATATGATTACACCTCGTCATCCCGGCGAAGGCCGGGACCCAGTTGCCTTCAAGCGCACTGCCGGACAGAAGACTGGGTCCCGGCCTTCGCCGGGATGACGAAAGAAGGAGTCGGGTGCAGGGCTCAGCCCTGCCCGCCGGAGGCCCTAAACTGCGTGCGACTCGCATCTTCCGCCCGAATTGCCTATGCAGCGCGGCATGGCACGCACGCTCCCCGAACCGCCGAAGATCGGCATTGTTTCACTCGGCTGTCCGAAGGCGCTGGTCGATAGCGAGCGGATTCTGACGCAGCTGCGGCGTGACGGCTATCAGATGTCGCCGTCATATGACGGCGCCGATGTGGTGCTGGTCAATACGTGCGGGTTTCTGGATAGCGCCAAGGCCGAGAGCCTTGAGGCGATTGGCGAGGCGATTGCCGAGAATGGCCGCGTCATCGTGACGGGGTGCCTGGGGCATGAGGCGGAGATGATCCGCGCGCGCTTCCCCAAGGTGCTCGCGGTGACCGGGCCGCAGCAATATGAGCAGGTGGTAACGGCGGTGCACGACGCCGCGCCGTTTACGCCGAGCGCTTTTCTCGATCTGGTGCCTGAGTCGGGGCTGAAGCTGACGCCGCGGCATTACAGCTATCTGAAGATTTCGGAGGGCTGCAATCATAGCTGCAAGTTCTGCATCATCCCTGATTTGCGCGGGAAGTTGGTCAGCCGGCCGGCGAATGCGGTGGTGCGCGAGGCGCAGAAGCTTGTCGAGGCCGGCACGCGCGAGTTGCTGGTGATTTCGCAGGATACGTCAGCCTATGGCGTCGATATCGGCCACGCCGAATCGGTTCTCAACGGCCAGACCATCCGCGCGCATGTCGCCGATCTGTCGCGCGCGCTCGGTGAGACCGGGGCGTGGGTGCGGCTGCACTATATCTACCCCTATCCGCACGTCGATTCGCTGATTCCGCTGATGGCCGAGGGGCTGGTGCTGCCGTATCTCGACATTCCGTTCCAGCATGCATCCCCCAGCGTGTTGAAGGCGATGCGGCGCCCGGCGAACGAGGCGAAGGTTTTGGAGCGCATCGGCCGGTGGCGCCGCGACGTGCCCGATCTGGCGCTGCGCTCGACGTTCATCGTCGGCTTCCCCGGCGAGACCGATGCCGACTTCGACTATCTGCTCGAGTGGCTCGAAGAGGCGCAACTCGACCGCGTCGGCTGCTTCAAATACGAGGCGGTCGCGGGGGCAGCGGCGAATGCATTGCCGAACCATGTGCCCGAAGAGGTCAAGGAGGAACGCTGGCACCGCTTCATGGCGGCGAGCGCGCGGATTTCTGCAGCGAAACTGGCGGCGAAGGTCGGGCGCACGCTCGATGTGATCATCGACGAGGTTGACGGCGACGGCGGTGCCACCGGGCGGTCGAAGGCCGACGCCCCCGAAATCGACGGGCAGGTGCTGTTGCGCGACGCGGTCGGGCTGACGGTGGGCGACATTGTCAGCGTGCGTATCGAGGACGCCGACGAAACCGATTTGTTCGGGGTGCAGGCATGACCGAATTCGCCAATCTCCTGCTGCATGACGGTGGCCAGCCCGCCAAGCGGCTGACGTTGGTGACGACCGACAGCTTCGACGCCTGGCTGAACACACAGGGCGAGCGCGTGCGGGCGCATGTCGCGGCGACGCGCTTTGCCGGCAAGGCGGCGACGCTGGTGGTGGTGCCGGGTGACGGCGTCGACTGGGACGCGGTGGTGGGGGTTCCAAACGGCGACCTCGGGCCATGGGATCTGGCGCATGCCGCGACGGGGCTGCCGGCGGGGACATACCGGGTTGATGGCGCGACCGGTTTGGCCGGGCTTGGCTGGCTGATGGCACAGCACCGGTTTGACCGCTACCGCTCGGCGCCCGAGCCCGAGGGCGCACGCGTGCTGCTGGTTGCGGGTGATGCGACCGAAACGGTGCGGCTGGCCGAAGCGACCGCACTGGTGCGCGATCTCGTCGACACGCCGGCGGCCGACATGGGCCCTGACGCGATTGCTGCGGCGGTGCAGGAACAGGCGCGGCTTTTCGGCGCCGAAGTGCGCGTGACGGTCGGCGAGGCGCTGTTGCCGGCCAGTGGCGACGCGGGTTTTCCGATGGTGCATGCCGTCGGGCGCGCGGCGGCGACCCAGCCGCGGTTGATCGATTTGCGCTGGGGCAATCCCGCGCACCCCAAGCTGACGTTGGTCGGCAAGGGCGTCAGCTTCGATTCGGGCGGGCTCGACATCAAGGGCGCGTCGGGCATGGCGCTGATGAAGAAGGACATGGGCGGCGCGGCGCACGCGCTGGCACTCGCCCGGCTGGTGATGCAGGCGCGGCTGCCGGTCTGCCTGCGACTGATCATACCGGCGGTCGAGAATGCGATTTCGGGCAATGCTTTCCGCCCCGGCGATATCTTGACGGCGCGCAGCGGATTGCGCGTCGAAATCGGCAATACCGATGCCGAAGGTCGGTTGATTCTTGCCGACGCGTTGACCCTGGCGTGCGAAGAAACTCCGGATTTGCTGCTCGATTTCGCGACGCTGACCGGTGCGGCGCGCGTCGCGCTCGGCCCCGAACTGCCGGCGCTGTTCAGCCATGACGACGCACTGGCGGCGGCGCTGACCGCTGCCGGCACCGCGGCGGGCGACCCGCTGTGGCGGCTGCCGCTATGGGCGCCCTACAGCGACATGCTCAAATCGACCATCGCCGACATCAACAACGCCGGCGAGGGTGGATTCGCCGGCGCCGTCACTGCGGCACTGTTCCTCGACCGCTTCGTCGACAAGGGCGTGCGCTGGGCGCATTTTGATCTGTTCGCGTGGAATCCTTCGGCGAAGCCCGGACGCCCCAAAGGCGGTGCCGCCATGACGCTGGCAGCGAATTTTGTAACCGTAACGAAACTGTTTTCCTCGCAATAATCCACATTTCGTGTATAGTTTTGTTGCTCCGGTTGCGCCGTTAGCATTAGAAGTGCGCGTTGACGACCGTGCGTGCATTGGAAATGACAATGGAGAACATCGACCCCAGCACCGAAGCCGTGGTGCCACTGGCCAATTGGCTCAGTGTACTGGCCGGTTATGTTGCTTCGGGGCATCCTGACCTCACCAACCGTCAGATGGCGCTGTTGCTGCTGGTTTATCTCGACCCTGGCCCGCACACGGTACGCGGCATTGCTGCCCGCCTGCATGTTTCGAAGCCTGTCGTCACACGCATATTGAATGCATTGAGCGGGCTGGGCTATGTCAAGCGACAGAAGGACATGAGTGACCTGCGCAATATCTTCGTTGTCCGCACGCCCGAGGGGCTGGCGTTCATCGAGGCGTTCGCCGGCCTGATCAAACGGCTGGAGGGATATGGGCGCCAACCGGAGTCAACGGACTAGCATAGCGCAGACGGGTTCACGCCGAACAGAACCGCCGCGCCAGGGACATTTGCACGGGCCATCGGTGAAGCTCGACCACCGCATCAACGCCGTCCGCAACGATCTCGCCGATATCGCGCTTGCCGACCGGATCATCGCGCCGCGCTATGTCCTGCCGCTGCCGATGCAATGCGCCGCCAATGTCGCAATGCTGCGCGGTGCCCCCGACCCGGCCGCGACCGCAACGAGCGCACTGCTGTACGGCGAGGCGTTTGCGGTTTTCGACATCGATAACGGCTGGGCCTGGGGCCAGTGCGCGCACGACGGCTATGTCGGCTATGTCGACGCCGGTGCGCTGAGCGCTGCTGCGGCAGCTGCAACCCACCGAATCAGCGCGCCATGGGCGCTGGTGTTCGCTCGCGCCGACATAAAGTCGCCGACTATGGCCGACCTGCCGCTTGGCGCGTTGCTGGTGGCCGCCGAACATGATGAGAAATTTGTGGCAGCCGCTGGAGGCTTCATTCACCGGCGTCATGTTGCGCCGTTGGGCGAGTTTGCGCCCGACGCGCTCGAAGTCGCACGGCAGTTCACCGGCACGCCCTATCTGTGGGGCGGCCGCAGTCGCGCCGGCATCGATTGTTCGGGGCTGGTGCAGGTCGCGCTGATGGCGGCCGGACAGCCCGCGCCGCGCGATAGCGACCAGCAGGCACAGGGAATCGGCGACGCTGTGGCGCTCGCCGACCGTGCGCCGGGCGACCTGCTGTTCATTCCCGGTCACGTTGGCTTCATCGATCACGGTGACCGGTTACTGCATGCCAACGCGCACTGGATGGCCACGGTCAGCGAGCCACTCGCCGACGTTCTGGCGCGCCTGCCCGCCGGCACTGTGATAACATTGCGCCGGCCGCGAATAAATCAGCCTTAACAACTGTCAACACCCCCTTGTCGCGCCAAGGGCCAATCGCTATAGCCCGCCGCGGGGAAGGTGCCTGCTGTCGTGGCCGCGCCATGATGACAGGATTTCCGGACCGCGGTGGGGAGACCGGGGTGAACCGGCACGCTGCGGAACGGAACACCAAGCCCAGGGGTCTTGTGTGGGAGTTGCGGGCCGATGTCTGAATCAGCCGTCCGAAATGCCGTTACCGACATGGAAGAGGTGCAGGCGACAGCATCGATTGAACCAGCTTCGGTTGTCGATCACATCGAATTGCCCGACACTTACCGGCCGTCCGCCGGCGAAGAGTTCATGAACCCGCGCCAGCTGGCGTATTTCCGCCGCCGCCTGCTCGACTGGAAGGATGAAATCCTCCGCGAAGCGCGCGAAACACTGGCGACCCTGCAATCCGAATCATTGCGCGAACCCGATGTCGCCGACCGCGCATCGAGCGAAACCGACTGGTCGATCGAACTGCGCACCCGCGACCGCCAGCGCAAGCTGATTTCCAAGATCGACGCCGCGCTGCGCCGCATCGAAACCGGCGACTATGGCTATTGCGAAGTCAGCGGCGAACCGATCTCGCTGCAGCGCCTCGAAGCCCGGCCGATCGCGACGATGACGCTCGAAGCGCAGGAGCGCCATGAACGTGCTGAAAAGGTCACGCGCGACGAATAAATGAAGGGCCTCCGGCGGGCAGGCCTGAGGCCTGCACCCGATTGAAGAGCGCCAAACAAATGGGTGCAGGCCGCCATCTTGGACAAGAATTGGCCTGCCCGCCGGAGGCTCTTGAATCAGACCGCGTCAGGCGTTCAGTCAACCACCCCGAGCAGCGCGATCAGCACCGCGAAAAATGCCAGCGTGATCACTGCGGCGGTCGCCAGCACGATGGCGCGCCACCCTGCGCCGAACACCGACAGCTGATAGGCGCCTTTGAGCTGCGCGAACATGTGCAGCGGCGGCACCAGCAACAGCAGCGGCGCATAGAGCGCGCCGCGGTAGCCGAGCGCGAACATCGTCGATGCCGTGATGACCACGAGCGACATGAAGCTCAGCGAATAGAGCGCGAATACGGTGTGGTCATACAGGTAGACGTGGCGCCGGAACACGAACATCAGCCACAGCACCGGTAGCGACAGCGGCACCAGCAGGAAGCTGAATTTATAGGCCTTCGACTGGACCTTGTAGAGTGTCAGTTCGGGGTTATCGAGCGCGTGGCGAATGCGTTCGTTGACCGCCGCATTGCCGGTATCAAGGCTCAGCTCGCCCTTCCTGTCGGCGTCGCGCAGCAGCTTGGCGGCGGCTTCGACCGACAGCGCCGACTGGTTCTCCGATGCAAATAGCGGCTTGCCGTCACTGACACGATGCGCCGCCGCCTGCGCCGACTTGCCGGCGCGCACCGCGATCTCGAGGCCCGCGACATCGTCGGCACGCTTGGGATCGACACGCGCGGCGGCGAGCTCGCGCTCAAGCTCGGCGAACGCCGAATCGGCATCGGTGCGCAGCTTGGCGCGCTCGGCCGGTGTGCCGCTGACCACGACCGGCGTGTCGAGCTGCATGTCGGGCGGGCCTTCGACAAAGCTGAACGCGAAGAACATCATGAACACGCTGAGCAGGAATAGCGCCACCGGCGGCACATAGCGCGCGCGCTTGCCATGGACATAGTCGTACGTCAGCTGGCCGGGGCGGAACAGCAGCAGCGGCAGCGTCTTCCACGCCTTGCCGTCGAAATGCGTCAGTCCGTGCAGCAACTCCTCGACAACGTGCAGCACGCTGCGGTGAACATGCGCCGGCTGGCCGCAATTGGCGCAATAGCGCCCGGCCACCGGTGCTTCGCAATTGGCGCACAGCCCCGGCGCACCAGGGTCATGCAGCGGCCCGCGGTCGAACTCGCGCGCCGCCAGCGCGGCGGTCGCCAGATTGCCGAATGCGTCGATCTGACCCGACATTGTTGAACCCCCTCAATGGCGTGCGCGAAGGTGACCCAAGGTGCCGGTTTTTACAAGCGCAACCGCTGCCGCGGTGCTAGCATGATACGGCACATCGAGTCGTTGCGCGGACGCCATGCGTTCTATATATGTTCTATTTTTAGATGGGAAAATCGCCGCATGGCTGGCAGCGTCAACAAGGTTATTCTGGTCGGCAATCTGGGCGCCGACCCCGAAATCAAATCGTTCGCCAACGGCGGCCGCATCGCCAACATGCGCATCGCGACATCCGAAAGCTGGCGCGACAAGGCCAGCGGCGAGCGCAAGGAAAAGACCGAATGGCATAACGTCACCATCAACAACGACAATCTGGTGCCGATCGCCGAAAAGTTCCTGCGCAAGGGCAGCAAGATCTATGTCGAAGGCGCGCTGCAGACGCGCAAGTGGCAGGACCGTGACGGCAACGACCGCTACACCACCGAAGTCGTCATCGGCCGCTTCAACGGCACGCTGGTGCTGCTCGATGGCCGTGGCGAAGGCGGCAGCGCCGGTGGTGGCGGCGGCGAGTTCGGCGGCGGCTATGACGACGCGCCGCGCAGCAGCGCCCCGGCCTTCGGCGGCGGCGCCAAGAAGCCGGCGTTCGGTGGCGGCGGTGGTGGCGCAGGCCCCGGCGGCGGCTTCAGCGACGATCTCGACGACGACGTCCCGTTCTGAGCCATGACGCGCGCACAATGCAGTTGCGGGCAGCTGAGCGCCGAAATATCCGGCGAACCCGACGCGGTGGTCATGTGCCACTGCATCGCCTGTCAGCGGCGCTCGGGCTCGCCGTTCGGCGTCGCGGCCTATTATCCCGTCGACCGCGTCAAGCTGACCGGCACCTCGAAGCGCTACACGCGCATCGCCGATTCTGGGCGTGAATTCACCAGCGGCTTCTGCCCCGAATGCGGCAGTTCGGTGTGGCTGGAAGGCTCCATCAAACCTGGCGTCATCGGCATCACTGTCGGTGCCATCGCCGAACCAGATTTTCCGGCGCCGGTGCGATCGGTGTGGGAGCAGACGCGGCATGGCTGGGTCGATGTCGGCTTCACCGACGTGCATTTTCCGCGCGGACGCGGGTAGAGCCTCCGGCGGGCAGGCCTGAGGCCTGCACCCATTTGTTTTTTCCTTTCGTCATCCCGGCGCAGGCCGGGATCCAGCTTCTTCTTGCTGTCGGTGAAAAAAGCTGGGTCCCGGCCTGCGCCGGGATGACGATGGTCTTCTTCAAATGGGTGCAGGGGTCACCCCTGCCCGCCGGAGGCCCTTCGCGTCCCTACCCTACTTCTTCTTCAACACCGCAAACGGGTTCGCTGCCGCCTTGTCGGCCGCCGCCAGCGCTTCGGCCTCGGCTTCGCTGATCAGGTGGCGCGCGGCGGCGGCGCGGACGTCTTCGGGGGCGCGCGGCCAGGGGTCGAGCGCGAGGGCGAGGCTTTGCGCGACGAGTTCGCCGAGGTCGAGCGTGTCGCCTTCGAGCGGCAGTTCGTCAAGTTGATCGTCGGTGAGTTCGATTTCTTCGTCGGCGACGCGGGCGCCGTCGCTGAAATTGACTTCGACGACGTCATCGAGGTCGAACGGCACGGGTTCGGCGGAAACGACACAGGGCTGCGCGCCGCGCGCGTGGAAGCGGCCGGCGACGCGGATGGCACCGGCGCTGCGGTGGACATCGAGTTCGGCGGTCAGCGCGTCGAGCCCGACAAGGTCGAAGCGCTTGGCGAGCGCGGCACATTCGGCTGGGGTGGCGGTCAGGCTTTCGTGGCGCACCGGCGCGCCGATTTCGTGGATGCGTAAAGCTCGGGGAAATTCGGTGGTCATGCGATGGTTCCGGCCTTGAGCGCGTCGAGCGCGGCGCTGTTGATGCGGGCGTGAAGGCTGCGCGCGTGCGCGGTTTGCCACGCCAGCGCGTCGGCGGCAACGGGGGCGCCGCGGTAGAGGTTGCGCGCCAGCGCTTCGGGGAGCGCTTCGGCGGGCGCATCGGTGGCGAATGCCTCGCGGTAGGCGCCAAGCCGGCCGCCGAGCGCGCTGACCATATTGCCGATGTGCTTGCCGACGACCTGGTCGCTAATGCCGATTTCGCGCAAAGACCCGTCCATGTCGGTGATGAAGCGTTCGGTGAGGTCGCTCGACAGCTGCATTTCACCCGCGGCTTCGAGCCGCATCAGCACCAGCGCCAGCACCAGCGCGACCATGTCGAAACGGCCATCGAGCGTGTCGGGGACAGCGCCGGCGATATAGCTTTGCGGCTGGCGCGCCAGTTCGACGACGCGGCGGTAGAGCGCATCACCGGGCAGTTCTACGGCAAACTGGCGCTGCACCGCATGTTTGACGGCGCGAGTCAGGCTGGAGAAAGGGTTCATATGCTACTCGATTCAACGAAATGGCCCGGACAAGGGCTTGTGACGGGTCGTGATGCCGCATATTGAGGCGATTGGCTTCCGGTGCAACGCCTGTATGGCGATGCCAGTGTGGTAAAGTGCAGCAGCGGCTGCGGTGGGAGTGGGTTATGCGTTTGACGAAAAGCAGCAAGCCGGCGGCGATGGTGTTGCCCGTGCTGGCGGTGCTTGCGCTGACGACACTGTCGGCTTGCGAATCGTCGCGCATCAAGCACACGCAGGGCTATATCGTCGACGAAGTGCTGGTCGCGTCGGTGCAGCCGGGTGTCGACAACCGCGCCTCGGTCGAAAAGACGCTGGGCCGGCCGACCTGGGCGGCCGAGTTCGATACCGGCGAATGGTATTATGTGACGCGCAACAGCTCGCAGCTGGCGTTCCTGACCCCCAAGCCGACATCGCAGAGCATCATCATCATCAGCTTCAACGATGCTGGCGGCGTCACCAAGGTCGAACGCGACGGACTCAACAAGGTCGTTTCGGTCAAGATGGAAGACGACAAGACGCCGACGCTGGGCCGCGACAGCAGCCTGATCCAGGATCTGTTCGGCAACATCGGCTCGGTCAGCAGCGGCGGCGGCCCCGCCGGCACCAGCGGCGGCACGGGTCGCGACGGGCCGAAGTAGGGCGCGCCGCGCGGGCAAGGCTGAGCCCTGAATCCGGCACTTTCATTACTTTGGTCATCCCGGCGAAGGCCGGGACCCAGCATTCCTTTCGCCGACAGCAAGAAGAGGCTGGGTCCCGGCCTTTGTCGGGATGACGAACGCTCCATTTAAATGGGTGCAGGGGTCATCCCTGCCCGCCGGAGGCCCTTTCGGCATGAAAACGCCGGCAGCGCGGGTGCACTGCCGGCGTTTTCGTGTCGGCGCGACTAGAAGCGGAAGCCGATAGTGCCGAGGAAGGTGCGCGGGTCGCCCCAGTACGCCGTCTGGATGTTGCTGACCGACGAGAATTCCTGCGCGTCGGTCTTGTAGACGGCGTTGGTGGCGTTGCGGACCTGGCCCATGACGTACCACTTCGGCGCGTCGTAGCGGACATAGGCGTTGAGGATGGTGTAGCCGGGTTCCCACAGCGCCGGGCGACGGTTGTCGACCGACAGGAACTGCTGGCCCACAAGCCGCACGTCGCCGCCGAAGCCCACCGAATCGTCGACGCCGACGGGCAGCGTATAGTCGGCGGCCAGTCGTGCGGTGATCGGCGGCGCAAAGGCGGGTTCGCAGACGATCTTGGTGCCGGTCGGGTTGCAGCCGTTGGCGCGGGTGTCGTCGAACTCGGTGTAGGCGGCGTTGAGATAGCCCAGCGAGCCGGTGAGCACGAGGTTCGGGATCAGCCGGACGGTGCTTTCCATTTCGAAGCCGTAGATGCGCATGGCACCGGCGTTGATGACCGGCAGATAGCCGAAGCCGTTGACATCGGTTTCACCGACGCGCGCCTGGAAGTTCTCGTAGTTGGTGTAGAAACCCGACACCGCCAGCGTCACCTTGCCGTCGGCGTAGTTGGCCTTGTAGCCGCCTTCGAAGTTCCACGCCGACTCCGGCTGGAAGGTCACGGCGAGCGTCCGCACGCCGTCGACAACCTGGATGAGGTCGGTCGCGCTGTTGGCGCGGCCGTTGAAGCCGCCCGACTTGAAGCCCTTCGATGCGGTGGCATAGATCATCTGCCCCGGTGCCACGGTGTAGCTGGCGGTGATCATCGGCGTCCACGCGCTCCAGCCCTGATTGTCGATGCCGTTGAGGTCGAAGCCGGCCATCGCCGGGCTGGTGTACAGGCTGTCGGGGAAGGTGAACGTGCCGTTGAGCGCGGCGAGGCTCGAGGTTGTCGTCGTGGTGCGGTAATAGGTCTTGTTTTCATCGGTGTAGCGCAGGCCGCCGGTGACCGAGAAGGTATCGGTCGCCTTCCACGTCACCTGACCATAAGCGGCGTAGGACTTCAGGTCCTGGCTGTCATGGACGGTGCGCTGGAAGGTCACGGGCACGGTGCCGAACAGGCTGAACACGTCATTGGCATAGGCGACCTGATCCGATGCCAAGTTTTCGTTGAGGTAATAGAGCCCGAAGACGCCGTCGAACTTGTCGCTCGCCAGCTTGAGCTGGAGCTCCTGGCTGAACTGGTTCTGGTCGACGAACACCTTGACGTTGCCGGTCTGCGTCGTCGTCGCGTCGATATCGATATAATATTGCGGCTTCAACTCGCGGTAGGCGGTGATCGACACCAGCGTGAACATATCGTTCAACTCGGCGTTGACGGTGCCCGATACACCCCAGCTGGTCATTTCCTGACCTTCGCCGTTCTTGAAATCGGTCGCCGAGGTGCGGTTCCACGGGCCGGCGGCGTTGGCGATGACCTTGTTGCCGAAGAAGCCCTGCGGCGGCTGGCACGCCTTGTTGACCTGGCCCGCCGGCAGAAACAGCGCGTTCTGGCAGATCGGCGCCTGGTTGCTGCCGAGCGTCAGCGACGAATCCTGATGCGTGTAATCGCCGCTGAGCATGATTTCGAGGCGCTCGTTCGGCGTGGCGCGGACGATGATGCGGCCGGTGCCGATGTTGCGGTCGTTGTATTTTTCGCCGGTGTTGAGGTCGGTGACAGTGCCGTCGCGCTTGTCATAGGTGCCGGCGATGCCGACGGCGAGCTTGTCCTGCACCAGCGGCACCGAGGCGTAGACGTTGCCGAGAATCTGGTTGTAGCTGCCATAGGCGAGGCTGCCCATGACCTTGAGGTCATTGCCGGGCTTGCGGCTGATGATGTTGATCGCGCCGCCGATGGTGTTCTTGCCGTACAGCGTGCCCTGCGGACCGCGCAGCACTTCGACTTGCGCAACGTCCATCATGCTGAACATCGCACCCTGGATGCGGCTCATGTAGACGCCGTCGACATAGACGCCAACCGCCGGATCGAAGGTCTGCAGCGCGTCGGGCTGGCCGATGCCGCGGATCGTGATGTTCGCCGAGGTTGCCGAGCCGCGGCCCTGAACGATGTTGAGGTTGGGCACCGCGCCCTGGATGCCGCCGAGATCATAGGCGCCGGCCTTGATCAGCTGGCTTTCGGAGAATGCCGTGACCGACAGCGGCACGGTCAGGATGTTTTCAGCGCGGCGGCGGGCGACGACGATGATGTCGTCAGGGTTGGCGGCTTGGGCCTCCTGCAAGTCGCCGACCGGGCTGGCGACGACGGCGGGCTGGGCCTGTGCCAGCACCGGTGCGGCCATGAGCGCGGCGAACGCCACGCTCGCCAGTCTAGTATGGTTACGCGCGAGACTGCGAATCGAAAGCTGAGCCGAAACCATCTATCTTCTCCCCAAAAAGCGGCCAAACTGGCGCCTGCGACACTGCGACTTGTGACTTGTTGCTGCCGGGTTTAGTGAAAGTTGAACCAGGTTTCAACTTGGGATTGGGGAGGAACCGACAATGGCTGCCGAGCGTGGCACAACAACAACAGTTGCCGCCCCGGCGGACGCCCCTGATGTGGCCGACGTTGCCGATGCCAAGGAACCACGCACCGCACGCGGCCGCCGCACGCGTGACGCCATTCTTGAAGCTGCCGCTGCCGAATTCGGCGAGCGCGGCTTTCACGACGCCGCGATCACCCGCATCACCGCGCGCGCCGGCGTCGCGCTCGGCAGTTTCTACACCTATTTCGACACCAAGGACGCGGTGTTCACTGCGCTGGTCCGCCACATGTCGGCGCAGGTCCGCGACCATGTCGGGCCGACCATCCTCGCCGCCCCCGACCGGCTGAGCGGCGAACTGGCCGGGCTGACGGCGTTCCTCGAATTCGTGCGCAGCCACAAGGAGCTCTACCGCATCCTCGACGAAGCCGAGTTCGTCGACGCGGCAAGCTGGCGCGCGCACTATGAAACGACCGTCACAGGCTACCTCGCCAGCCTGACCGCCGCCGCCGCACGCGGCGAAGTGCGCGCAGGTATCGGCGACGTCGAAGTCTGGGCGATCGTCGGGATGAACGTGTTCCTCGGGCTGCGCTACGGTGTCTGGGCGCAGGACCAGCCGGCGGGCGAGGTCGCGGCCATCGCAAACCGGCTGCTGCGCGTGGGCATTGCGCCGCGCTAAACGCAATTGAACCAACCTCGCTCACCCAGAAACGACTGAAGGGCCTCCGGCGGGCAGGGCCTTAGGCCCTGCACCCGATTGTCAGGCGTTCTTCAAATGGGTGCAGGCCACAGGCCTGCCCGCCGGAGGCTCTTCAGCGCTGTGCCGGAAATTCCACTGTCTCGGTCGTCAGGTCGGCAGCTTCACCGACGTGGCGGTAGAACAGCATCTGCGCTGACGCGATGAGCTTGCGGTCGTCGCCTTGCAGCGCGTGGGCGTCGACGATGACGGTGCGCCGGCTGGCGCGCAGGACGCGCGGCACGATGTGCAGCGGCTCGGTGGCGTTGGCCGGGCGGATATAGCGGACTTCGACATCGACGGGTGACCAGCCGAGTTCGGCGGGGGCCAGTGCGGTGCTGGTGGTTTCGAGGGCTGCGGCGATGAAGCCGCCGTGGATCGCCGGCAGCATCGGCGAGCCGACCAGCGCCAGATTGGGCGGCAGGACGGTGCCGTCGTCGACCGGCTGGAGCGCCAGCAGCGCGGTGAAGTCCGGTGCTGTCGAGGCTGCCGCATCGCTGTGTTCGACATGCGCGAAGACATCGCCGCCGCCGGGGAAACTGCCGGTCAGGAAGCGCGCGCAAGCGGTGCCGACCAGCACGACCGCATCGGCGGCATAGGCGCGCAGTACGCCCTGCACTTCGACGATGGCGCCGTGACGAATGACGCGTTCGACCTGCGCCTCGACGTGCGCGCCGGGCGGCGGCAGCGCCAGCCAGTCGACGCGCAGGTCGAGTGTCAGCATCGCCTGCTCTTCGCCGAACGCCGCGAACACGCCGCGCGCCAGGCCCTGATCGGCGAGCACCAGCATGGCGCCGCGCGCCATGCGGCCATCGGCGTCGTGGGTCACGGGCAAGCTGCCGTCGATGCTCGACACGGCGCTGGCGTGTTCACCGTGCGATTCAAGCCCGAGCGTCACGCAGCCGGCGATGCGGCGCTGCTGGTCGGCGTTAGATGTGGCGCGGCGGCGCGCGGGGCGGGAGCTGGTCATATCCAACTCCTGCGGGCAACCGCCACAAATTGCCACCCCTGCCGTGCAGCAACGCAACAAAAACCCCGCCGGACTTGCGTCCGGCGGGGTCGTTGCGACCTTCGGCTTGCGCCGGTGTCGATCAGTGCGACGCGAGTGCTGCGAGCAGCAGCAACGCGACAATGTTGGTGATCTTGATCATCGGGTTGACGGCCGGACCGGCGGTATCCTTGTACGGATCGCCGACGGTATCGCCGGTAACGGCTGCCTGATGCGCCGGCGAGCCCTTGCCGCCATAGGCACCGACTTCGATGACCTTCTTGGCGTTATCCCAGGCGCCGCCGCCCGAGGTCATCGAGATCGCGACGAACAGTCCCGAGATGATGACGCCCATCAGCAACGCACCGAGCGCGGCAAAGCCGTTGCCTTGGCCCGCAACCGCGGTGATCGCATAGTAAACGACGATCGGCGCGAGCACCGGCAGCAGCGACGGGATGATCATTTCCTTGATCGCGCCGGCGGTGACCAGACCGACGGTGCGGGCATAGTCGGGACGCACGCTGCGATCGGCGATGCCGGGGTTTTCGCGGAACTGGGCGCGAATGTCCTGCGCAACGGCCTGAGCCGTGCGGCCGACGGCGGTCATCGCCATGCCGCCGAACAGGTACGGCAGCAGCGCGCCGAGCAGCAGCCCGACGACGACATAAGGGTTCGACAGCGAGAAATCGACCGGCACCTCGGTGAAGAACTGCTTGAGATCTTCGGTGTAGGTGGCGAACAGCACGAGTGCCGCGAGACCCGCCGAACCGATGGCATAGCCCTTGGTGACGGCCTTGGTGGTGTTGCCGACCGCATCGAGCGCGTCGGTGCGCTGGCGCACTTCACCGTCGAGGCCGGCCATTTCGGCAATGCCGCCGGCATTGTCGGTGACCGGGCCGTACGCGTCGAGCGCGACGATCATGCCGGCGAGTGCCAGCATCGCGGTCGCGGCGAACGCAATGCCCATCAGGCCTGCGAGCTGGTAGGTCATGATGATGCCGACGACGATGACGAGCGTCGGCAGCGCTGTCGATTCCATCGAGACCGCAAGGCCCTGGATGACGTTGGTGCCGTGACCCGAATCCGACGCCTTGGCGATCGACTGCACCGGGCGATAGTCGGTGCCGGTGTAGTATTCGGTGATCCAGACGATCAGCGCGGTGACGCCGAGACCGACGAGCATGCAGTAGAACAGCTCGCGGCCCGAAAAGCCGCCGACGACGCCGGCGACGGTAACCGCTTCACGGCCCTGCGCGGCGACAATCGCCGGATCGGCACCGATGACGGCGTTCATGTCGGGGAAAATTGCAGCGGTGGCGAACCACAGCGCCGGGATCGACAGCAGGCCGGTGACGAGCAGGCCCTTGTAGAGCGCGCCCATGATCGAGCCGCCGCCGAGGCGGACGAAATAGGTGCCGATGATCGAGGTGATGATGCAGACGCCGCAGGCGAGCAGCGGCAAGGTCATCAGCTTGGCAGCATCGGCGCCGGTAACCAGCAGTGCGATCAGCACCATGGTGGCACCGATGGTGACGACATAGGTTTCAAAAAGGTCGGCGGCCATGCCTGCGCAGTCGCCGACGTTGTCACCGACGTTGTCGGCGATGACGCCGGGGTTGCGGTCATCATCTTCGTCGAAGCCGAGTTCGTTCTTGCCGACCATGTCGGCGCCGACGTCGGCAGCCTTGGTGAAGATACCGCCGCCGAGACGCGCGAAGATTGAAATCAGCGAGGCGCCGAAGCTCAGCGCGACGAGCGCGTTGACGACAGCGCGGCTGGTCGGTTCGAGGCCCGACGACACCAGTGCGTAGAAGTAACCGGCGATGGCGAGCAGCGCGAGGCCGGCCACCAGCATGCCGGTGACGGCGCCCGAACGGAATGCCATGGTCAGGCCACCCTGCAGCGAGCCGCGCGCGGCCTCTGCGGTGCGGACGTTGGCGCGCACCGAGATGTTCATGCCGATGAAGCCGGTAACACCCGACAGCACGGCGCCGAGCACGAAGGCGATGGCGGGAATGGTGCCGAGGAACAGCGCGACGAGCACGGCCACGACGACGCCGACGACGGCAATCGCGGTGTACTGCTTGGTGAGATAGGCGCCGGCGCCTTCCTGAATCGCCTTGGCGATTTCCTGCATGCGGGCGTTGCCCGGCGATGCGGCAAGAATGGCGCGTGAAGTGATGAGACCATAGATCACTGCGGCGACGCCGCAGAGAATCGATATCAGTACGATATCCATGAAAATTACCCCTAGTTCGCCCATGCAGCCATGCCGCACGGGTCAAGACGTTATAAGTGCGGCGGCTTGTGGCAAATGCGCACAGCTTATGCAACCCTTTGGCGCATTGGCTGCCGCTTCAATGCTCCCAGCCAAGCCGGTCGGGCGTGCAATCGACGCCATCCGCGCTGCGTACGCGCAAGCCTGTGCCGGCTTCGAACGTACCGATGCAGGTCAGCGGCAGCCGGTGCAGCACCGCCAGCGCAGCGATATCAGCGTGCGGCGATGCGGCGAACAGCAGTTCATAGTCATCACCTGCAGTGGCGCGTTCGAGGCGTGCAGCGTCATCGGGTGTCAATGCGGCGGCTGCCGGAGACAGCGGCAGCGCCGCCAGATTGACCGTCACGGCGAGACCGCTGGCAACCGCCATGCGCTGCGCGTCGATGAGCACGCCGTCGGACACGTCCATCATAGCGTGAACGACGGGCGACAGCGCCGCACCGAGCGCGAGGCGCGGTTCGGGGCGACGGAAGCGGCCCAGCAGATATTTGTCGTGCGGCAGACGGCCCTGCGCCACCGCCAGCCCGAGCCCGGCGTCGCCGATGCTGCCGCTGACCCACAGCAAGTCGCCGGCCTGTGCGCCGCTGCGGGCGCGCGCCAGGCCGGGCTCGACATGACCGATGGCGGTCAGGCCGAGAACGGCTTGCGCCAGCCCGGAAATGGTATCGCCGCCGAACAGCGCGACGTTCCAGCGTTCGAGCCCGCGCGCCAGACCGCTGACGAAACCGCGCAGCCACGCGTCATCCTCGGCAGCGCTCAGCCCCAGCGACAACAGCACGCCGGCGGGTGTCGCGCCCTTGGCGGCGAGGTCGGACAGGTTGGTAGCGAGCAGCTTCCACGCGATATCGGACGGCGGATCACCCTGCAGAAAATGCACGCCGGCGGCGAGCGTATCGTGTGTCAGCACCAGTTCGCGGCCGAGTGGCGGCAGCCAGACCGCGGCGTCATCGGCGAGGCCGCGCGCCGCCTTGTGGGTAGCGAGCGGCGCCAGCAGCTGCGCGATCAGGTCGCGCTCGCGCAAATCTTGTCCAATCGC
>Ga0075163_10003474_pt1 | contig 21159 bp, 16 predicted proteins | sample JI1023141ADNA_FD_71478 | JGI IMG/M metagenome (GOLD analysis project Ga0075163, IMG submission 71478) | Wastewater effluent complex algal communities from Wisconsin, to seasonally profile nutrient transformation and Carbon sequestration -... | ecosystem: Engineered > WWTP > Effluent > Algae... | reverse complement strand
GCGGCGGCATACGGCGCTGTGGCGCGCACCGCCCAGCGCCTGGAGCGCAGCGCGTTTGTGGGCAATGAAGCGGCGCTCGCGCGCGTCATCGAGTTTGCGCACAGGCGCATGGCCGGGGATGCGCACGGCGCCGTGCTCTGCTGCGTCGGAGCGTCCAGCGGCATGGGCAAGTCGCGCCTGCTCGCCGAAGCACGCACGCGCCTCCAGAGCGATGGACACACATTCTTGCAGGGCGACGCCTATGATCAGGATGTTGGGAAGTACACCGCCTTGCTGCCCATCCTCTTGGCCGCTTCACTTCAGGCGCATGCGCAGGGCGCCGAGGATCTCATCCAGCAGCACGGTCCGGAGCTGGTCAAGATCGTGCCGGCGTTCGGGCTGCCGATTGCGTGTCAACCCTCGCCGGCGTTCAGCAATGGCGAGGCCGAGAGCGCGCGCCTGGTTGCTCATGCCTCTGCCTTCCTGGTAGAGCTCGCGCAGCGCCGCCCGCTCACGGTCTACCTGAATGACCTCCAGTGGGCTGGTGAGGGCACGCTCCAGGTTCTGCACCAGATCTTGACGCAGCTGCGTGCCTGCCCTGCGGCCCGGCTGGCGCTGCTGATCAGCTACCGCAGTGATCAGGTGGGCGGTCAACCTCTGGAAGAGCTGCTGGCCAGGCTGCCCCCGCGTGACATCGAACCGGTGTCGCTGCAAGCGCTGTCAGCGGCGCAGGTTGGGGCGATGATGAGCTCCATGCTCCTGGCCGCGGTGGACGGGCACATCGCCGATCAGATGCAGCAGGCCACCGGCGGAGTTCCTTTCCTGGTCGAAGAGAGCACGCGCTGGCTCGTGCGGCAGGGCAGGCTGGCCTTGCGCGATGGTCTGTGCGTAACGCAGCCCGCCAGCGCAGCGCTCGACCTGCAAGTGGAAGTTGGCCGCGGCATCGTGGCGCGGGCGGCGATGCAGGGCCGAGAAGCGCTGCTCTGCTTGCAGCTGCTCGCGGTCTGTGCCCGGCCGCTTGAGCTCGACCATCTGCGGCAGGCGATGGGCGACAGTGCGAGCGCCCCGGCGCCAGCGCTCGCGGAGCTATCAGGCACCCTGCTTGCGCTTGAGTCCGAGCAGTTCGTTGTCGCGGTGGCGGGCAACCGGCCGCTTTATGCGCTGGCGCACGATCGCATTCGCGAGTCCCTGTTCGCTGCGCTGGACGCGGACGAGCGCGCTGCGCTCCACGGCCGGCTCGGGCGAGCCTTTGAGACGTTCCTGCGCACCACCGATGCTGCCGAGCTGGCGGTGCTGGCAGCCGTGCATCACAATGCGACGCCCGCGCCCACCGATGCCGCCACCCGCACGAGCCGCTGCGAGGTGAACCTGCGCGCGGCCGACCTGGCGATGCAGGCCGCGGACTTTCCGCAAGCGCTGGCATTCCTCGATGCAGCCGAGTCGCTGCTGCTGCCCGAGCTGTTTGCCGACCATGCGCGCGGCATGCGCCTTTGCAATCAGCGGGCGCGGACGTTCGGAGCGATGCTCAACCATGGCGAGAGCCTGCGCTTTGCCCAGCAGGCGGTGCAGCACGCTCGCACGCTGCTTGAAGAGGGGCAGGCGCTGATCCTGGCGATTCGCGCCCTGACCCTGCTGCGCCGGTACGACGAGGCGGTGGATCTGTGCCTGAACTTCTGCAACCGCCTGAATCCCAGGGCACGCCTGCCCGGACACCCGGGCCCTGCGCGCTTTGTCGCGGATCTGGTGGGGCTCAGCCTGCTCGTTCAGCGAGTCGGAGCCGAGGCGATCTTGCGGCGTGTGGATGCCCCCGAAGAGCCCGCCCGCGATCTGGTGTACGAGATGTTCATGGCGGCGTCCGACGCCCTCTACTTTGGACGGCCGATGCTGTTCGCCCGGTTCGCCCGCTATGGGGTGGAGTTCTTGCTGCGAGAGGGAGCGAGCGCCAAGAGCTTCGATGGGGCGATGTGCGTGATGGTCCTGTGCGCGCTCACGCTCAGCGCCGCTGGCAGGGTCGAGCTTGCGATCGAGGTGGGAAGGGTCACGCGCCGCCGCATGGACCGGGTGCGGCCCGAGCTCAGGGGCCGGTTCCTCTATTCGGTCGAGGGCTTCCTTCGCCATCTGGACGAGCCGATGCGCAGCTCGCCGCCGCTGCTGCTCACCGCGGCGGTCGAGTCGCGGCAGGCGCGCGACACCGCGTATGAAGGCTACTCGCTGCTGGCGCGCGTCTCGATGCTCGACTGGCTGGGCGAGCCTATCGATGAGATCAACACGCTCAACAATCAGGTCGCCAGCACTTCTGCGCTGATGCTGAACCGGCAGCTGACCGATTGGATCGCAGTGATGCGGAGCCTGCAACCGATGCTGCAGGTTCCGGGGGATCGCGACGCTCAGCCAGCGCTGCACACGGTGCAGTCGAAGGCTGCCATGTGCTACCTCATCGCGGTCAAGCTGCGCGGCATGGCTTATGGCGTCTGGCCGGGTCCGTGCTCCGCCGAGGCGTACGGCATGCCCGCGCTGCTCAAGCTGCGCATGGGCGGCGGCGGCATCTTTTACGAGGGCAGCGCCTACTTCTTTGCAGGCCTTGTGTACCTTGCCGCGCTGCGCGGCCGACTCTCCGTAGCCGACCGGCTGCACTTCCGCGCCGCGGCCGAGTATGCCCGGTCCAAAGTGCGCACCCGCGCCCGCTACAATCCGACTGACTTTGCACATCGCGTCGCGCTGCACGACGCAGAGCAGCTGCGCAACCGCGGCGCGCTGCGACGATCCCTGCCCATCTACGAAGAGTCCGCGAGCCTGGCCCAGGCCAACGGCTGGCCGCACGAAGCCGCACTGATCCTGGAGAAGCGTACCGAGGTGCTGGCTGCGCTCGGCGATCGCGAGGCAGCGCACGCCAGCGCTGACGCGAGCCTCGCGCTGTATCAGCGCTGGCAGGCGTGGGCCAAGGTGGCGCAGATCCAAAGGCTCAAGGCCCGGATCGATGGCTGATTCCGCTGCTCCAGGGATCACACTGCCGGCGGTTTGATCCCTTTCGGCTGATCCCATCGCAGCTTGCGAACGGCACTCCGGATTGAATCGCGGAATCGCTTCGGAGTTGCCGCTGCCAAACGTACCGCGCGAACAAGCAGAAGTGCCAGGACAGCGGACTGAAGATTCTGGCTGCTCCGAGCCAGAACGTCGCGAAAGGGCTCGCGGACAGGCACAGCGCGCAGCCAGCGCAACTGCGCTTGGAAGAAGGCACGTAGCTTGCTGTTCGCTCAGCCGCAGTGGGCTCGAGTTTGATTCCTCACGCCGAGGCGGTGCCCCATTCAATGATGCGACCCTACAGCTGAAACCAGGCGGTGTGGCCATGTTGTGCTCAACCTTCATTTTTCCAGACACGGACCCATATTTTCTTCAGCAGTTTTCAGAAGATGCAAAGGCTCCCGGCGCGGAGGTGCAGCCATGATCCGCTCGCGTCCCGATCCGTGGGCCCAGCGCCTGATCTTCGCTGCGATTGCATGTGAGCGCTTTGCCTGGTACCTGGTGCTGGCAGGTCTGACGCTGGCGCTTCAAGCGCACGGCAAGACCCAGGCGCAGGCTTCCCAGCTGTATGGTCTGCTGCTCTTTGCCGCTTACATGACGCCGCTGGTTGGCGGCTATCTTGCGGGTCTGATGCCGCTGCGCAGCGCCGTCGCAATCGGCGCCGCGGTGCTCGCTGTTGCCTACTTTGCGGGGGCCAGCGGGTATCTGCTTGGGATGCTGGCCCTGGCGGCGATCGGCTGCGGCTTCTTCAAGCCCTGCTTGGCGACCCTGCTCGGGCTCTTGTATCCCACCAACGATCCGCGCAAGGCGCAGGCATTGGGCACCTATTATCTGTGCATCAACCTGGGCGCGCTTCCCAGCGCCCTGGTGGGAGGATGGCTGCGCCAGCACTATGGCTGGGGAGCGGCCTACTCGGCGGCTGGGCTTGGGGCCCTGCTGGCCCTGGGCATGATCGCAGTCGCCTGGCGACGCCTGGTGCCGTTCAGGACCGATCTGGAGGCGCTGGTGCAGACCGAGATAGCGGCGCCGCAACCGACAGAGAGCTGGAAGACAGGCCACCTTGTCACGATCCTGGTGGGCGGCGTCCTGTTCTGGGCGGCCAACCAGCAGCAGGGCTCCACGCTGACGTTCTGGGCAGCGCAGCGTGTGGATCGCATGACGTCGTGGGGCCTGGTGCCGGCCGAGAGCTTTGCATCGCTGAATCCGCTGTTCGTTGCGCTCTTGACGCCTGTGGTTGGACGCTGGGCTGCGCACGGACGCTCGCGGCTGGTCGCGGCCATGCTGGTTGTGGCCGGCTCGTTCGCGGTCCTGCTAGGTCCTGGGGGCGCCACCATCGGCGGGCTGGTGCTGTGCTATCTGCTCGGGGCGCTGGCCGAGCTGCTGGTGTCGCCGCTGGGCATGTCCACGGTGACGGATCTGGTGCCCAGGCGATTTGCGGCCGTTGCGATGTCGCTGTGGCTGTTGACCACCTCGGCGGGCGGCTACCTGGCCGGTGTGTTCGGCGGCTTCAAAGCCGAAACAGCAGCAGAGCTTACTGTGGGTCTGGCGTGTGCGGGCGCAGTGTGGTTCTGGGCGCGGTGGCCCAGGGCCGAGCAGCGCAGCCGGACCGGTGAGCAGCCAGCGCTAGAAGCCGCAGAGGTTACCGCGTAGGAATGCGTAGCGATACCACAGCGGATCCAATCTGCGGCAAAGCTGGTCACAAACAGGCTAACGGTTGCGTGGCAGGCGGCCGTCGCTTATGGTGCGCGAATGATGCACCTTCTAAGATCTCTGGGACTCGCCGCGCTGCTGTGGTCTGCTGGCTGCGGTCAATCTTCGCCCCCTGACATGACCAAGGACTGTGTGGCCGCCGGCGGTATCTGCGCCGCCGGCGGGCGCTGTCCGACTGCTACTCCGCAGCGTTACCCGACCGATGACTCGACGCTGGCAGCCACCTGTCCGGGCGGCGGCTCAGCTGGAGCAGTGTGCTGCGTGTCGTGTGAGATGGATGCGACGAGTCCTGGAGTCTGCTGCTCGGCCACCGCATCCTTCATTCCGATCTGCGTTGGTGGCAAGGTCGGCTGTGCCTCGGGACAGACGGGCAAGCCTGCGGGATCGAGCTGTCCTTAAGGTCGGCATCGGATCATCGCTTTTTCTACTGGCACCTGACTGGTCCCGGAGGCGCTGGGTGGGCTGGAAGGGCGGGAAGCGGGAGCGGATAAGACGCAAGGCCAAGTCCCGTCGATATCAGCTGCGAACCTGTCGCGGTACCAGCTGCAAAGTAGAGCTGCTGGCTTTCCATTGTCATCCCCTTTCTCAAGGCGGCTTCAGTTGATCAATGGCAAGAGCAAGCACCACGCCATCCGTCGCAGGGCAGACGCGATATACCAAATCAGGTCAAGAGTCCAGCCCGCACTTACTTTTTCCCTCCGGTTGCGATCGCTTCCCGATTTAAAGGTCCGATTCCGATCGGAAGCCGGACTTCCGATCTGCGCGGCCAGCTCCTCCTGTGCGCGGCCCCTGTGGCATGGGACGGGGCTGGCAGATCGCACGGGGCCCGACAACCGCAGCTGAAGAAAACCCGGCACGTCAGATGCAATGGGATTCCTCATGCTCGGGCTGCGACCCGAGTCGCCCTGGCCATTTCGTCAGGGATGCCCAGTGATTGTCACGAGTCCATAAGGACTCAAGAGGTTCTCATGAACAAGCGGGATAAGCGACCGTCCTCGGACGAAGCCTCAGGCCAGATGGGTGGTCTCTTCAAGGGACTCGGAGATCTCATCAACAGACTCGGTGAGATCGCGGAACAGGGGGAGGGGCTGAGCAAGTCCTTCGAGTCAGACGGCTCAGCGACGTCCGGCAAGCCCTTCAAGGCCGTCTACGGCTTCTCGGTGAAGGTCGGCCGCGGCGGCGAAGGCATGCGCGTCGAGCCCTTTGGAACGGTGCGCAAGCCAGAGGCTGCCCAGCAGAGCGACAAAGGAGCGCGCGAGGTCCGCGAGGCGCGCGAGCCGCTGGTCGATATCTTTGAGGAGCAGGACGGTCTGCACATCGTGGCCGAGATGCCCGGTGTCGCATCCCAGGATATCAAGTTTGAGATTGCCGGACAGAACCTCACGCTGACCGCCGAGACGCGCGACCGGAAATATGAAAAAGAGATCGAGCTGCCGCGCACCTTCAGCAAGGAGTCTGCGGTGGTCTCTTGCAACAACGGCATGGTCGAGATTCACCTCAGGTAAATCATGTACACGACACCAGATCAGGCGGTCAGGCTGCGGGTTACTGAGTCTCCGGGACGCGATGTGGGCCGGGCGCTCGTGCGGATGGATCCTGCCGATCTCACGCGACTGGGCGTGAAGGTCGGAGACACCGTCGAGCTGATCGGCAAGCGCCGGGCCCTCGGCAAAGCCATCCCGGCCCACCATGAGCTCCGCGGACAAGGGCGCGTCCAGATCGATGGTGTCATTCGCGACAATGCCGGAGTGTCCCTTGATGAGCTCATCGAGGTGCGACCGATCACGACATCGCCAGCGGAGCGGGTGACGCTCGCTCCATCCACCACCACCTTCCGCCAGCGCGACATGCAATATCTGAGTCGCCTGGTGGATGGGCTTCCCGTACTGGCGGGGAACTCGGTGCGCGTGTCGCTCTTTGGCAGCCGCACAACCGACTTCACCATAGAGAGCACGGTTCCCAAAGGTCCGGTGCTGCTGACGCCCCGCACCGAGCTGGTGATTGGCGAAGGCAAGCGCCCCGAGAAGCCGCGCACTCATTCGTATGAGGACATCGGCGGGCTGGGTCGGCAGGTGCAGCGCATCCGTGAGATGATCGAGCTGCCGCTGCGCTATCCCGAGGTGTTTGAGCGACTGGGAATCGATCCGCCCAAAGGCGTTCTCCTGCACGGTCCCCCAGGCTGCGGCAAGACGCTGATCGCGCGCTCGATCGCGCATGAGACCGAGGCGAATTTCTTCTCGGTAAATGGTCCCGAGATCATTCACAAGTTCTATGGCGAAAGCGAAGCGCACCTGCGGCGCATCTTTGAAGAGGCCTCGCGCAAGGGGCCCAGCATCATCTTTATTGACGAGATCGATGCCATCGCCCCGCCGCGTGAACGCGCGGTGGGCGAAGTGGAAAAGCGCGTCGTGGCGCAGCTCCTGGCGCTGATGGACGGACTCAATCGCCGCACCAACGTGATCGTGATCGCGGCGACCAACCTGCCGAACTCTGTTGATCCGGCACTGCGCCGACCGGGGCGGTTTGATCGCGAGATCGCGATTCCCATTCCCGACAGGAACGGTCGTCAGCAAATTCTGGAGATCCACACCCGTGGCATGCCGCTCGGGAGCGACGTGGATCTGGTGCGGCTGGCCGAAGGCTCGCACGGCTTTGTCGGCGCGGATCTGGAGGCGCTGTGCCGCGAGGCTGCCATGTCCAGCCTGCGCCGGATCCTGGACGCGATTGATCTCACTGGAGGCAGCCTTCCCTACGAGCGGCTGCTTGCGCTTGAGGTCAACATGGCCGACTTTTCGGCCGCCCGCAACGAAGTCGAGCCCTCGGCGCTACGCGAGGTGTTTGTCGAAGTGCCCAGCGTGAGCTGGGACGATGTTGGCGGTCTCGAAGATATAAAGAAGCAGCTCATCGAAGCTGTGCAGTGGCCGCTCAAGCACCCCGAGCTGTTTCGCGCTGCGGGGGTAGAGCCGGTCAAGGGCATCCTTCTGGACGGTCCGCCCGGCTGCGGCAAGACGCTGCTGGCAAAGGCGGCCGCTTCTCAGTGCGAGGTCAACTTCTTGACCGTCAAAGGGCCCGAGCTGCTGAGCAAGTACATCGGTGACTCCGAGCGCGCGGTGCGCGAGACGTTCCACAAGGCGCGGCAGGCGGCGCCCTGCATCATCTTTTTCGACGAGATCGATGCGCTGCTGCCGCGCAGAAGCGGGACGAGCGCCGATTCCCATGTTGCCGAGCGGGTGTTGGGGCAGTTTCTGGTTGAGATGGATGGCATAGAGGAGCTGGCCGGCGTGCTGGTGCTAGGCGCCACGAACCGGGCCGACATGCTCGACCCGGCGCTGGTGCGGCCGGGGCGCTTTGATACCGTGATCAGGCTGCCGCTGCCGGATAAGGCGTCGCGGATGCAGATCTTTGCTGTGCACCTGCGCGGAAAGCCGCTCCGCCAGCAACCTGACCTCGACCGCCTCGCGCAGGCCAGCGAAGGCCTGAGCGGCGCCGAGATCGCCTCGATCTGCCACGGGGCAGCGCGGCGCGCTCTGCGTCGGATCCTGCGCGGCGCGACGCCGCCGCAGAGCGCGACGGTGATGGTCGAGGTCGAGGATCTCGATACCCTGCTTCAAGAGCTCATCTATCAGAAAGGACGCGCGTCATGACGGAGCACGACCTTGCCCGAGCCGCATATGCAGAGCCATCGCGGGTCGGTATCTACACAGTCTGTTTCACTCGCCCCGAGGCGGCCGAGTATGCCCATGGACCGGGTCTCAGCGAAGGTGAGGAGCTTGTCAGCTTGACCGAAGGCGGGATCATGGCGGTGACCATTCCGATCCCTCTGCGCGACTGGCTGGGACAGAGCGGCGATGCCCATCTTGAAGACCTGACGTGGGTTGCGCCGCGGGCGGTTCGCCATCAGGCCATCATCGAGACGATGATGGCGCGGGCGCCCGTGTTTCCCCTGCCCTTCGGGACCGTCTTCAGCTCGGAGAGCAAGGTTCGCTCCTATCTTCGGCGGCTCCACGAGCCCATCGATTCATTCCTGAGCTTTATCAGCGACAAAGAGGAGTGGACGATCAAGGGCTCGATGGAGCTGGGGCGCTACGAAGCGCTGCAGAGCGGCGCCGCAGCGGATCCTGGGTCGGGCGCTCCGATCTCGGGGGTTGGCTATCTGATGGCCAAGAAGCAGCGCGCCAGCGCGGTCGCCAAGGCACGGGACTGGCTGCACCTTGCCGAAGGAGTGGTGCTTGAGAACCTGAGACCCTTGACGCTGATGCGCTGCCGGCGGCGAATCTTGCCCGCGCAGGCCGGTGACTCGACGCGACTGCTCTTTCACTGGGCAGTTCTGATCGAGCGCTCCCAGCGGGAGCAGCTGCTGAGCACGCTGGAGAGAGGCAATGAACACTGGGCGGAGCAGGGGCTCCAGCTTGTTGGCCAGGGTCCCTGGCCTCCGTATAGCTTCTGTCCTGCGCTCGCCAACCCTGCTGGCTGACCATGGCCTCATCACTCGACATAGCGGGCAGCGGCTGGCGGGCTGCTGAAGGCGACGAAAGACCCTATCTTTTGTATGCTGTGATGTCGTCGGTGCAGCCCAATGGCAGCGCTGTGGCGCCAGACGCATCGATGCTGCAAGGGGTTCTGGGGCAGCCCATCTTCTATATCAGAAGCCAGAATCTGGACGTCGCCGCTTCGCTGCTGAATGACACTTCGGCACTCATGCAGCCCGACACGACTGAGATCGTCGCATACAACAGCTTGGTGTCGGCCTTGCACCGACATTGTGATGTCCTTCCTCTGCGCTACGGAAGCTGCTCCAAAGGAGTTGCGGAGGCGCAGGAGCTTTTGACCACGCATCATGCTGAATACACAGCGATGTTGGCGATGGTCGCGGGATGCACCGAGATGAGCGTCTCGCTCCTGATCGATGATCAGGATCAGCCCCTGCCCCCCCAGAGCTTCAGCGGCAGCGGCACCGACTACCTGAAGACGCGCCGGCTGCTTCAGAAGCAGCAGAACGAACGCATTGCCCGCGCCCGAGCGCTGGGCCTGCAGTGCCGTCAAGTGCTCGCTCCGTGGGTTGTAAACGACAGGGAGGAGCTGCTGCCAATCGACGGCGTTCGTTCGCACTCCAGCAATCTGGTGATCCACTTCCTGATCCATCGGCAGCACGTGCAGGCCTTCCGAATCACCTTCCGCGGCCTTCAGCAGCAGAGCCCCATTCCGATGCTGCTGAGCGGCCCCTGGCCCCCCTACAACTTCACGCGCTAGACCGCCCTCCAATACGCTGAGCCCCAAAATTTCCCGATTCAGGATCCCCTCTCCCCTTTCGGGGAGAGGCCGGGCGAGGGGTCAGGGCCCGTCGCCGCTGCCCCTCACCTAACCTCTCCCCTTCGGGGAGAGGGATTCGCTTGGGCGACGGAAGACCTATTTGAGGCACAGCGCCCTCCAATACAGCCGGGAGTTCCAGCTGCCAGGCGACGCAAGCGTGGCCTGACCCGGCCGCCGCGCAATCCCACATTTCCCTCCAACCGATTCGCTCTTCGCCCTCCGTTCTCTGGTCTCCGGTCTTCAGACCCCGATGTCTGATCTACGGCCTCCCGGCCCCGCTCCTAATCGAAAGCGATTCTCCGAGCGAAAACGGAAATGCAATCCGGAGGCGGTGGCCTCCGAGCCAGCCAGCGGTTGGCCGCACAACCCCTACGAAGTGGTTCGCAGCCGCGCTTCGCTCCTAATCAAAACGGAACTCCGAGCGAAAACGGAAATGCAATCCGGAAGAAGGGGCCCCCGTGCCAACCAGCCGGCGCCGACTTTGAGGTCAATTTTGCGACTCAGCGACGGGAAATGTGCTTTTTCAGGCACGCGTGCAGGGTTGATTCCTGAGGGTACGCCGCAGCGCGGCCGTGCGGTTTGCGAACGCTCTCGTCTGATTTTTAGGAATTGTTGGGTTCAAACAGATTCCTTTGTTGGGCGGCACGCATGTTGCTCAACACCTGGTCACACGCCGAGTCAACAATAACAAAGATGTCGACGTGAAAACCGACCTTCGGGTCAATGACAGGAGAACTCACATGGCCAAGATGCAGAAGTCTACCGATTCGTCCAGCCTCGCAGAAGTTGTTGATCGTATCCTCGATAAAGGCATCGTGATCGATGCGTGGGCCAAGGTGTCGCTCGTCGGCATCGAGCTGCTCTCGATCGAAGCCCGCGTCGTCATCGCCTCGGTCGAGACGTACCTCAAGTACGCCGAGGCCATTGGCCTGACCGCCACGGCCGCCGCGCCCAACGCGTAGTGCGCAAACCGCAAGAGGAGGTCCTCGCATTAGGACCTCCTCTTGCATCTCAGGATTGCCCCAGCGGAGAGGAAAGCGATGCGCAACGTTGAGCTAAAGAGTGTATCTGAGCGTATTCCAGTAGCCGGCGCCGCCCCGCCCGCTGCCCCACCTCGCGATGTCCTGCATATCGAACCCAGCGACGCGTTCGTCATGACATCCTACGTCCAAGAAGTGACGAGGCGATCGCTCGCTTATCTGACCGCGGGATACCCGGTCCACTTCGCGGGCCCGCCGGGAATTGGGAAGACCAGTCTGGCTTTCCATATCGCGGCCAAGCTGGGAAACCCGGTGGTTTTGATCCACGGTGACGATGAGTTCGGAAGCTCCGACCTCACCGGCAAAGACACTGGCTATCGGCGCTCCAAGACCGTCGATAACTTCATCCACTCCGTGGTCAAGGTAGAAGAAGAGATCAAGAGCGTGTGGGTCAGCAACCGCCTGACCACGGCTTGTCAGCAGGGCTATACCCTGCTCTATGACGAGTTCAACCGCTCAAAGCCCGAGACCAACAATGCGCTGCTCAGCGTGCTCTCCGAGCGCGTGCTGAACCTGCCCAAGCTTGGTCCCTCTGGCCAGGGCTACGTCGGTGTGCATCCGAACTTTCGCGCCATCTTTACCTCGAATCCTGAGGAATATGCCGGAGTTCACAAGGCGCAAGATGCGCTGCTTGACCGGATGATCACCGTCTACCTGGACCATTACGATCGCGAGACCGAGGTCGAGATCGTGCACTCGCGCGCTGAGATGCCGCGCGCTGAGGCCGAGCTCGTCGTCGACATCGTCCGCCGCATGCGCGAAGAGGGAGACAATCCCAGCCGGCCGACCATCCGGGCAGCGATTGCCATCGGACGGGTCGTGCACTGCGCCGGCGCTCACGCCAACGCCGACGACCCCACCTTCCGCTGGGTCTGTCGCGACGTGCTGAGCCGCGACTTCGCCAAGATCACCAGCGGAGGACGCTTTGTGGTTCCCAAGCAGATTGACGCTCTCGTCGAAGAGATGTGTCGCAACGCCTCTAGGTAGGAAGACGCCCCACCCTTCCTCAGGAGAATGACCATGGCACGCAAGCAAAGACCCCGGCCTCCGGTGGTTCCAAATCAGATCCGAGCCGGAAACCCGCAAGCTGTGCATAAGGCCTACATGCGCCTGGCTTGCCTGGAGCTGGAGCGGACTCGATATCAGCGCGAGCGGACCATCGTGCAGGCTCGCCTCCAGGCCCTGGACGACCGGCTGGGCGCCATCGAGGCCGAGCAGCGTCTCTTGCAGTGCCAGACGCCCAACCAGTCGGTACCCAGCGCAGAGCCCGTCGCTGCAAAGGACGAGCGGGCGCCCGAGAAAAAGGAATTGGCTCCCCGCGGAGCAGGGTTTTCTTTTCGGTACTGATCTTGCTTAAGACCTCTGGTCATCAGGAGGGGTTGTTGTGAGCGAAACCAAACAAGCCGGCATCTATCTTTATGCAATCGTATCTGCCGATCGCGGCCAAGCCTTCCATGCCATGCCGAGTGCCGGCATCGGCGGCGGTGAGGTGTACGCCATCGTGGAGAGCGATCTTGCGGCCATCGTCGGCCGCACCCCACAAGAAAGACTTCGCCCTGAGCGACGCCATCTAGGCGCGCACCAGGGGATCCTAAAGCTGCTGACCGCTACGGACTCGGCGCTGCCTATTTCATTCGGCATGATTGCGTCGTCCGAAGACTCGGTTCGCAGCATCCTTCGCAGGCATCGGGATATGCTCGTTTCCCAGCTGGATCGCGTCGCTGGCAAGGTCGAGATGGGACTGCGCGTCAAGTGGGACGTGCCCAACATCTTCGAGTACTTCATCGGACGCTTTCCGGACCTGCAGAGCGCTCGCGATGCCTTGCTCGAAGATGGTCAGGGCAACCGCGACCGGATGATCGCGCTCGGCCAGATGTTCGAGGCGCGGCTCAATGCTGAGCGCGACCAGGCCTATCGGCGCGTTGCCGAGGTGCTCAAGCGCTATGACATCGAGATCAAGCGGAATCCGGTGCGCACTGAGAGCGAGGTCATGAACCTCGCTTGCCTCATCCATCGCGAACAGCAGAACGAGTTCGAGACGATAGTCTGCGAAGCCGCCCGCGGCTTCGACAACTCCTTCCTGTTCGACTTCAATGGTCCCTGGTCTCCCTACAACTTCGTAGATGTCAGACTGAAGCAGCCAGACTAGGGATTCTGGAGAAACGGCGGGGCAGCATGCTCTTCTTCGACGGAATCCTCTGGGTGGCGCGCGAGATTGCAGAGGCCGCCCGGCTTGAGCAGGAGGCTGAGGACGGCCGCCTGCGCGAGCAGCTTCGCGAGCTCTATCAGCGCCTGGAGGCTGGGCAGATCACCGAGACCGCGTTCGATGAGCAAGAGCGTGTGCTGCTAGACCGCCTGGATCAGCTTGAAGGCGCGAATGCGGCCGAAGAGCCCTCGGATGAGGAAGCGCAAGACGAGGGCGACGATCAAGACGAGGGCGAAGACCAAGACGAAGAGGACCAAGACGACCAAGACGACGACCAAGACGACGACCAAGACGACGACGACCAAGACGACGACGACGACCAAGACAGCGACGCTGAAGACGAAGACCAGAGCGAGCAGCTCACCGGAGCATAGCGAGGATGAGGGAGAGGATCATGCCGGCAGCGCCAGAACGATGGGACATTGTAGAGCTATCGCCCCGCGATTCCAGAGATGAGCACGCAAGCAGCGATGAGGAAGATCTGTCCCGCCAACATATCTCGCTGTGCGAAGTGCTCGATCGGGTGCTCAACAAAGGCGTCGCCATCAGCGGTGATGTCGTGATCTCGGTGGCGAACATCGACCTGGTCTATCTGGGACTCAACGTGATCCTGTGCTCGGCAGAGACCGCTATCGAGGCTGGTGCGCTGACCCACCGCGCCTATTCAGTGACCCCAAGGAATTTAGAGAGAGGGAAATCCTGATGTCTCAGCAAACCCAGCTGCCCCTGCCCATTCAGCTGCCGCTGCCAGTTGAGCTGCCGCTGCCCGAGCAAAAGATCGAGACAGCGCAGCCCGCGATGTTTGCTAGCGCCATGCAGCGGCCGGCTCCGAGCATGCCGCGGCGGCTGGAGCTGGATCCGGACAAGCTCAAGAGCGGCCTGGGACAGCTGGTTCTGACGTTGGTCAGGCTCTTGCATGAGCTCTTGGAGAAGCAGGCCCTGCGCCGCTTTGAAGCAGGAGGGCTCTCGGAGCTCGAGGTAGAGCGGCTGGGCTTCACCCTGATGCGTCAGGCCGAGGAGATCGAGCGCCTGCGCATCGCTTTTGGCCTTGAGCCCGAGGATCTCAACATGGATCTCGGTCCTCTGGGTCGGCTTATATGACAAGGAGCAGCCATGGCACCCGCTCGTAATATCGCGCACGCCACCAACACCTCCAATCTGGCGGATGTGCTGGAGCGTGTGCTTGATAAGGGCGTTGTAATCGCCGGTGATATCAAGATAAAGCTCGTCGACATCGAGCTGCTGACCATCCAGATCCGGCTGGTCGTCTGCTCGGTGGAGCGGGCAAAAGAGATCGGGATGGACTTCTGGCGACACGAGCCGAGCCTCTCTTCCCTGGCCCGGGTCGATGCACCAAAAGCCGTCACTTCCGGACCCGTGCCAGAGCTGTTACCAGCGATGGAGCGGCGGGTGTATGATCTGGAAGAGATGGTGCGCCGGCTGGAGCAGCGACTGGCTGTTCCATAGCAGCGCCGCCGCTCTTATTGGCTTTATGAGACTGCTTCAGATCATTCCCATCCTTCACACTGATCGGGATCTCGGCCAGCTCGCCGAGAGGGCGCGGCAGGTTACGTCTGCCAGCCAGGGCCCCGATGCCTGGACCCAAAAGCAGCAAGTAATCAACGACCTGTGGTCCCAGATTGCTTCGTTCGTCCATCAGCTGCCAGCCAACCTGAATAATTACCGCGTCTACCAGGACGGTCTGCCGATCTGCGATCAGGAAGAGCGGATCGTGGCGGACCTGGCAGCTCAAGGGAACCTCAACCATCAGCTATTACAGAGTCTTCGCTCTCGCGGCGCCCACATCATGGGGACCGAATCTGCCCAGCTCCTCCTGGAGGAATATCTGCTCGCGAGGGGCACCCCGCGAACGCCTGAGACCGCGGCCCAGCTGCTCCAGCGCCGCGACGCATTTATCGCCGCTCGCATCGATGCCACGCTGCAAGCGCACGAAAGCGGACTGCTATTCATCGGGATGCTCCACCGCGTGGAGACGCAGCTGCCTGCGGACATCCAGGTGAGTTATCCCTGTCGGAATAGCGGCGGGTAGCACAGGCGGTTCAGCGCAGCAGCGTCGGCTGAATCGAGCCAGACATCCCCCCGAAGGGGGAATCTCATTCGCTGAAGATCGGTAGAAGCGCTCTAATCGGCGAGCATCTCTGCGATCTGGTGACGGATGCGGTTGAGCTGGGTCAGCCGCTGCTGGTGCGCCAGCGAGAGCATGGCTGCAAACGCGCTCTGGTGCTCAGCGCGCGTCCGCTCGGCCTGATCGAGCAGATCATCGACCCGGGCCTGGATGGCGCCCAGGGTGGCGAGCCGCTGGTGGTGGTCGTGCATCGCCTGCTCGCCATGCAGCTTGCTGAAGTCCCGCAGCAGCCCCTGCATGTTCATGCACAGGTTCGAGACCTGGTTGCGCAGGTCCGCTCTCATGGTCGCGCGGGCCGTGTGCTCGCGCAGGGCGCTGGCCTTGCGCGAGCTCTGAAATGCGTGGGCGAATGCTTGAACATTGCTCCGACGCTGCTGGCAGTCTTCCTGCCGCTGTGCGCGCTCCTGCGCTGCCGCAGCCCTTCTTCCTCTACGAGAATATGTGGTCATGGCATCGTGTCCTTTCCGTTCTTGCGGAGTTCTAATGCACTCACAGCCAGCTGCAAGAGCGCCGAGCTGTGTGCGCTAGAGCTGATGCACGCTGTATGCCGAGACGAGTCGCCGCACCGATGGTGCCGCTTGCGCAGCTGGGGGTCGCGCGCCGCTTATTGCTAGAGGGGAAGTGGCTGCCGGCAGTGACCTACCTCGCCGGCAGCCTGGTCAGAAGAGCTCACCGCTGACTAGGGCGTCCTATCCAGTACCGACTTGCGGACATACATTCCCTGTGCCGGGTCGTTCGTCCATCGGCCCCAGCTCGCCCTCGGATTGAGGGTGTGCTTGTACCAGCCGTTGGTGTTGAAGGCGACGCAGCTCGGCATCGCGGCGGCCCGGGCGATCATGTCGGCGGGCGCTCCGCCGCCGAAGCAGCCGATGTCGTTGCCGCCGCTGTCCATGCCCTGCACGAACACCCACTCGCCGGTAGACGGCGCCTGGATGGGCTGGCTCGCAGCGTCCAGCGCCGACCTGCGGACGTACATCCCCTGCGTCGGGTCGCCTGTCCATCGGCCCCAGCTCTCCCTGGGACTCAGCGTGTGCTTGTACCAGCCGCCGGTGTTGAAGGCGACGCAGTTCGGCATCGAGGCAGCCCGGGCAATCATGTCGGCAGGCGATCCACCGCCGAAGTAGCCGATGTCGTTGCCGCCGCTGTCCACACCCTGCACGAACACCCACTCGCCGTTGGACAGATCCGGTGCCGGTGCCGGTGCCGGTGCCGGTGCCGGTGCTGGCGCCGGATCGGGAGCCTGGACGGGCCGGCCCGCAGCATCCAGCGCCGACTTGCGGACATACATTCCCTGCGCCGGGTCGCTTGTCCATTGATCCCAGCTCGCCCTGGGGTTCAGGGTGTGCTTGTACCAGCCCATGGTGTTGAAGGCGACGCAGTCGGGCATCGAGGCTGCCCGGGCGATCATGTCGGCAGGCGATCCACCGCCGAAGTAGCCGATGTCGTTGCCGCCGCTGTCCACACCCTGCACAAACACCCACTCACCGGTAGGCGGTGCGGGAGACGGAGTCGGTTCGGAAACTGGAGACTGAACCGGCACCGCTGCAACGGGATCCACAGGCGTCTCCACTGCGGGCCGCGCCGCAATCTGGGCCTGCTGGGCGGCGATCTGGGCCTGCTGAAGCGCTGCCTGCTGCGCCGCGCTGCGCTGCGCCTCCTGCTGCGCCGCCAGCAGCCTGGCCGCCTGGGCGGCTGCCTCGGCCTGACGCTGCGCCTCTGCCCGCGCTGCCTCCTGCCGCGCCGCTTCCTGCTGCGCCGCCGCGATGCTCGGATCCGGCGCCGCCGGCTGCGGCGCGCGCGCGATCTGGAACTGGTTTCCCCAGCCCGTGGCCTCCGACCACCACGTGGTGCCGATGCTCTCGTCGCTTCCGAACCAGAACAGATCGAGGTGATCAGGCTTGCGGCCGATCGCGGCCAGCGCCCTCGCTGCAGCCGAGCCGCGGCTCGCGATGGTGAACTGCTGGTTCCAGCAGGCGTTGTTGATCGCCTCGTCCCACCAGTTGCTGCCGATCGTGCCATCGGCTGAGATCCAGAACAGGTCGAGATGCTGCGGCGTGCGTGCGACCACCGCAAGGGCGCCCGGCTGCGCGCTGCTCGGAGCGCAGATCGTGAACTGCGAGTTCCACAGGCAATTGTTGGCGCGCGCATCCCACCAGTTGGTGCCGACCCTGCCGTCTCGATCGATCCAGAAGGCATCCAGATGATCGGGGTTGCGCGCGACCACGGCCAGAGCGCCCGGCTGCGCCGAGCCGGCGCTGCTGATCGCCCAGTGTGCATGCCAGCTCTGCCCGTCCCAGAACGTCGTGTGGACGCTGCTGTCGGAGGCGATCCAGAAGAGGTCCAGATGGTTGGCGCTGCGGCTGATCACCTGGAGTGCGCCGACCTGCGCAGCGCCGCGATCCGAGAGTTGGAAGGGCTGGTTCCACTGCCCGCGGTTCTCGCCCGAGTCCCACCAGTTGGTCCAGATCTGCCCATCGTTCGCGATCCAGAAGACATCCAGGTGCTCGGGGTTGCGTCCCACGGCCGCGATCGCGCTTGGGTTCGCGCTGCCAGCGCCCGCGACGCAGACCTGAGGCCCCCAGCCGGGTCCGTCCTCATATTTGCGACACCACACCGAGCCATCGCTGGCCACCCACAGCACGTCGAGTCGGCTCGCCGTGCGCGCCACGGTTGCGACCGCACCGCAGGCCCCGGCGTGCTCGGCGAGCAGGAAGGGAGCCGGCCAGCTGTTGGAGCTGACATCCCACGAGCTGCTGGTCATGTCCCCGGCGGTCGTGGACCAGAACACATCCAGGTGCTCGGGGCGTCGCGCCACCACCTGGATCGAGGGGTATCGCGCGCCCGCGGGCAGCGGCGTGACGCCGGGGATGTCGTCCCGATTGGAGCTCCAGAGGAGCACGCCGCCTGAGGAGCGCACCTCCACGGTGCCCTTGTCTTGAACCCGCAGGTAGGCGTGGGAGCCCGCCAGGGTCCTGCCGAAGCCGTCGCTGGAGGCCCAGCACACAGCGCCCAGCGCCTTGTAGACGAGGAGGTTCCCATCGTCGCGGACGGTCATGCCGAACGCCGGCTGACCGACGGTGTTGGTCGTCCAGGCGACGGCGTTGTTGGGACCATAGAGCACGAGGTTGCCGTCCGCCTGATATCGGAGCGTGTACTGGCCGTTGCCGGACTGCAGATACTGCCCCGGCAGCAGGTACTGGCCCGAGGACAGCACGGCGATTCCTGTGGCTCCCTGCGTGCCGTCGGGGCGCGGCGGCGGCACAGCTGCTGGCGCCTCGGCCTGGGTCGTGGAGGCGGGAGGTCTGTCGCCGGCGGACCGCGCGTGCCCCGGGATCGGCATCTGGTTCAGCAGGGCGGTCGTGTTGTGCGTGGCGCAGACGATGCCGTCCTGCTCCGTGTCGTAGACGATCAGCTCACCGTCCTCCCTGACCCGCAGCTGGCACTTGCCCGGCGTCCCGTAATAATCGGTCGCCCAGAGGAAGGGGCCATCCTTTTGACCCTGGATGGTCAGTCTTCCGTTGTCCTGGATCTTGAACTCGCGGACGCCTTCCCAAATGTTCGCGTGCCAGGTCGCCTGCCCATCCGAGCGGCGATACAGCACAAGATTGCCGTCGGTCTGATAGCAAAGTCGGTAGTTGCCCCGCACAGACTGGATGTACTCACCGGGCTGCAGAGACTGACCGCTCTTCAGATAGTTTCCGCCGGGCCCGCTGATGGCCACGTCAAGCTTCGCAATGTGAGAGAGCTTTGTCGACGAAGAGCCGGCCTCGGGATTGATCCCGGCGTGACCCGACGCGACGATCAAGTGCAGCTGATCCTGGAAGACGACGGGAAACGCCCAGGAGCGGGCGCGCGCGACGCCCAGGATCTGCTGCGGCGCCCAGCTCTCACCATCAAAGTAGCTGAAATAGACGTTCTGATCGTGATCCTTATCTCGATCCAAAGTGTCGTCCGCATCTTCCAATGCCTGCTCAATCGCCTCTGCCAATATCGTCATCTTTTCCTGGATCTTGCCGGCAAGGTCGAGCACATCTTCGACCTTCTCGCCGCCGATCTTGGCCGCGACCGCACCGATCACCTGCTTGGCGACCTCCTTGATGATTCTTCCCCAGTCGATGGAGCCTACGCCGGACCAGAACGCGAAGATGAGCCCGTGATACGAGACGAGCATGGGGCCGTACTTGCTCCCTGCGCCGGGGATCTGCCGCTGCGGCTGCCATCCCTGCGGGTAGGTGTAGCAGGAGTAATACAGGCACTGATCGCCCTCCGTGAGGTCGCCGGAGCCGCGCCACGCCGCGACGAGCTTGTTGTCCATGGCAGCCAAGGATGGGATCCACGTCGTGCCCACTCCTTCGATTCGCTTGGCATCTTCCCAGACGTTCGGATCCTGGTAGCCGCTCGCCGAGTAGTAGATGCCCTCGGTTCCCGTGCCGATCCATGCGGCGTACAGTCGGTCGTTATAGACCTCGATCGAGCCGCCGTAGCTGCTCTTGAATGGGAAGATCGACACCGGCCGCTCCCAGTCATCTTTCACGGGATCGAACATCGTCATGTAGACGGTGTCATCGTTCCTCATGGCACCGCGCCAGAACATCACCAGCCGGCCCGCGATGACGCCCAGGGTGGCGCCGAAGACGCCTCCCGCGTGCGTGACATCTCCTCTTTGTCGCCACGTCTGCGAGACCGGATCATAGGTCGCCCAGTGCAGCTCGCAGCCCGTGTTGCCTTCTGCAAGGTAGTTATCGCCCGAGTACTGGCTATTCCTCCATACGATGTACAGCTTTCCGTTGTACTCCGCCGCGCCGACTCGCGATGAGTCACTCATGGGGCTGGCGATGGGCTCGTCTATGTTCACACTAACTTCCACGTCTCGCTTCATGCGCTCATTCCTTTCCACCCGCGGTGCGCGTCTGCATGACGCGTCCTGAGAGTGCTGATTGTCGCGTGCTGCCGGCAGTGCTCGTCTGCGGTCGCGCATCCGAGATCCGGCCCCGTTGCCGTCGCTGCCTGCTGGCCCCTCTGCTCCCGTAATGGGCGGCCAGCAGGCTCGCGATTACAAATTCCCCTGCCGATCAGTATATCCAAGGTTGCATGGGAAAACTGGGGTCACCTTCCGGAGTTGTCGGCGGAGATCATCCGGCAGAACTGTGCCGGTCTCGGTCTGAATCTCCCTCGCTCCCCCCCAGTGTCTGATCCCGCTACACTGCGCCCAGCACACGCGCGATTACCTAGGACTTGGGAATTCCAAATTGGTAACGATCCCGACCCATCGCGTTCCGGACAGCAGTAGGACTGTTCATCCCATCGAAATGTGATGAGCGAAGATGGAATCAGGAATCGCAATGCGCAGGTTCTCCCCCCGCGAATCTGGGTGCTGCTGCTAGGCGCGTGTCAGCAGCAGGAGCTGCCGCCTGGTGACAGATGCGGAGCCAGCGACCAGCGCACAAGCTCATGCCAGTGGCTCAGCGCGCTCCATGCCGCGTTGAAACCGTGGACCCCATGTGGACCACCAACCGCACGCCCTGCCCGTTCATCCCCTCGATTTCAGGGCATCATCTCCGCCAAGCAGATCGTCGCTGCGGGAGCGTACGGGAATCGAACCCGCCGGACCGGAGATTAGGCCGGTCCCACCAATTTTGAAGACTGGGCCGGGCACCAGTCCCGGTCACGTTCCCACGTCGCCTATACCACGTTCCGCGGGGAAACTGTGCACCGCTTGGAGCAGCGCCGGGTATATTGCGAAGTAT
>Ga0075163_10003473_pt1 | contig 21161 bp, 21 predicted proteins | sample JI1023141ADNA_FD_71478 | JGI IMG/M metagenome (GOLD analysis project Ga0075163, IMG submission 71478) | Wastewater effluent complex algal communities from Wisconsin, to seasonally profile nutrient transformation and Carbon sequestration -... | ecosystem: Engineered > WWTP > Effluent > Algae... | reverse complement strand
ACCGCTCAGCAGGGCTCCATTCACATTGCGTGGCATCCGATTGATCCACCCGCCTTCATTCGAGCTTGCCTGCTGCCGGTCTGACCTGTTCAAAGCATCTTCAACTTCGCGTCTGACAAGGAACGGACAAGAGAAACTACGTCACCGACACCAGCGCTGGTGCGGTCACGGGCGCTGGCAATGGAATGCTGCTGACGTGGTGCGCGTCATACCGCTTCTCTCGCGTCATGACCGCCCACAAGATCCGCGCGTTCTTGTTGGCCAAGGCGACCACGGCCTTCTGCCAGCCAGCACGCTCTCGCAGCTTCTGAGCCCACAAGAAGATTGGGTTGTCGTATTGGCGTGTCAGCGTAATGGCCTTAGCGCCCTGAATGAGCAAGGTTCGCAGGTATACGCTTCCACGCTTGGTGATACTGCCCAAACTGGTCTTTCCGCCACTGGAGTGTTGCTTGGGTGTCAAACCCAGCCAAGCAGCGAACTGAGCTCCGTTTCTGAACTGTCTGAAGTCACCCACCGTGGCCACGAGTGCCGATGCAGTGATCGAGCCGACGCCCATCAGCTCGGCGGCACGCTGGACTTGTTCATCGTTTTTTTGGTGATCGGCAATGCGTTGATCGCACCACTTGATGTGCGCATCCAGCTCGCGCCAGTGCTCTTGCGCTCGTTGCAGAACAAGGCGAGCAACGCCGGCAATGTCATTGCTGGCATCTTCAACGATGTCGCTCAGATGGCGGCGCAACACTTCCGGGCTCTGAGGCAGCACGACCCCGAACTCTGCCAACAGGCCGCGAATGCGGTTGATACAGGAGGTCCGTTCTTCCTTGAGTCCTTCCCGCAGCCTGTGCACGCAGAGCATGCCTTGTTGCGCCAGTGTTTTTGGTGGCACGAAGTTCATGTGTGGCCTGGAAGCCGCCTCACAGACGGCAGCAGCATCGTTCGCATCGTTCTTGCCGCTGCGGCCCTGCATCCGATAGGGCGCTACCGAGGACCCCGGAATGATCCGGGCGTCGAACCCGCGCTCAATCAGCTTGCGGCTCCAGTGGTGAGCTCCGCTGCATGCCTCCATCGCGATCAAGCAGCCTGCCGGCAAGTCAGCGCACCAGAGCAGGAACTTCTCGCGCTTCACGGCGCGATTGGTGACCACTTTGCCCGCGGCATCCACCGCGTGGACCTGAATCAGATACTTGGCCAGGTCGACACCAACTCGGGAAATCTTGTTCATGGGGGTTCTCCTTCCGCTTGGGGGTTGAGATTGACATTCCACAAGGCCAACCTTGGCACAGTAGTGCCATCACTTGGAAGCGGGAAGTCCCTTCGTATTCACATTGGCGTGGATGCCGATTCGGGTTTGGTGCACAAGGTGGTGGGCACCGCCACCAACGTCAACGACGTGACGCAGGCCGGCGCGCTGGTGCACGGTGAAGAAGCCGATGTGTTTGCCGACGCGGGCTACCAGGGTGTGGCCACGCGCGAGGAGACGCAGGGCATCAAGGCGAACTGGCATGTGGCGATGCGCCCGGGCAAACGCAAGGCGTTGGACAAAGCCACTCCGATGGGCGCGGTGCTCGATAAGCTTGAACACCTCAAGGCCAGCATCCGGGCCAAGGTGGAGCACCCGTTCCGAGTCATCAAGCGCCAGTTCGGGCATGTGAAGGTGCGCTACCGCGGGTTGATGAAGAACACGGCGCAACTGCACACGCTGTTCGCGCTCTCCAATCCTTGGTGGCCCGTCACCGACTTTTGCAGAGGACGCAGGGATGAGTGCGTCTGCAGCACGCCAATTGGCCCGCATGAGCTCTGGAACCGGTGACAAACCAGGCTTGGCCGCGTTTAAATCGATCGAAACGAGCGCGGTAGCTTCATGTCGCGAGATTCATGTGCTCAGCGGGCTTCGCTGCGCCGGCTTTAAACACCATCCTTAGCGGTCCAAAGCTGCAGCCAGCTCAGGCACCGCGGTGAACAGATCGGCCTCCAGCCCATAGTCGGCCACCGAGAAGATCGGCGCCTCCGGGTCCTTGTTGATCGCCACGATCACCTTGGAGTCCTTCATGCCGGCCAGGTGCTGGATGGCGCCCGAGATGCCGCAGGCCACGTACAGCTGCGGCGCCACGATCTTGCCGGTCTGGCCGACCTGCCAGTCGTTCGGTGCGTAGCCCGCGTCCACCGCGGCGCGGCTCGCGCCGAGTGCCGCGCCCAGCTTGTCGGCCAGCGGCGTCATGACTTCGTTGAACTTCTCGGCGCTGCCCAGCGCCCGGCCCCCCGAGACGATGATCTTGGCGGCGGTGAGTTCGGGGCGGTCGCTCTTGGCGATTTCGCTGCCCAGGAAGCTGCTCTTGCCGCTGTCGGCTTGTGCGGCCTGGGTTTCCACGGCAGCCGATCCACCAGTCGTGGCCGCGGGATCAAAGCCCGTGGTGCGCACGGTGATCACCTTGGTGACGTCAATGCTCTGCACGGTGGCGATGGCGTTGCCAGCGTAGATCGGGCGCTCGAAGGTGTCGGCGGCGATCACCTTGGTGATGTCGCTGATTTGGCCCACGTCAAGCTTGGCAGCGACGCGCGGGGCGATGTTCTTGCCGCTGGCCGTGGCCGGGAACAGGATGTGGCTGTAGTTCGATGCGATGGCCAGCACCTGGGCGGCCATGTTTTCAGCCAGGCCGTGTGCCAGGTACTCGGCGTCGGGGTGGATGACTTTGGTGACGCCCTGAACTTCGCCAGCCGCCTGTGCCACAGCACGGGCCCGATGTCCTGCGACCAGGACATGGACCTCAGCATCCATGAAGAAGCTGATTTCCCTGGCGGCCTGGATGGTGTTGAGCGTGGCGCCCTTGAGGCTGATGTTGTCGTGTTCGGAAATGACGAGGACGGCCATGTTCAGATTACCTTTGCTTCGTTCTTGAGTTTTTCAACGAGTGCGGCCACATCGGCCACCTTGATGCCGGCACCGCGTTTCGGCGGCTCGCTGACCTTCAGGGTCTTTAGGCGCGGCGTGACGTCCACCCCGAGGTCTTCGGGCTTGACGATGTCCATCTGCTTCTTCTTGGCCTTCATGATGTTGGGCAGCGTCACGTAGCGTGGCTCGTTCAGGCGCAGGTCGGTGGTGATGATGGCCGGCAGCGTGAGGCTCAGGGTTTCCAGGCCACCGTCCACTTCACGGGTCACGTTGACCTTGCCGTCGACCACTTCGACCTTGCTGGCAAAGGTGCCTTGCGGCAGGTCGGCCAGCGCGGCGAGCATCTGGCCGGTCTGGTTGCAGTCGTCGTCGATGGCCTGCTTGCCCAGGATCACGAGGCCGGGCTGCTCGTTGTCCATCAAGGCCTTGAGCAGCTTGGCCACGGCCAGCGGCTGCAACTCTTCAGCCGTTTCCACCAGGATGGCGCGGTCGGCGCCGATGGCCATGGCGGTGCGCAGGGTTTCCTGGCACTGGGTGACGCCGCAGGAGACGGCGATGACTTCGGTGACGACACCCTTCTCTTTCAGGCGCACGGCTTCTTCGACCGCGATCTCGTCAAACGGGTTCATGCTCATCTTGACGTTGGCCAGGTCCATGCCGGACTGGTCGGCCTTGACGCGCACCTTGACGTTGTAGTCCACCACGCGTTTGACGGGGACAAGAATCTTCATCATGTTCTCCAGTGATGTTATGCAAATGAATGATTCGCAAATTGTTTTGAACTCCACAAACCCACATACAAGGGCTAGACCCGGCTTGACATGCCGCGCGACATCAGTGAACATCCGTCTAGCCTTTGTGCGAATTTTAAATTCGCATAGCGGTTTATAACAGTAATATAAGGACGTGACAAGCACTCAGCTGCTCGCCATGTTTCTTGCCACTGTCGTCAGACGATTGAACTAACACCTTTTAGATGGAGACATCCATGCAAATTTCACGACGTGCCCTCACCCTCATCGCATGCGCAACACTCACCGGTGCTGCTTTTGCTCAGGACTCGTTTCCGAACAGGCCAATCCGGCTCATCGTTCCCTTTCCTCCCGGCGCATCTACTGACCTCGTTGGCCGCGCGATAGCACAGAAACTTAGCGCCAATATGGGGGTGCCCGTGGTGGTGGACAACAAAGCCGGCGCAGCCGGGACCATGGGTTCAGAGCTCTTGGCACGTGCGGCCCCAGATGGCTACACCATCGGTGTGGCCGTACCGGGCACGCACTCTATTCCGATCGCACTCTCACGCAAGTTGCCTTATGACGCCATCAAGGACTTCACTCCTTTGAGCATCGCCGCAAGCAACCCATTGGCAGTCGTCGTCGCACCGACTGTGCCTGCAAACAACCTTCGCGAGCTCGTAGAGTACGCGCGTAAGAATCCAGGCAAGCTGGCGTACGGCACATCTGGCGCCGGAACTGCGCAACATCTGGTGGGCGAAATGCTGAATCAATTCGCCAAGATCGACATCCTTCACGTCCCGTACAAAGGTGGTTCTCCAGTACTCAACGACCTTCTCGGCGGTCAGATTCAAGTGGGCTATGTGGTGGTAGCCACCGTTCTGGGACATGTCAAGGCAGGTAAATTGAAGATGCTTGCGGTTCTCGATGATCATCGTTACTCGGAACTCCCAAATGTGCCAACGAACAGCGAAGCGCTGCCTGGCTTCGAAGCTATGACGTCCTGGCTGGGTATCTTCGGTCCCGCCCATATGCCCCCAGCCCTCGCGTCCCGCCTAACCAGCGAAATACAGAAAGTGCTCCGCGATCCAGAGGTGGCAAAGTACTTGAATGCCAACGGAATGCCGGTGGTGGGCAGCACCGGCGAGCAGTTGGCTGCGCGCGTTCGAGCTGACGTGGAGGGCTGGACCCCTATCGTCAAGGCTGGCAAGATCACTGCTGACTGACCCCTCACAGCTCCTACCAAGCAGGGAACTGCTTATCAGCCCATAAGAGCTACGTATGCCCGTGCCCGTTACTCGGCAAGATTTTCGGATGCCTCCTGCGGATCGGGCACCTAGCAACACCCCGGTAGGGTATTGCTAGAGCAACTGGCGGAATAGGCGCTCGTACACCCCTTGAAGGATGCACTCGCGCTTTTCTTACCTTCTGTCCAAGCTGTTTGAACCAGCCTTGACCCCCTTGCCGAACCTTCAGGCAGGCTAGCTGTACCAGCTCCCTGTCCTGAGACTCACTCACTCGACTACCAAAATCCTGATCGATGATGCATCCGCCAGGCACTGCCACTCCCCTGCCCGAGCTCCACCGCTCGAATCTTATCGTTCCGGTCACGCAACAGCGCTTCGTTGAAAGTGCGCACCGGCGCGGCGCTGATTGTGTGACTCTCGATTTGGAGGATGGTGTTGCACCAAGCGAGAAAGAGCGTGCGAGGAAGGCGTTGGAACACTCCGTCGAGCTTGTGGTGCGCGGAGGCTGCCGGGTAGAAGTTCGCGTCAACCGTCCAATGCGGCTGCTCGTGCTTGACATTGAGGCCGCCGTGCTACCAGGTGTGAGCGCAATTCGGCTACCCAAAGTGGAGTCAGCAGGAGAAGTTCAACGGGTCAGCGAACTGATCTTAGAACTCGAGAACGAGCGCGGGCTCGCACCTTTCTCGATCGGACTTCAGGCCTTAATTGAAACGCCTGCCGGACTGCTTGCTGCCGCTAGCATTGCTCGAGCCGACCCCCGCCTCACATCGATTGGACTTGGATGCCTTGACTTGGCGGCCGCATGCGGCTTTGCGGCGTCAGTCGAAAACCTCGCGGCCCCTTCGCAAATGGTGGTTGTCGCCGCACGCGCAGCTGGCATCAAAGCACGCGGCCTGGCAGGTGCTGTGGGAAATTTCAGCGATCTCGAAGCGTTTCGCCAGTTGGCACGGCGCTCCCGACTCATGGGTCTGACGGAAGGTGGCGCGATTCATCCTTCACAGGTACCAATATTGAACGAGGAGTTCGGTGTCTCAGAAGTCGAAATTCATCAAGCGCAAGAGATCTTGGCAATGGCACAGCTACATTTTTCGCAAGGGGTCGGTGCCTTCGCATATCGGGGACAAATGATCGACCGCCCGATCGTGGAAGCCGCTCGACACACTCTGGCGATTGCCGAAGCCGTCGTGGCTGCGCGCGATCGACTGAGCGTCACGTAAGAGCCGGTTTTCTGAAAATTCGCTACTTTGAGAACTGCGACGACTTCAATGGTGAGAGCCGGTTCCGGAATTCTGAACACGCCGCAAAGTGGATGAGCTGCTCCGTTGGGCGAGGATAGAGCCCGTGATCAGGAGCAGAAAGATGAGCAGAAGACCCCGTCGCAACCACTCGGCAGCCTTCAAGGCTAAGGTGGCCTTGGACGCCGTCAAGGGCGACAAGACGATTGCCGAGATGGCGCAAAAGCACGACGTGCATCCCAACCAGGTGACCGAGTGGCGCCGCCAGTTGCTCGAACGTGCTGCCGACGTGTTTGGCGCCGGTGGCGGCACTGCGGAGCCCGCGGCGGATCTGAAGGACTTGCACGCCAAGATCGGCCAGCAGGCGCTGGAGATCGATTTTTTAGCCGGCGCGCTCAACAAGGCCGGCTTGCTGAGCGTAAAGCGATGATCGACCGCGAGCATGCCCTACCGATCAAGCGCCAGGCCAATCTGGTCGGCATCAGCCGCGGCACGGCGTACTACCGGCCTGAGCCGATGAGCCAAGAGGATCTGGCGCTGATGCGCCGCCTGGACGAGATGCACCTGGAGCACCCGTTTGCCGGCAGCCGCATGCTGCGCGACCTGTTGCGCCTTCAGGGCACCGAGGTCGGCCGCCGGCATGTGCGCACGCTGATGCAGCGCATGGGCCTGCGCGCCCTGTACCGCAAGCCCAACACCAGCCGCAAGCACCCGAGCCACCCGGTGTTCCCGTACCTGCTGCGCGAACTGGCCATCGAGCGGGCCAACCAGGCCTGGGCGCTGGACATCACGTACATCCCGATGGCACGCGGCTGGGTGTACCTGGTGGCCGTGCTGGACTGGCACAGCCGTCGGGTGTTGGCGCACCGCGTGTCCATCACGATGGAAGCGGACTTCTGCGTAGAGGCACTGCGCGAGGCGGCTGCCCGCTACGGTGCACCAGAGATCGTCAACACCGACCAGGGCAGCCAGTTCAGCAGCGCCGAGTTCGTCGCCGAGGTGGCCCGCATCGGCGCGCGCCAAAGCATGGATGGCAAAGGCTGCTGGCGCGACAACGTGTTCGTCGAGCGGCTGTGGCGCAGCGTGAAGTACGAGGAGGTGTACCTGAAGGCCTACGAGACCGTCAGCGCCGCGCGTGAGGGCCTACAAGCGTACCTGGCGTTCTACAACGAACGCCGCCCGCACCAGGCCCACGCAGGGCGCACGCCGGACATGGTCTACTACGCCGCGCTGGCGCCGATACAGGCTGCGGCCTGAAGGGGTTAGGCCATGAGTACATGGCCAACCGGGGGGCGCCTCCGGCGGCCTGGCAGGGGCCCGAGTAAGACTCTTACACCGCAGCCCATCCACTTATCTCGGGCTCCGGCGTGTTCAAACAACCGGGACCAGCTCTGTGGTCGCCATCCTACTAACTCCGGAGTGAGGCGGGCCACCACCGGCCCATCTGTGTCCCAGCCAAGACATTTGCCGATTTGATGCCCGGGTTTTCCGATAGTCCGCGTCGGCTCACCCCGTTCGCGCCGTTCGTGTGCGCGGTAGTTTGGAATGGTCTGGTAGGCCACGGTAGCCATTGCAAGTATCAACTCGCGCACATGCGTGCAACCTCGCACGCCACCCATCGCCTCATCAATAGCCTTGCGCCAGCCCGGGCCCACAGTAGCGCCAATGAGGCCACGCACCGGATTGGCAGCATCGGAGCATTCGTCGAAAGGACTACCGGCAATGATGGCAATCGCATTGAATACCTTCAGTGTGTCGTCCAGCGTCAGCCGCACCTCCATGTGATGAAGGGCCTCGCCGGGCTGCCTCTCTCTTCCATCGGCGTTTCGCGTGAAATAAGTCTTGGTGTCCTTGATGCGCGCTTCGATGTCCCAGAGCCCATCTGCACGCAGAAATCCATGACTCTCTACGTGGCGAGAATGGATGTGTTTACGCTCTACGGAAGGGGGCAGGCTTCGCGTTGTCTCCATGGCATATCTCCTCGTCAATCGAGCTCCTGAGTCCTTCGGCCGCCGACAACGATGGTCTGACCGTATAGGTATCGGGATGGGGTAAATCAAGGTCTCGTCATCCGATTTCGAGTGGCATCCCAAGGCGAACCTTGCCCGGCTGATCCAGCAATGCCGCAGCGACCCGCTGCCGGTGCTCGCGCACGGTGCCACAACGCAAACTCCATGCAACGATACGGCGGTACCAGAGCTGCAGGTCGCATTCCATCATGAAGCCAATGCCACCATGGATCTGCTGCGCGGAACGCGCCACGAACACACACTTGTCACTTGCAAACGCCTTAGCCTGAGAAACTTCAACTGAGGCGGGGATACCCTGATCCATTCGCCACAGAGCCTCTCGTGTAAGAAGCTGCGCGCCGTCGACGGCGATCAACATGTCAGCGCACAAATGCTGAATCGATTGAAACGCGCCGATTGGCTGGCCGAACGCCTCGCGCTGAGCGGCATACTCGACAGCGAACTCCATGTCGCGTCGGGTGGCACCGACCAACTGCGAACACATGAGCGCAGTCGCGATGTCGAACAGGTCCCGCGCCAGTGCCACAGCCCGCACCGATTCGTCCACGACGTCGCATAGAGGAACGCGCAAATCGCTGAAGTTCACGCGAGCCTGTGAGTCCTTTGCAGTAGTGACGTAGTCCACGACCGAGACGCCTGGTGACCCCGTATCCACGAGCGCTGCAGCTACGCCACCCTCCTCCGTCCGGTAAAGGACTAGGCACATGCCGGAGGCGCGAAAACCGTCGACGAAAGAGCAACTTCCATTGAGAACGACATATCCACCGTTACGCCGCCCTGTGAGTCCTGGGCTGTCATACGACCAAGCCCCCAACGGATCTTGCACAGCATATGACAGGATTAGTTCACCATCGATCACCCTACGTAGCAGGACGCGCTGAGCATCCGAACCATGACGAGCCAGCACCTGCGCCACCACCAAGGTTCCGTGCAGAGGGACTGGTGCGATGTATCTCCCTGCCTCTTCCAACAAAAGACCGGCATAGGCCAGTGGCAAACCCTGGCCTCCATAGGCTTCAGGCAAACTGATCCCCAGCCAACCAAGTTCCGCAATTCTCTGCCACAGCTGGGCACTGTACCGGCTGGGGTTTGTCTCTGTCGCGCGCACAAGCGCGGGCGTCGATTCCGCTGCGAAGAACTCGCGCGCGGTTTCCTGGATCAACGTTTCCTGTTCGTCGGGTAATACATCCACGGCGTTCAACTTTCAATTTTGGAAGAAGACATGTTTTGGGGTTTTCACTTGCGGGACTTGGGCAGCCCAAGTCCCTTGCGGGCTATTTGGTCACGCATGACCTGCACACTGCCATGGTTGACAGTCGACTGGAATGCCGAGAGCAGGTTGTGCGCATACAGGCCCTCCTGCAAGTTGTCAGGCGACCCATTAAGAAGCTGCGCATGCGGTCCGAGGATTTGGCCAATGGCCTCGGTCGTACGCACTCCGTGCTCGGGCGCCCAAACCTTCTCTGCGGCACCTTCGTAACTAAAAGCCTGTCCTCGCTGTTCAATAGTCATGCTGCGCATAGTCATCAGACGACACACTTGGCCTTCAATCCACAGCTCGGCCACCTTGTCTCGCACCGAAGCATCAGAACGCAACGGGGCGGCACGGACATCATCGGATTTCAGCCAATTGACAATGTCCTCGTCGCGCTTGACCGATATCAGGTAGCGCCATGCCCCCACGCGATCCAGATTTAGACCTCGCTGCGAGACTGCCCAACCATCACCCTCCTCGCCCAGCAGGCAAGACACCGGCACCTTCACATCGTCGAAGAAGACCTCATTGGTGCGCTCTTCTCCGTAGGTCGTACCGGCAGGTCCGCCCGGATTGTTCTGCAATGTGAGCAGGGGACGCACTGTGATACCCGGCGTGTCCATCGGCACCAAGAGGATTGAAAGTCCGGCATGGCGTTTTGACTCAGGGTCAGTGCGCACCAACAGGAAGACATGGGTCGCAACCTGCGCATTGGTCGTATAGATCTTCTGACCATTAACAACATAGTGCGAGTCCTCACCAGTGCCGTTGCGTGTGGCTCTACAGCGCACGCCGGCTAAGTCAGTCCCACAGTGCGGTTCGCTGTAGCCTTGGCAGAAGATGATTTCGCGATGAATTGCCCTAGGTACGTAGTACTGCTTCTGTGCTTCCGTACCCGATGCCAGTACGGCAGGCGTTCCGGTACCTCCGCCACCGATCACGACTTGTGCGGCGCGGTAGAACTCCTCTTCCACCAGAAACTGAGTGATTCGGCTGCCTCCCTGACCGCCATAGGCTTTTGGCCAGGCGATGGCATTCCAGCCACGTTCGGCAATCTTTCTGAAAATCGGGGCGGCTCGCGGACCAAAACCTCGCCCGCGCTTTCCCGTGGTGAGGTCGGCCAAAACCTCCTCAGTGAAATGCTCTTGAATGAATGACTGAACCTCTAGGCGCAGTGCTTCTTCCTCTTCGCTGAAACTGAAGTCCATGAGATGTATGCTCTCTGATGTTGATGTATTTGGTCAGCGACCGATCCTGGCCTCAATAAGGAACGGGCCAGGCCGTGCCACGGCATGCCTGAGCAGCTTGACCAGCGTTTCGCAGTTGTCCGCCGAGGCGGCCTCCACACCCATGCCTTCCGCGAGCTTCACCCAGCTGATGTCCGGGTCGACGATCGAAAGCATGCGTTCTGCACGTTCGCCCCAGGTCTTTGCACCTACGCCTACCAACTCACCTCTGAGGATCTGGTAGCCGCGGTTGGCGAATATCACCGTAACAACATTGAGCTTCTCGCGCGCCTGGGTCCAAAGCGCTTGGATGGTGTACATGGAGCTGCCGTCACCTTCCATATTGATTACCAAGCGCTCCGGGCAAGCAATGGCCGCACCCGTGGACATAGGCAACCCGCTGCCGATCGAGCCACCAGTGAGCTGTAAGTAATCGTGAGCTGGAGCGCCCATGGAAGCCGGGAAAAATGAGCGGCCTGCGCTGATGGACTCGTCCACAATGATGGCGTTCTCAGGCATCAGCGCGGAGATGGTGCGCAGCACATTGTCGGCCGTCAGCGCACCCTGCGGCAGAGCCAACTCCCGGCGCACTTCGAGAATTGGTGCAATGCCAGTTGCGCCGACACGCTGCGCGAGTTCGCGCAGGGTCTCCTCGAGGTGGTCTGTGGGCGCGGTGAGTTCTACCAGGTTGGCGCCTGGTGCCATCAGGTAGTCGGGCTTTCCGGGATAGCCGAACATCGGAGCTGGCACCTTGGCACCGATAAGGATGACGTGCTTGACATCCTTGAAGGTAGCTACACCATCATCCACCGGCGCGGGGGTTCTGGATATGGCCGTACGCCCTTCTCCACGCTCCATGCGTCCATTGGAATACTGGGCAAGCATTTTCGCGCCCGTGCACTGCACGATCTGACTGGCCAATGCCAGTGGAGCGGCACGTAGCGCACGCCCCCCCAGAACCAGCACAACACTTTCACCAGATTTCAGTGCCTTCACGGCTGCCTCAAATTGTTCGGCAGCAGGCAGCGTCGCCTTAGGCGTAGAAAAGTCGAGCGCATCGTGCGGCCTGGCCGGCGTCCATGCCGTGTCGGCGGGCATGATTAGCGTGGCGATTCGTCCCGGCAAAGAGTTGGCCTCCCGAATGGCCTCGGCCGCGTCGGCGGCTACGTAATCCGCTGAGGTGGACGTTTTCACCCAGGCGGACATGGTGCGCGCCACGCCCTCGATGTCCCCGGTCAGTGGTGAATCGGTGACCTTGTGGCCCTGGCGATGCTCGCCCACGATGTTGACCAGCGGTACTTGAGCGCGCTTGGCGTTGTGCAGATTTGCCAGCCCATTACCAAGCCCAGGCGCGAGATGAAGCAAGGTGGAAGCTGGTTTATCCGCCATGCGTGCATAGCCATCGGCTGCACCGGTAACTACGCCCTCGAACAGACCGAGCACGCAGCGCATGCCTGGGATCTTGTCCAACGCCGCGACGAACTGCATTTCGGAGGTACCGGGATTGGCAAAACAGACATCGACCTTGCCGGCCAGAAGTGTTTCGACGAGCGTTTCCGCACCGTTGCGTTGCTGCATGAAGTCTCCTGTTGGTTTCTATAACTCGCCATGCGAATCATGTATTCGCATTCAAAGAGCTTTGATCATATCCCCACAAAACCAGTGCGTCAACGGGACAACGTCGCATTGACAAACGAAGCACACCTCGATATTATTTCGAATTATCGATTCACTATGCAAATCAATGAAAGGGTAAACATGCTGGTCACTGACGAAGTGCGGTCCTACATAGGGCTGTCCACCAAAGCCGAATTCGCATGTGACGCGGTCGAGTCCGGCGCCGTGCGGCGCTATGCCCAAGCCATCATGGATGAGGATCCAGCCTACTTGGGTGAGACGAATGACGCCAATCGCCGCTTCGGCGGCCCAGTGGCGCCCCCACTGTTCGCAAACCATATGTTGCGCCGCCCGCTGGGCACTCCCGATCCCATCCAGGACAACGCGCAAAACCCTCTGTTCGACGGCATCGTTCCGGTTGCAAACCTTCCCGCCATCAGGCCTTTGGCGAATCTGGCTTCACTGAATGGCGGGTCGGAGTTCGAGTTCTTCCGCTATGCACGTCACGGAGAGCGCGTCAGCGTCAAGTTGAGTTATGCCGACATCACCGAGAAGGCTTCCAGCAAGGGCCCGATGGTCTTGGTGGTGCGGCTATACGAGTTCATGACCGGCGACGGAGAGCTTCTGATGCGCTCCAAAAACACCACGATCAGGAGATAAGACCATGGCAGAACAACAGTATTTTGATGACGTTTGGGTCGGTCAGGAACTGCCATGGCTCACCAAGGGGCCGCTAGGAGAAATCCATCTCTTCCGCTGGTCCGCAACCATGGAAAACTGGCATCGCATTCATTACGACCGCCGCTTTGCAGTCGAACATGACAAGCTCCCCGACCTGCTGATCAACGGCTCACTCAAGCAGCAATTCATGGTTCAGATGGTCAAGGACTGGGCCGGCCGCGAGGGCTGGGTTTGGAAGGTGAGCTTCCAGTTCCGCGCCATGAACTCCGTAGGAGAAACCTTGCACGTCTGGGGGAGGGTCAAGTCCACCGAGCGTCTGCAGGACTATGGTCTTGTGGTCCTCGATTTGGGCATTGTTAATCAGGACGGCAAAGAGAGCACCCCTGGCGAAGCCACCCTAGCACTTCCGTTCAGGAATGGCAGGCCAGTTCCCTATCCGTTCGTGCCGCCCACACAGACCACCACCGCTTGAACGCAAGCCCTTACCAAAAGCCTTTAGGAGTACAGCACCATGGCATCACTTCCCACAAGAGTCCAGATCAACGAGGAGGGCCCGCGCGAGGGCTTCCAAATCGAGAAAGGGACTATCCCAACGGCGCGCAAGATCGAGTTGATTGACAGCCTCTCGGAAACTGGACTGAATCGCATCCAGATTGTCTCGTTCGTCAACCCAAAGGCGGTGCCAGGAATGGCCGATGCCGAGGAGGTCGTAGAGGGATTTCACAAGAAACCAGGCATCAGCTACGTGGGCCTGTGGCTCAACGATAAGGGTCTCAAGCGCGCTATAGATAGCGGTCGCCTGGAGGTCAAGGGCTCCGTATCGCTATGCGCATCTGAACCGTTCCTGATACGCAATCAGAACCGGACGATGGAGGAAAACATTCCGCTGCAGCACAAGACCATGGAGATGTTCAAGGCGCATAACGTACCCGTGCTGCGTGGCGCAGTCATGGCGGCATTCGGTTGCAACTTCGCTGGCGACATCTCCGCAGAAACAGTGTTGAAAACCGTGGCGCAGACCAAGGAAATTGCTATGGCGCACGGCTACAAGTTGGAGACGATGATGCTAGCGGACACCATGGCATGGGCAACACCCCGTTCGATCAAGCGCGTGGTGGGCGCTGTGCAGGACATGCACCCCGAGTTGGATATCTGCCTGCACCTGCATGACACCCGTGGCATGGGCATCGCAAATGCCTACGCAGGCTTGGAGATGGGCGTGAGGACTTTCGACGCTGCGGTCGCAGGCCTAGGCGGCTGTCCATTCGCAGGTCACGTGGGCGCGGCCGGCAACGTCTGCACGGAAGACCTAGTTTTCATGTGCGACGAAATGGGAATCGAGACAGGCGTGAACCTTGAGAAACTCTTGGAATCCGCACGGCTGGCGGAGGAGATCGTCGGGCGTCCTCTGCCAGGCTCGGTAATGAAGGGGGGAAGCCTGCGAGCCCTGCGCGACAAGATCGCGACGGCCAAAGCCGCGTGAAATCGGGGCCGAGTACACAACACAACGAAACAACACAACACCGATGGAAAATCACAAAGAATCTCAAGGGAGCGGACCTCTCAAAGGTTTGCGCGTCGTGGAGCTGGGCATGCTGTTCGCCGGCCCGCTGATCGCCACCAACCTTGCCGATTTGGGCGCGGAGATCATCAAGATCGAGCATCCCAAGGGAGACGTCGTTCGCGGCCTGGGCCAAGGCGACAACAGTCTGTGGTGGAGTGTTGTCGCACGCAACAAGAAGCTGGTAGGTGTCGATGTCAAGAAACCAGAAGGTGCGGACATTGTTCGCCGCCTACTGGCCACAGCCGATGTCTTCATCGAAAACTTCCGACCTGGTCGCGTGAAAGAATGGGGACTGGACTACGACACACTGCGCAAGGTAAACCCGGGGCTCGTCATGCTGCACGTGAGTGGTTATGGCCAGACTGGCCCCTACAGCGAGCGTCCGGGCGTGGGCACGCTCGCGGAAGCCTTCAGCGGCTATGCCCACGTGACCGGCGAACCAGACGGACCACCTACTCTGCCTTCATTCCCACTGGCTGACGGCGTGGCCGCACTCACCGGCACGTACGCCGTTCTTGCGGCACTTTGGGCACGCGATCGCAACGGTGGCATTGGCGATGAAATCGACATCAGCCTCTATGAACCGCTGTTGAGTATGACTGGCCCGATGCTGATCAATTTCACAAAGGGAGGCGTGGTATCCAATCGCGAGGGCAATCGAGCGCGCTGGTCAACTCCGCGCAACACGTACAAAACAAAAGATAATCGCTGGATCGCCGTGTCCAGCGCGGCCGATTCACCAGCAATGCGTCTGTTCCAGGCCATCGGCCGAGAGGATCTCACCACCAATCCAGCGTGGGCAACCAATCGGGAACGCCTGAAGCGCGTGGACGAATGCGACAACATGATTGCAGCCTGGATGCTTTTGCATACGCAGGCTGAGATCATGGAACGGCTAAACGAGTTCGACGTCCTAGCAGCGCCAGTCAACGACATTGAAGGCATTCTCAAGGATCCGCACGTCCAGCAGCGTGGTTCCGTGGTCAGCATTCCCGACCCGGTGCTCGGTGACACTGTCGTACAGGAGGTTGTTCCCCGCTTCCGCAATGCCCCAGGCAAAATCAATTGGTTGGGCCGGCACGAAGTTGGCACCGACACGCTGGAATTCATGGTAGAAGCCGGCTTCAGCGCAGACGAGATTCAGAAACTTCATCGGAGTGGGATCGTAAAGGTGTCTTGAGGCCGTTTTCCGAAACGGAGAGGAGCGGGAAGTTGGTTACACTTTGCGAGTAACCAATCCGCTTCTCGCAGGGAATACATGGCCGCTTCCGCCCCCAAAAAAACCGCCGCAGTGCGCAAACCTAAGAGCGCGACCGACCGACAGTTCGTGACAGCGCTTGCGCGCGGCATGTCCGTCCTGCGCTGCTTCGACGCCCTGCACACGCAACTCGGCACCACCGAAATTGCTCACATGACCAAACTGCCACAGCCGACCGTGTGGCGGTTGTGCTATACGCTTCAACAGTTGGGCTATTTAGTGCAGGCGCCCGACAGCGACAAGCTTCGCATCGGCATGTCTGTACTCGGTCTCGGACAATACGCACTGAACTCCACCGATATCGGCGAGATGATCTTGCCCGAAATGATGCAGCTAGCCAAGCAAACGGGGGCTGCGGTGTCCTTGGGTATCGTGGATCAGGATGACATTCTCATTGTCAAGCGGGCACAGGGTGATGGTCACCTGCTGTTCAACCTATCTGTCGGCTCCCGGTTACCGATTGCCACCACATCAGCCGGCTGGGCATACCTTGCGGGCTTGCCGTCACGAACACGCGAGGAGACCCTGCAGAAGCTCAGATATCAAGCTGGCAACAGATGGACGGCTTTACGCACAGCCGTAGAAGCAGCCGCGACCAATATGGAGACCAACGGCTTTGTGTTCAACGAGGGTCTCTACCATCCCGACGTCAACGCAGTGGCTGCTGCGTCTTTCGACAAACAGGGCAAACCACAGTATGTAGTGTCGTGCGGCGGCCCCAATCTGAAACCAAAGTTGCTTCGTGAAGAAATCGGTCCACGTATTGGTCGACTCGCACGCAAGATCACAGTCGCACTCGCTGGCCGCCCAAACTGACAGACGCGCACAATTTCGCACCGTTTAAGGTGCATGGTATTCGTCAATAATTTGCATTGCAAATTATTTATCCGCAAAATTGCGCACATCCTCAACTCTGCGCAAGAATGCATGACAACGGTCTCTATGTCATGCACAACCTAACCCATTCGATCGCGAGCTTCGTCTACTCCTTCTCCGACCGAGCCGTTCCTCCTGCGTCCATAGCGCTCGCACAAGCGGCTTTCATTGACCTGGTCGGCGTCATGCTTGCAGGTGGCAACGAACCGGTAGTGGGCATCCTGAAGAAGACTATGCCAGTGCAACAGGGTGCCGCTTGCAGTTTGCTGCTGAACAATAGCGATCAGCGGGATGCCTCAACGGCGGCGCTCATCAATGGCACAGCCGCGCATGCTCTGGACTACGACGATGTGCAATTCAACGCGCATCCCAGCACGGTGCTGGTACCGGCAATCTTGGCCGAGGCCGAACGGGGGGGGGCCTCCGGCATGCGTGCGCTCCAAGCCTATGTGCTGGGCTACGAGGTTTGGGGCGAACTGCACAGTCGTGAGAAGTGCCCGTATCACGACAAAGGGTGGCATCCCACAGCGGTCATGGGCACAGTGGCCGCCACAGCCTCAGTCGCCTTTCTGCGCGGACTGGATCTTGATAAGACCAGCACTGCCTTATCGCTGTCCGCCAGTTTCACCGGCGGCGTGGTAGCCAATTTCGGTTCTATGACCAAACCGATGCACGCAGGCCGGGCAGCGGCGGCGGCCGTCACAGCCGTGGACCTAGCCGAGGCGGGAATCACTGCAGGCGACGACGCGATCGGCGCGCCTGATGGCCTGTTGGCTGCGCTGTCCACGGGAGGGGAAGTGAACCGCGACTCGGCGACTGGACTGGGAACACGCTGGTTCTCCACCAACACGCCGTTGCTCTTCAAGAAATATCCAGTATGTTTTTCATCACATCGACCAATCGATGCTGTGTTGGAGCTAGCTCTGGAGCACGCACTCAAGCCAGAGGACGTGGAGCGCATCGACGTTGCCGTGCGCGGCACCCAGGCGCGCGTGCTGCGATTCGATCGGCCGAAAACCGCACTGGAGGCGAAGTTCAGCATTCAGTTTGCGGTGACCTGTGCACTGTTACGCGGTCGGGTCGGACTGAGAGATCTAGATGATCGCTTTGTCGCCAGCGACCTAGTGCAGTCAATGTTCGCAAAGATTCACTTCACGCACCTGCCTCTCAACTCAGATGGGACACCGCCCGTGGCAGATCGCGTGCAGATAAGCATGCGAGACGGTCGGCATATAGACAGCGGTGACCTCAAGTTCGTCAAACCCCACACACATCTTCGACAGAAGTTTCTCGACTGCTGCCAAGCCGGCAACTACATCGGTGGAGATGCTCTGTTCGTGATGCTCAGCGCGATTGAAACACTTGGGAACGTGCGCGCACTTTCCTCTTTGAGTGCATCGTCGTCGCTTACTGACTTTCACCACCCGGCTGCGCTCGCGGCCTGATTCACCTGAACGAGAAGGACCACATGACCAAGAAAGTGAAGACCGAATGGATTTCGGTAGACGGCGGCAAAGGCCAGACCTACGACGCCTATCTCGCCCTGCCACCCGCAGGCACCGGCCCCGGCATTCTGTTGTTCCAGGAGATCTTCGGGGTCAACGACCATATCCAGGGCGTGGCCGAGCAGTATGCGCAGGACGGTTTCGTCGTGTTGGCACCCGACTTGTTTTGGCGCCAGCAAGCGCGCGTGGCCTTGGGCTATGACGGAGAAGACCGAAACCAAGCTGTGTCGATGATGAAAGCTCTTGTTCCCGAAGAGATGCAAGCGGACATCCGATCATCCCTCGCGGCGTTGCGCTCCCGCCCAGAAACAACAGGTCGCAAGTCCGGTGCACTCGGCTACTGCCTTGGCGGTCGCCTAGCCTACACGGCAGCGGCGATTACAGACGTAGACGCTGCAGTGGCGTTCTATGGTGGCGGAATCCACGACCAACTGGCACTAGCGCCTAAGCTGCAATGCCCAATCCAGTTTCACTACGGCGCAAAGGACGAAAGCATTCCGGGGTCCGCCGTCGAAAGCGTTCGCTCTGCCGTCTCAGACAAGAATGCCGAGGTGCTCGTGTACGAAGGAGCAAATCACGGATTCAACTGCTGGGACCGCGGTACCTATCACCCAAATAGCGCAGCACTTGGCCACGGTCGGGCACTGACATTTCTCGCGCAGCACCTTTTTTGACGGCTTTACAGCCGCAGCTATGCCCTTCACCCACTTAATCGTTGGCGGCGGATCCGCCGGCTGCGTGCTGGCCAACCGCCTTTCCGCCAGGCCCGGCAACAATGTCCTGCTCATCGAGGCCGGCGCCGACTTCCCCACCAGCGCTACGCCCGATGACATTCTGGACACCTATGCAGGTCGAGCCCTTGGCAACCGCTCGTATTTCTGGGATCTGCAGGTGCGCCGTGGGGACGACGTGCCATACCTCAACGAAAAGTCCTGCCGGCCCATTCGCTACGAGCAAGCCCGCGTGATTGGAGGCGGCTCGAGCATCAACGGTCAGGTCGCTTTACGCGGCATGCCTGTGGACTTCAACCGCTGGAGTAGTCTGGGTGCTACCGGCTGGAACTGGGAAGGGGTGTTGCCCTACTTCTGCAAACTTGAGTCGGACACACATTTCCCCGGTGAAATGCACGGCGCCGACGGCCCCATCCCAATACGCCGCTTTTTTCGCGGAGACTGGGACCCGTTCACCTGTAGCGTGGCACGTGAATGGGAGCAGCAAGGTTATGGTTACATACCGGATATGAACGGCATGTGGGACGACGGCTTCGCGCCCATCCCTGTATCCAATGATGGACATAAACGCGTGTCCACCGCCATGGGTTACCTCACAGACGCTGTGCGCGCACGGCCAAATCTACAGATTCTGGCGCACACGGAAGTGCTGCGACTGGTGTTCGAAGGCAGGCGCGCCATCGGTGTTGAAGTGCGCGATGAGACAGGTGCGCAACGCATTGTCACTGCGGACAACGTGATTTTGAGTGCAGGAACACTCCGCACTCCATGGCTACTAATGGCCTCCGGCATCGGTCCCGCACGGCACCTGGCAGAACACGGCGTTCCAGTTGTGGTCGATCGCCCAGGCGTGGGACAAAACCTGCAGGACCACCCTCTCCTATCGATATCAGCCTATCTAAGTCGCAGTGCTCGCTCCTCTGGCGCAGCGCGGCGCAACTTTGCCTACCTGCGGTACACCTCTGGCATGGCGCCAGGCTGGAACAGCGACATGATCATGATGGCCGTATGCCGCTCCTCTTGGCACGCGGTTGGCCAACGCATCGGCACGCTGGCGGCCAACCTAGCATATGCATACTCGCGCGGCACGGTGACGCTGTCATCTCAAGGTTTAGCAGCTGGTCCGGACGTTTCCTTCAACTGGCTGGCTGACGAACGCGACCGTAGTCGCATGATGGATGCCTTTCGCCGCATGGCACGGTTGTACGAAAGCGAGGGAGTTTCAAGGTACGCCTCGTATCCTTTCCCTAGCAGCTACTCAGCCCGAGTACGACTGATTCAGCAGAACACGTTCAGCAACGCCGCGATGACAAGAGCGGGGGCCATTCTGATGGAGAGTTCGCCGTTGGCACGCCGATTCATCATTCGCAACTTCATTCAGGATGCACCACCCGTGTCGCAGTTGCTGCGCGACGACAATGCACTGGAGGCCTACGTATGTGCCAATGTCGGTTCCACCTTTCACCCGGTAGGTACATGCAGGATGGGTGCAGAGGGCGATGTGCAGTCGGTGGTGGACCCGCGTGGTGGAGTCATTGGCACGCGCAACCTATATGTAGCTGATGCCTCGCTCATGCCCGAGATCACTCGTACCAATACGAATCTGCCAACCATCATGATCGCGGAGAAGATGGCCGATCTAATCGGCACGGCAGGTTGATAACCACCTTGCCCTAAAGGACGAGGTTTGTAAGCGTCCGGCGAACCCATGTTGACCGCTGCCGACGGTCCTGTCTGACGCTCAGAAGTCAGTGGGCTGCCAGCGGTGCGGCAAGAGCTCGTTGATGCGGCTGGCCTTGTGCATGGGCAGCCGCGTGAGCACATCCTTGAGATAGGCGTACGGGTCGTGCCCGTTCATGCGCGCCGACTGGATCAGGCTCATGACGGCAGCCGCCCGCTGGCCCGCACGCAGGCTGCCTGCAAACAGCCAGTTGTTGCGACCGATGGCAATGGGCCGGATCTGGTTCTCGATCCAGTTGTATCCGCCGGCAGTTGCCCGTCACCCGCGAACCGGGTCAACGCCACCCAGCGCCGCAGGCTGTAGTCCAGCGCCTTGGCCGTCGCTGATCCGTCGGGTACCTGGCGCCGTTGCAGCGTAAGCGGCTGGCGAACCCATCTTGAATGACCTGGTCGGTCTGAGCAAGATCATGTGCACGCAACATGAACGTGGACACGATGCTCAAAGACCCTCAGACCCCGCGATATGCGCAGCGGCGCACGCACCGCACCTACACCCCGCAATTCAAGGCCGAGCTGGTGGTCATGTGCCAGAAGCCTGGCGCATCGATCGCTGCGGTGGCCCTGCAACATGG
>Ga0075163_10003472_pt1 | contig 21163 bp, 13 predicted proteins | sample JI1023141ADNA_FD_71478 | JGI IMG/M metagenome (GOLD analysis project Ga0075163, IMG submission 71478) | Wastewater effluent complex algal communities from Wisconsin, to seasonally profile nutrient transformation and Carbon sequestration -... | ecosystem: Engineered > WWTP > Effluent > Algae... | reverse complement strand
CAATGTTTGACAATGCCACCAAGGCATTAAAGATCATTTTTGGAAAGATGAGATACAACCAGAACATCGATCAGATCAAGTCAGATTTAGAGCCTATTATTGGATATTTTGCTTCTGTGGCCGGAAAATTAAAGAGAAGTGATGAGAAACATGAAAAAAGGTTGAGAGCTGCTTGTTATTACAATCTGGCTCAGATTTATTATTATTTGGATGATCATGACAAGGTAATTGCAATTGGTAACGAAATAATACAATCCAAACACGATGAAGATGATGGTGAAGACTTTATTAAAAAAGCGGAAACTGTAAAAAAAGTACTGGCATTTCATGATATGAAGTCAAGACATATTGACGTTAGGAGCCAGGAAGAATCAACTGAAGATTTGGGTGAATCTGTAAATGAAAACGCAAAAAATTAATAATGAACCGTAAAAAAGTATCTTTAATACTGTCTGCAAGCCTCTTGCTATTTGTTTCATGCGGTGATTTGATTGACAACCTGGCCGAACAAAACATAGTTGGCAGTTGGAATTTACAATCTATTCAGGATCTAAAATCGGGACAGGAAACTGTAATTACGAGCAGCAATACCAGCTTAAGAATTTTAGGAAACCTTCAGGGCAATGCTGTTACCTTTAGCGATGTAGGGGGACCCTTTAATGTGTATTATCAATTTAATGGTGATGACGGATTACAAGATGGCACCTTTGATGTAGATCTACTAACATTGGAGTTGAAGTTTAATAATGGACAAACTCTCAAAAGAATTATCAACTCTGTAAATGACAATCAACTGATTATCCAGGATACCATTGGAGGGCTTGCCAAAAAGCTTAACTTTTTACGAGAATAGCAAAATTGTGAATTGTCAAAAATGAAATAAAAAAAGGGCGGTTAATTTAACCGCCCTTCTTTTATTATTAAGATAAGCTACCGATTAATAACCGGGGTTCTGCTGACCTTTCAATACTTCGTTGGTATTCAATTCATCAAGAGGTATTGGCCAAATAAATTGAAATGCGTCATAAGGTTTATTGGTTATTGTCCGCGAACCTGTGTAAACGCCATTGTCATAAGCTAAACCAAAGCCCCAACTAGCCTTAGTTGTATTTCCAAATGCTACTTTTGAAGGGATTCCTCCGGTGTTGAAGTCAGCATCTGTTGCCAACCTGTGGATATCGGACCATCTTCTACCTTCTCCCAAGAACTCAATTCTACGTTCCATGAGAATGGCTGCAGTGAGTTCTTTTGCAGATGCAAAGGTAGATCCATCAAATTGGAGAGCAGCATCAGTTACAGCTCTGTTTCTTACTTTATTGAGTAAATCCAATGCTTTAGCTGTGTTTCCTGTTCTGGAATAAGCTTCTGCTGTATTTAACGCAACTTCAGCCAACCTGAGAATTGGAGTCCAGTCATCTTGAGTGGTAATCTTTCTGTATTTATTGCTAAAGAATCCGTTGCCGGCCTCTTTTACCAACAAAGTTCTTCTCAAGTCACTTGCGACCCATGCAGGATTGTTGTACATAATAGGGCTGATGGCAACAAGGGCTCTTCCAGGAGCAATTGAGTACATTACTGGTAGGGCACCATTTACACCTGAATTATCTGTAGCTGCATTTTCAATTGAGAAAATGGATTCTTTGTTACCACTATTGTTTGCAAAAGCGCCTTCTGGTGAAGCCTCCAGGTCGTGAGCTCCTGTTTTTGTTTCCAACAGTTTCTCTCCTTCAGTAATTACACCATTGAAGTCACCCTTGTGCAACAGAATTCTGTTTTTAAGCGCAATGGCAGCTGCTTTGGTTGCTCTGCTGATTTTCAGGCTTGCTGTGCCCCTTGTTTCTGGCAAATTAGCCTCAGCAAAGTTTAGGTCCTCTAATAGCAAGTTATAGCATTCTGCAACAGTATTTCTACCTTTTTGAACTTCACTTTCCAAAGCAGCAGCAGTATTTACTGCCACTGTTCTGTAAGGAACTCCCTGATGAGAAGCATCGGCTGTGTGTTTGTAAGGACGAGCAAAATGAACCAACAATTCATGGTGAGCCAAAGCTCTCAAAAATCTCGCTTCACCTTCGTAGGCAGCAGCAGCAGCAGGGGTGATAATACCACCTGTAGCAGCCGATTTTACACCATCTATGATGATGTTGGCCTTATTGATCATTCCATACAGGGTATGCCACATATAAACATTGTTGGCAGTTGCTGTATTGTAAGTAGCCTCATAGGTGATGGCATAGAAGGCAGCTACGTTGAGCATATCTTCGCCTCTCATATCTCCTTGTGCTACCGCGGCTGCTCCAAAAGGATAGCCCCTTACTTGTCCGCCTGCATAAAAGCCTGACTGAGCAGCATCATACACACCCACCATGGATAATTCAACCCTAGCAGGAGAAGAGAAGGCCAGTTGTTCTGTAATCCTGTCAAAAGGACTAAGTTCGGTAACATCTTTATCGCATGATTGCATAGAGAATGCAGCAAGCAACAAGGTCAGAACCGAAGTTTTTATATATCTGAAATTATTTTTTTGCATTGTTTTTGATTTTTGAAATTAGAAACCTACGTTTAAGCCTACAGAATATACTCTTTGTTGTGGGTTACCGTTAAAATCTTCACCAAATCCTGTGTTGGTAGAGAAGGCGGTAGATGTTTCAGGATCCAAACCTGAGTAACCAGTAAGTGTTACTAAGTTTTGTCCCTGTACATAAACCCTTGCAGAACTAAGACCCAGGGATTTGAGGCTTGATTCTGAGAATCTGTAAGACAATGACAAGTTTTGCAATCTAACAAAATCGCCATCCTCCACAAAACGAGTTGAAGCGAAGTCAGGGTTGTTAACCAAAGCATCTCTGTTGAGGAATAACTTTGGTGTCTGACCATCTCCTGGGTTTTCAGGACTTTGCCATCTACCTAAGATTTCAGTGCTGTTGTTGTTGAAGGTCATACCCATCAAATCAGCACGGGTTCTGTTCATGATCTTGTTTCCACCTGAGAAACGGATTAAGAAATTGACGTCAAAATTTCCGAAGCTCAAAGTGTTGTCAAGTCCGCCAAACCAGGTAGGTAGTGCAGAGCCAAGGATTACCCTGTCACGAGTTGCGCTCAATGCTCTAACTGTTGAAAGATCTGTAGGATTGTCGGCATTGTAAACATAATATGCTTGTTTGGTCAAGTCGGCCTGTACCAAAATGGTTTCAGTGATGTTGCCGTCAGCATCTCTGTTATAAGATTCGTAAATGGGATTACCATTAGCAGCATTAACACCAACGTAGTTGTAACCATAGATTGAACGAATTGATTCTCCTTCTCTGATGATGTTGTACGCGGTGGTAATATCCTGTCCATTAACCAGGGTCAATACCTCGTTCTTTTGTGTAGAGAAGTTAGCATTTACATTCCACTTAAAATTACCTTTTCTAACTATATTGGCATCCAACGTTAGTTCGATACCACTACTTTTGACCCTACCAATATTTTTGTTGATAAAGTTGTTGGGTACTCCTAAAGATGGTGCTGTTGGTGCCTGGAGGATGATGTCATCATTGTCCTGGATCCAGTATGCTACACTCAGATTATAACGATTGTTTTTCAAACCCAGGTCAAAACCAAAGTCTGTTTTTGTTTGTGATTCCCATTTTAAAAGGTCGTTACCAAAATTGTTATAAGCAATACCGTTTTGACCACCGTACAAGCCTGAGCCGTAAGATCCTACATAAGGATAGTTACCAATGTTGGTATTTCCTGTTTGTGCAAAAGAACCACGAAGTCTAAAGTCAGAGATAACATCTTTTAAAGACTCCCAGTAACTTTCTTCTGAAATTCTATAAGCGAAAGAAACCCCTGGGAAATATCCAACTCTGTTACCTGGAGCAAGAGCTGACAGCTCATCTCTTCTGATAGAACCGCTCAAATAGTATTTGCCGGCAAAGTTATAGTTTACCCTTCCAAGATAGGAAGCCAATCCATTTTCGCTGATTCCACCAAATGCTTCTGGTGTAGCGAAGGTACCTGAAACGATGTTTTCCTGAAAGTAAAGGTCAGAAATATTGGTAACCTGTGATTGGAAGAATGTTTGTCTTTGTTTTTGGTATTCTTGTACCAAAGTAACTCCCAGGTTGTGGTCGCCAAATTCTTTGTTGTAACTAAGGATATTTTGCCAATTCCATCGGGTAGAAGGAGAATAAGCCTGTGAAACCCTACCGTTGGCACTCAAACCATCACCATGTCTTGGATCCTGGAACAGGAAGTCAGTGATGTAGCTTCCGTCAATTCCCAATAGTGATTTAAAGTTAAGACCATCCATCAACTTAACATCGAGGTAGGCATTGCCCAACAACCTCCATGAGTCAGACTGCCTTTTGTCATTTTCCAATACAAAAAGCAGGTTTGGAATACCGTTGGAAATTACGTCTCCATTGGCACCTCTACCCAAAGATCTTACGTTGATTAAGTCAACATTGTAACCTGTTGGGTGGGTTGGATCCAACGCCTCTACGTTTGGCAACATACGAATGGTACCAAAAATATTTCCGGAAAGGTTGTTGGAACCGGTTAATGGACCCTGGTTGCCCTGACGAGTTACACCACTTTTGAAACCAACGGTCAACCAGTTGTTGACTTTTTGCTCAATGTTGGCTCTAAAGCTGTATTTCTGAAGTTTGTTGGATAAAACAATACCTTCTTGGTCAGCAAAACCAAATGAGAAGAAATAATTGGTTTTGTCAACACCACCGCTTACTGAAAGGTTGTGGCTATGTTGCACTGCTCTTCTAAAAGTAAGGTCTTGCCAATCAGTGTCTACTGTACTGCCATCTGCTCTTGTTTGCAGTTTGGCAACCGGATTAGCACCTGCATTGGTGTATTTTTCGTTTTGGATGGTAACGAAATCCTGCGCACCCAAAAGGTCAAATAACTTGGCAGCCTGCGCAACACCAAAATTGACATCATAAGTAAATTTGGCTTTGCCGGCAGCTCCTTTTTTGGTGGTAATCAAAACCACACCATTGGCTGCTCTGGAACCATAGATCGCAGAAGCGGCACCGTCTTTCAGGATCTCAAAAGATTCAATGTCGTTGGAATTGATATCGGCCAGGGCATTGTTGGAAGTAAATCCTCCAAGGTCGCCACTGAATACAGGAACTCCATCTACCACATAAAGAGGTTGGGTACCTGATGAAATGGAGTTGACTCCCCTGATCCTAACCTGTGGTGCAGAACCCAGGATACCGGAAGTGTTTTGAATCTGAACACCTGCAGCTCTACCGGCCAGTTGCTGAACGAAACTGGGAGATACCAATGCCGCTACGGATTCTCCCGTTACTTTGGAAATGGATCCCGTTACGTCTTTTTTAGACTGAGAACCATAACCAATGATTACCACTTCGTCGAGGATTTTACCCTCGGCCATGGTTACATCAATCATTGCAGAAGTACCAATGGCCACTTCTTTTGTGTCAAATCCTGTGTAGCTAAACACCAGGGTAGTTCCATTGCTGGGTACCTGGAGTTCATACATACCATCAACATCGGTGATGGTTCCTACACTGGGTACTTCCTTCACCAGCACATTGGCTCCAATGAGGGGTGAACCTGTTGCATCACTGACTTTTCCTTTCACCATTCTTTGACCGAATGCTGTGAAAGAAAGTACTGTCAGTAATAGAATTACGAAATTTTGTTTCATTGTCTCTATTAAGTTTGGTTAAAAAAACAAATTGTCTCAACGGCTAAATTACTATATTCTGTAGTAATGTTAACCTAATGTTAACAAGAATTTTACCCCCAAGTTCAGAAAAGTTTGAAATAGTCATTCGTGAAACAAAAAAAGCCCCAATATTATTGGGGCTTTTTGTCTTAAAGCGAAAAAGAATTAGGGCAGTATTACACTTTCATAATGTCTTTTTCCTTGGCTTCTAGCAGCTTATTGACTTTCTCGGTATGGTCGTCCACAAACTTTTGAACTTCCGCTTCCTTTTTTTTGCCTAAGTCTTCAGGAAAGCCATTTTTTACCTCTTTTTTGATGTGTTCCATCAATTTATGCCTAATACTTCTAACCGCCACCTTGGCATCTTCTCCCAGGGCCTTACATTGTTTTACAAGGGTTACCCTTCGTTCTTCTGTAAGGGGTGGTATGGTGAGCATGATGATCTCGCCATTGTTCATGGGGGTTATTCCCAAATTGGCTTCAAAAATAGATCTCTCTATAACTGCCAGCATTTTCTTTTCCCACGGTTGAATGACAATGGTACGGGCATCACTCGCTGAGACATTGGCAACCTGGGGCAGGGCCGTCGGTGAACCATAATAATCCACCAAAATGCCGGAAACCATGGCCGGAGATGCTTTGCCTGCTCTGATTTTACTCATTTCATCAGAGAGGTGCTCTAAAGTTTTGTCCATGTGTTCATAGCCATTGGCTAAGAAACTATCAATTTCTGTATTCATAAGTATTTAATTATTCTTCTCTACCTAAAAAACTTAAAAGAAAGTATAAAAACATTACCAAAGCACCCAGGGCCTGGGCCACATAGGTCATGGCAGCCCACCAAAGGGCATCTTTGGCACCGTCATATTCCTGATTTACGGCAACGCCGCTTTGGTCAAGCCATACCAGGGCTCTTTTAGAGGCATCAAATTCAACAGGAAGGGTAATCAGACTAAATAAGGCCGTTACACCAAAGGTGACAGTGAGTACAATCATCAACAAACTTCCACCGATTCCGGCACCGATGCCAAAAATAGCAGCCATGAATAAAAACTGTTGGATCTGACTTGAAAATTGAACGACCGGTACCAAATTGGATCGGAGAGTCAACATGCTATAAGCTGTGGCGTGCTGGACTGCGTGGCCACACTCGTGTGAGGCAACGGCTGCTGCAGAAATACTTCTGCCATGAAAAACAGCGGGCGATAGCGCCACGGTTTTGGTTTGTGGATTGTAGTGATCGGAGAGATAGCCCTGTCCTTCTACTACTTTCACATCATGGATGTTGTAATGTCTGAGCATGGTCATGGCAATTTCAGCCCCTGACAATCCACTGCGTGTGCCAAACTTGCTGTAATGTTCAAATTTTGATTTTAAACGCGAACTTACTCCCATACCAATAAGAGTAAAAACGCCAAGAATAACATAATATGCTATCATCGTATTATTTAAATTTTTTCAAATCCTGTATATCTTCGGAGCACTTCTGGTATAACAATACCGTCCTCCGTTTGGTTGTTTTCCAGCAGGGAAGCCACAATCCTTGCCAAAGCAAGAGCACTACCATTGAGTGTGTGGGCCAGTTTATTTTTTCCATCGGTGTCTTTGAATCTCAAAACCATTCGATTTGCCTGAAAACTTTCAAAATTGGATACTGAACTTACTTCCAGCCATTTCTTCTGGGCCATTGAAAACACTTCAAAGTCAAAAGTGAGGGCAGAGTTAAATCCCATATCGCCTCCACATAAACGCAAAATGCGGTAGGGTAGTTCCAGCTTTTTGAGCAAGCCTTCTACGTGGTCTACCATGGTCATCAGGGTGTCATAAGATTTTTCAGGATGTTCAATAACGACAACTTCTACTTTATCAAACTGATGAACCCTGTTTAAACCTTTTACATCGGCACCATAAGATCCGGCTTCTCTTCTGAAACAAGGGGTATAGGCGGTCATTTTTATGGGCAATTCATCCACAGACACCAAAGCATCCCTGTATAGGTTGGTAACAGGAACTTCTGCAGTAGGGATCAGGTACAGGTCGTCTTTTTCACAATAGTACATCTGTCCTTCTTTGTCAGGAAGCTGGCCTGTGCCCCTTGCAGAATGTCGGTTGACGAGGAGGGGTGGAATAATTTCCTGAAAACCGGCATTGGTGGCTTCGTCCAGGAAAAAACTGATCAAGGCACGCTGCAGCTTGGCCCCCTTGCCTTTATATACGGGAAAACCAGAACCCGTGAGTTGAACACCCAGAGGCAGACTGAACAAATCATACTTTTCTGCCAGATCCCAATGGGCAAGGGCATTGGCGTGCAGCTGTGGAATTTCTTTATCCCAGGCCTTAAATACCTCGTTTTCTTCAGGGGTTTTTCCCTTCGGTACACTTGTATGTGGGACGTTGGGGAGGGAAAGCAGCTTTTCTTCAATTTGGTCTTTGATCTCCTTGTGGCGATTTTCCAGTTCTTTTGTGGTTTCTTTGAGACTGGCCACCTTTTCCTTTAATTCAGCTGCTTCTGCCTGCTTTTCGCTTTTAAATAGTTCGCCTATTTCCTTTGAAAGGGCATTGCCTTCAGCCAAAATGGAATCCAGAGAGGTCTGTACACTCTTGCGCTCGTCATCGAGTGCAATTATATTGTCTAATTCCGCAATAGCGGCATCGTTGAGATTTCTTTTTTGAAAACCTTCTACAACCCTGTCTTTTTGGTTGCGAATAATGCTAACTTCGAGCATAAATCATGTTTTAAACTGTTAACAGGCCTAAAACCAACAACATAAGATGTTCATTATCAACCTTATGACAATTGGTGACCAAATAAAATTTGCTTTAAAATATAATACAAAGATAGCACTTTGTAATTCAAAAAAGAATTGTAATTTTGCGGTGCTAAAGTATACAAACCTGCCTACTGCATACTTTAATTCCCTCGTAAACTAAATAATAGCAAACAAATTCAATCACCATCTTTAGAACTTATCTAAAGAATAATACATTATAAAGACTATGTATGATATCCTACAGCTCAATGAGATGTTGGTACCTGAGTTAAAAGATATAGCTGAAAAACTCAATATCGACGGTTATAAGAAGCTGACCAAACAAGACCTGATTTACAAGATCCTAGACGAGCAAGCCCTGCTCAATAAAACAAGAACTACAGAACCGGCGGGAACTGACGCCTCAGAAAGAAAGGAAGTTCATCAAAGACCACAACGCACCAAAGCTGAAGCTCCTAATTTGGCTGAGCAAAAAAAGAGGGGAAGAAAGCCCAATGCAGCCAAACCAGATACCAAGGCAGCAGAGGCACCAGAACCTGCACAGCCCATTGAAGAGAAAGCCGCTGCAGTTCAGGAAAATTCACGAGAAGGACAACCAGGGGAAGAACAACGCGAAGAAAGAAGGCACAAAGAAAGGCCACAACACAAACCCAACCCTCGTTACCAGGATAGAGATAATGCAGGAAACAACAGGGACGGAAACCGAGAAAATACTCCGAACAGAGAAAGCAATCAAAATCGCGAAAACAACCCTAATCGAGAAAGCGGAAACTCTAACAGAGAGCACTACCAAAGCCGAGAAAACAATCCCAATAGAGACAACAATGCAAACCGCGATAATTACAACCGCGACAATGCAAACCGCGATAACGCGAACCGGGATAATGCAAACCGGGATAATTCCAATAGAGACAACAATTCCAACAGAGATTATAATTCCAATCGCGACAACAATCAGGGCAGGAGGAGAAACTATGATCAGCAGCCCATGGCGCAAAACCCGGATCCCAACTATGAGATGTATCCTGAGCCCATTCAGCAAGAGCCGGCATTCAACATCGATCTGGATGGATTGATTGAAGGCGAAGGTGTATTGGAAATGATGCCTGATGGATATGGCTTCCTTAGGTCGTCTGACTACAACTATCTTTCTTCACCGGATGACATCTACGTTAGTCCATCACAGGTAAAACTATTTGGATTAAAGACAGGGGACACGGTTAAAGGCGCCATCAGGCCTCCAAAAGAAGGAGAAAAGTATTTTGCATTACTAAAAGTATCACTGATCAATGGCTTTGAGCCTCAGATGGTAAAAGAAAGGGTACCTTTTGATTACCTTACTCCTCTGTTCCCAGAAGAAAAATTTGTATTGACATCTGATCCTTCGGGTAAAGACTACGGCAACAGGATGATTGACCTGTTCACCCCGATTGGAAAAGGCCAAAGGGGCTTGATTGTGGCACAGCCTAAAACAGGTAAGACCTTTTTATTGAAGGATGTAGCCAATGCCATAGCTAAAAACCACCCGGAATGTTATCTGTTGGTGGTATTGATAGATGAGCGTCCTGAAGAGGTCACTGATATGAAGAGGAGCGTAAAAGCAGAAGTAGTAGCTTCTACCTTTGACGAACCGGCTGAAAACCACGTGAGAGTTGCGGGCCTCGTTTTGGAGAAAGCCAAAAGGCTCGTTGAAAGCGGACACGATGTTGTGATTTTGCTAGACAGTATTACCCGTTTGGCCAGGGCTTACAATACAGTGGCACCACCTAGTGGAAGGGTATTGTCAGGGGGTGTGGAAGCAACTGCATTGCACAAGCCCAAGAAATTTTTTGGTGCAGCCAGGAAGATTGAAAGAGGAGGTTCCTTAACTATTTTGGCAACCGCCCTGATCGATACAGGATCAAGAATGGACGAGGTCATCTTCGAAGAATTCAAAGGAACGGGTAACATGGAACTTCAATTGGATAGAACTTTGGCCAACAAACGTTTGTACCCTGCCATTGACCTTACCAAATCCAGCACACGAAGGGAAGAACTCTTATTGGATCCAGCTACTCTTCAGAGGATGTTTGTGTTGAGAAATTACCTCGCAGACATGAAGCCGGATGAAGCTATGGAGTTTTTGAGAAAGTATATGATTGGAACCAAGACCAATGAAGAATTTATGTCTTCCATGAATGGTTAAAATTAGTTCCTAATAATAAAAAAAGCCCGTCAAAATATTTTGATGGGCTTTTTTATTTTTATTGTTTCGGAAGCTGGGCTACGAAAAAGTCATAATTGGAATGGAAGTAGCCATTGTTAACGTAAAACAGCATTTGAGAATACAGCATGTTTTTATCATCAAAAGGATTGTCAAACTTTGCCTTGCTGTTCATGTTGAAATCTGTATTATAATAGCCTAACGTATTGTCGTATGACGCCCTCATAGTTGAGTTGTTTGGATAAAATATGACATCAGAATACAAGAAACTCATGTCATCATTGGGCCCATCGCTTTTTATTTTACCATCTGCGTTAAAATCGCCTCCCCACAGAGCCCAGTATCCAAATTTCACATACTCGTTTTGAGAAAGGTCAGAATAGTTGAGATTGTTGGAAATAAAGCCAAAATCAAACATGGGTACATTTTGTGTCGTAAAATCGATCAACTGAGTGATATCTGTTTTGAGGGTCATAGCTGCCAGATGCGAGCGATGCCGGATGGCAACAAAAAACTGATTGCCTGTGACAGTTGGAAAGTTGACCATGCTGACACCATCAAGGTCTACGATATCTCCGTCTCTTTGCACAAGACAGGAACGAGTGGCCACCACATTGGTAGAATCGGTAGGAGAACGCAACTCAAGGAAGACCCAATCTACGATGGCATTCTGGCCGGTTATATCCAAGACCGCAGTATCGAGAATTTCATGCATGGACTGTGGCTGGTTGGAGGGTATGTGGGTATACTTTGTAGTAATATTGAGATTGGGGTGCTCATATTTATAAGGATCCAGTAATGGTATATAAGTTTTGCCACCAAAAGGGCTGAGACGCAGGTTGTCGCGCATCAGTGGTTTGCCCGTATTGGAAACCGCATTGTTGTTGTCCGTCAAAGCCCCTTCGAGGTATACGCGTGCATTGATCACAATGCCCGAAGTTTGAGAGAAAGTAATGCCAGGAAAGGCAATAGCCAGCAGCAATATAAAAATGGAATAAACTTTCATGCCAGGATATTTTGAGGTTAACCTTAAAAAGAAAAATTACAGTACGGATGATTTACCAATCTGCCTGAATAATGTCACAATTTCAAAATGCATCGAAATTGACAATACTGCCCTCAAAAGTTTTAGAATAGTGCAAGTTACTAACTAAAGCGCTGAAAAGCAAGGATTCAGCCAAAATATAGATCATTAAGGCAGCTGCTCAATCAATGATGCATAATTGAGGTGTAGTTTTACATTATTGGGATAAAAAAATACCTGACCGTACAAAAAATTGGTATCGTCAAAAGGGTTGTCAAATTTCGACTTACTGTTTAGGTTAAAGTCAGAGTTAAAATATCCAATGGCACTGTCATAAGAACTGCGGTATTGGGTATTGGGAGTGTGAAAAATCACGTCATACATGAGTACGCTGAGGTCGTCATTGGCACCCATTGCCTTAACGGCACCATCGGCATTAAAATCACCACCAAACAAGGCGTTGTAACCTGAAATTACTTGTGAATTTTGAGCCATTCCGGTATAGTTAAGTGTAGGAGAAACAACGCCAAAATCAAAAACAGGGGTAGAAGGGGAGGTGAAGTCTACAATCTGACTGATGTTGACCAAACGGCTCATAGCACCGAGGTGATTTCTGTGTCTTACGGCTACATAGAAAAGGTTGCCTGTGGTGTTCTCAAAAAATACAGGACTTACACCATCCAGGTCAACAATATCACCATCGCGCTGCACAAGGCAAGACCGGGTGGCAACCACCAAGGTAGAATCGGATGCAGACCTCAGCTCCATAAATACCCAGTCTACAATGGCATCGTCGCCAGAGACGGTCAAAATGGCTGGATCGATCTGATGTTGATTGTTGGGCTGATTGGCTGGTAAATGGGTAAACCTGGCAGTGATATCAAAGTTGGGATGACCATATTTATAAGGGTCATTCACCGGCAAGTAGGATTCAGAAGAAAATGGACTCAATCTGAGATTGTCTCTCATGAGTGGGCGACCTGTGGATGACACAGCGTTGCCATTGTTGATCAAAGCGCCTTCGAGGTAGACCCTGGCTTTAACAGTGATGCCATTTCCTGATTGAGAAAATAGAGAAATCGACCCTAGTAGGAGTAAAAAAAATAGAAAGGTTTTCATACCAATTGATTTGTAGTTTTCAAAAAAGAGAGCACGATCAATCGGATTTTGGGCTGTTTATTAAGAACAAATATATATTAAAAATAATTAATATTAAAAAAATGGTTGAATAATTTTTTATTCTTTTTTTGAAGGTTGTTTTGCAAACAATTGATTATCAGAAATTAATAACTTAAAAAAACATACAAATGAAAAATAATGGGCAATATTTTGAAATTTTAACACTTTGAGCCGAAAAAGCCATTGATTTATTCACCTGAAGCCATTACATTTGTAAAATATATCAAAAAAATCCATAGCCTATAGATTCAATACATCTACACTAATTTTTTATCTTTTTAACAGGGGTGACCCATAAATGATTAGTTATGGATGTATTTAAATTGAGCGATCAGCAGCTAATTGAATCTTATTTACAAGGCAACGAAAAATCTTTTGAAGTTTTATTGGGCAGACACAAAGACAGGATCTATACATCCATCTATCTCTTTGTGAAGGACACCGAAATGGCTGAAGATTTGTTTCAGGAAGTATTTATCAAAATCATTGATACCATCCGCAAAGGAAGGTACAACCACGAAGGCAAATTTATTCAGTGGGCTTTGAGAATTTCATACAACCTGTGTGTAGATCATTTCAGAAAGGCCAAAAGACACACAAAAGTAGGCTCCAGCGATGGTTATGACATCATGGCCAACATTGAGACCAATGATGACAATATGGAAGTGTACATGATGAAAAGCCAGGACCAGACGAAGGTTCGCCATATCATTGAAATGTTACCCGAGGAGCAAAGAGAGGTGATAATTCTCAGGCACTATGCAGACATGAGTTTTAAAGAAATATCGCTGGTTACTAAGGTCAGTATCAATACGGCATTGGGTAGGATGCGTTATGCCTTGATCAATATGCGAAAAATGATGGGTCAGGAGGCTGTTCCGGCATAAGATATCACCTGGAGGAGCATAACTAAAAGAGCATCGGATCTAACGAACGATGCTCTTTTTATTAAAAGTAGCAACGTGTGGCCAGTGCTTGATATGCAATCTGATTGCACAGGTGTGGAGGCACAAGCTCAATAGAATCAGTTGTTAACAAATACTTTCTGCGAGCCTACCTGTTGGTCGGCTTTGTAAAAAGTGAGAATGTAAGTTTGAGCACCCAAGTTTATTAATGCTTGCTCTGCTTGTTGTCTGGATGCAGTAACAACTATTTTTCCATAGCTATCTCGAACCACCAGTCGATCAAATTCGAGGTCTTCAATGATTATTGGACCGCTGGTTGGGTTTGGATAAATTTTATAGGAGGCGAGATTAGCATCAATATTAAAGGTGGTGGTAGGTGCTAACCTCAAAAACCAAATATCGCTAGTCGATGAATTGACCTCGAGGGCATTAATACTATAGTTTTTATAGTAATTAGCTGCCAGGTATATGTTATTTGTATGATTTTCAATACCGATTGCTTGGTTGCCTCTTATTGCGGGCAAGTTGGTAAAATTATATTCAAAACTACTAAGATCAAGTGTGGTCAGTATTAATTTTCCATCATCTAATGCAGGGATGGTAATAAGACTGTCCAGCAGCCGGGCCTGACCTTGTCCAAAGCTTGAAAATAAGTACAATTTATGATCATCAGATGACATTTCAATATTGGAAATATAAGCATTGTTGATATTGCCATAACTGAACAACCGGCATGAAAATGTTTCCACATCAAGAATGCCAAAAAACATGTTAAAGGTATTGAGCGTTCCTGGTATTTCAGACCCTAGTAATGAAAAATCACTTCCTCGAAAGAAGCCTGAAAATGCGAGGGTGTGATCATTGATTGTAGCAAAATTATTGAGATAAAGAATATCGCTTTCACGCACATTTCCATATTTGATGTTTTGAGAAATCAGTTTCAGATTTTCATCAAAGAAGGCAATATACATGTTGCTTCCAGCAGAGGGAGCACTCATCGCTTTGCCATCAACAACCAGACCTCTGGTAGTGCGACCTATAGCCACCAATTGATTTTGTTTATTTATAAGCAGCTTGTTGGCTTCAATAATACCATTCCCGCTGCTTGAGGCCAGCACTGTATGGCCAATTACCTTTCCGGATTCAATATCCATTTTCACGATGGCACATTCTGAAGCTTTGTTGTTAATATGTTGTGTTCCATAGATAAAATGGTCGTTAATTTTTAAGGTATCTTCCATTTTAAATGCAGCATACATAATTCCATCATGACCAAAAGCTAAATCAAAGGCACCATATTCAGAAGAATTGGCAGAATAGTCCTGGGCCGTGACCAAAAATTTCACATCTCCATTTTTATTCATTTTAAATATGAACCCATTATTGGCAAAATGGGTATTCAAATCACTTTCAAATGAATCCACCCAAATTTTATTTTTATACGATCCTGTAAGGAAAATGTCATCTTTATAAAAGTGTATTTTAAATCGTTCATGAATATATGAGAAGGAGATTCCATTTTGGGACTGCCCGTAAAGGTCTTCTGAAAAAAAATTCTTATGCCATAGTAAATTCCCGTCACTATCCATTTTGCACAGAAAGTAATTGTTGAAAGGAGTTTGTGGCTGGAAAACCGGATGAAAGTTGGGTTTCAGGGCAGCTTGATCATAATATCTACCCAAAATGTATACATTTCCTTCACTGTCAACATTCATTTCTGAACCGTTGATATCCACGTTGTAGTTTTGATTATCTGACAGACTACCCACGTCTTTTAAATAGTCAACTTGTTGGGATCATAAGCTAATAAAAGGAAAAATAACGATTGCAATTAATATAATCTTTTTCATATTTAGAGTTTTTCTGTTTTCGGTGTCTTGCCTATTCAGAAAGAAATGATCATTTCTGAAAAGTGCTATAAATTTAATAATAACTTCAAGTTGCTAAGTACTGAATCAGCTATCAAAGGCGTAAACAACTTAGGATAAAAATAAATACTGCTGAGTGGATGGCCAAGGATTTTTTAAAATCAGAATAAAATTTGGTTCTAGGATGTTTTTCTTGATTTGATTAATACTTGAAGTAAAATCAATAGGATATAGCCAATAAAATTTGGTGATAATTATAAGCTTACAAAACTCAATTTCATTGGATTCTGATAAGGTAATACTTTAAACAATCTATAATAGATACAATCTGATTTTTGTGTTTGACTTTTATTTGGTTTTGATATAACAATTTTGCGTCAATATTTTTCCTATATGATTTTAGCTATTCCATAATTACATTTGCCCCACTAAATTCGATCAAGGCTCCATTCTTAAACACAATGTCCTTACCAATATGTGATATATTGAGACGAAATACGCAGCCAGATATTTGTGTTAATGAGTTTGCATTCAAAGCAAGGATAGCGGCCCCTTCGTTTGAGGCATCATTTCTCTCAAGAATTACATTATGAAGTTGTAGTTTTCCAAGGTTAAATATACCAGCCCCCTTGTCTTTATCGCCGGCAGGTATGTTGGCGTTTCCATACTGAATAGTGAGACCATCGAGTACACATTCCTGGCAGGAACTCAAGCCTAATACTACATGAATACTATTATCATCTATTATACTTGGAATTCCAAGATCGCCACTGAGTTTAACGAGATCTGCATTAAGTGATCTTTCACTTTTATCACTTTCTACGCCTATAAATCCACCAAAAATTTTAATACTGTCTTTAAGTACAAAACTAGTGTCTCTATTACTGATGGATGGTTTATATGTACCACTTGCTACCCATACTTCTTTCACGTTTTCATATCTGCCGGCTATATATAGTGCATCTTGTAAATTATTGAAAGCATTGTTCCAATTCATACCTGAATTTGTGCCAGTGGCATCTATGTCTACATAAACATAATTGCCCCCTGACCAGATGCAAGGGTTTTGATATTGAATATTGTAAACAATAATTGAATCACAACCATAGCTATTCACAAAAACTATCTCATAATATCCGGCAAGATTTTCATAGTTACCATTTATTAGAACTGAATCTCCTTCACAAAGGGAAATCACAAGAGTATCCTTTGATGTTGGATTCAATTCGATATGAATGGTATCGGTCGTTGTACAGCCATTAAAATCAGTGCCCACGATACTATAGAATGTATTGTTTTGGGCATTTACCATGATAAATGGTTGGGTACTAAGTTCCAGATTATAGGAGTTATACCATTTATAATTTCCAACACCTGATTTTTGTAGTAAGAGAGTTTCACCCGGACATGCCAGGGTATCATTACTGCCATTCAGTTGCGGCAGCGGAAATGCTATAAGTGGAGCTGTAGTATCAGCCTCAGATCCATTGTGGTTTTTGAGAATAATTTGTATCGTTTGATTGATTAAAGAGTCGGGTAATACCAGGTTAATGGGAAACAAAGAAGTATCAATATTTTCGGACCATAATGTGGAAAAGCTATTTGACATATTCTGAATAATTACGTCAACCTTTTCCACTCTAGTTGATTTTATGTCAAGAGTTATTGAATCATTATCACAAAAGGTATTCGGATAATTGTGGATAATTTTAATTAAAGGCACTTCTCTGAAAAATATGTGTTCATCAAATAAAGTTTTAGATTCACGGTTGCCTACACTATCTGTAGAGACAATTTTAAAGTAGTAGTCCTCACCTGGAATACCCCAAAATGAAACGCTATCTTCTATAATATAGTCTTGAAATAATTGATAGTGGTGATTATCTTTTGAATACCACAATGTCGAATATCTTACACCCGTGCCCCCAATGTCATCATTTCGAGTGAAATGAATAGTGATGTGAGAATCTTCTATAGAATCCGGCAGTTCTTCTATAAATGTGATAGGAGGAAAGGCATCAATTTTATTTGACCAGACATTAGTCTCTATGTTTTGCTCAACATCAAATACAATGTTTGCCTTTTCTGTAATAAAATTGCCAGTAGTATTGATTGGTTTGGGTTTGATATAGAAGTTGACAAAGCCCTCACCGTCTCCGATATTATTGTTTACCGGTAAAAAACCAACTTGAGGATTAAGTGGTAATATTCCAGTTGTTGGGTCTATGGATTCGAAAATCCAGAATGCTTTAAGGGTTTGGACATTGATACCTGCTATAACGTCAACCCATACGCCGCTTTGATTGGTAAGATTTAGTCTTGTCTGATAAAAGGGTGAATTTTCAGGCACATCAAAGACTAAATTTCGAAAACCAAAATCCCCCAACCTAAATGTTCGGGGATCAGCATTGGGGTGTAGCGATACTTCAATATAAACCCTTTGGGCAGGACTAGTTGCAAGTGTGGAATCATTTTCAAAACGTATTCTATAATTGAGTGTATCTTTGACCGATACCCACTTTTCTTCCTTAATTCCTTGTTCCCCTGTTATGTCGTTTGGATCACCCGGACAATCAACCGGCATCACTAGTGCGTATATATCTTTTTCAATTTTACAACCTCTGTTGTCAGTTGTACTAAATTTAAATTTACCCGATTGACTTACTCTTAATACCTGTGTTGAACCTCCTGTATATGGAGGTACACCACCTGAAACATATTTAGTTACGACCACAGGTTGTAAATCTCCACATCTAACTGCAATTGTAGGATCTGCAGAAACGGCCAGTTCCATATCTAATTTGGATGCCGGTTCTTCAACAGTTATACAGGCTGTACCAGTGCAATTGGCGTTATCAGTAACCGTGACACAGTACTCTCCTGCTGCAATCTTATTTCTTGTTCCGGAAGTACTGGCACCGTCACTCCATGAATAAGATTTAATTGGCAAGGAAGCATTTTCAACAGATACAGTTAGTGATCCATCATTAGATCCTTTACATTTTACATGGGTTGCATTGATTGATACCTGAGAATTTATCTCAGAAGCCAATATAAAAAGCATCCAAATTAGTATAGTCTGTTTCATTTTAGGCTGCTTTTGTAGATTTCTTGTGTAAAATGATCATTTAACTTATTCATGAGATCAATAGACTTAAGCTCATCATTGTATTTTTTGAAGATGTGATTCACTACATCTAGCTGCCCGGCTTTTGTAGCATTCAAAACTATAATTTTATCAGCTTCACTAAGTGCAAAAGAGTCCAGGTCAATACTTTGAGGTAATGAAAATATTGTTGTGAATTTATTGATTTGATCATATAAGGAGTTCCAAATCAAATGATCGGAATTTGTAGTATTGTATTTGTTTGGATAATTTGATTGAATGAAACGGATATCAATAAATGGAATTGAAACCCCGGAAATTTGCGAGGTATACCTGACATATTTACTCTCTGATTTATTTTTTCTAAAATCGTCAAATACCATAGGATGAATTAATGCTATGCTTGTTTTTAATTCAAATGTAGTTTCAGATTCAAATTGACTAGTTAGATAAATGTTGCCATTGTCTTGTTTGAACATCACAGGAACTTTAGTAGTAAAGTAGGAATTTGACATAGAATAATAAACAATATGGTAGATGACATCTTTCTTTTTTAATTTCAGACCATAAAGCAAAGTAATTTTATGATCATTGTGCATTTTTCTCCATCCTTCAAAATCCTCCTGGGATATAGGGCAATCATGGTTAAAGTATAACTTTTTATAAATATTAAAATTTTCATTTGTTAGAAAAATATTAACATTGTTTTTGACAATACTATTTTCAAAAAGTTCTTCAGCTGTGTAATAGCCAATTATATCGTAGTGATGATCATTGTCAATTATCTTTGCCATTGGGGTTTCCTGACAAACTACTAATATTTTAATAAAAACAAGGAGGATTGTCATAATACTTTTCATCGCTATTAATTTTGAACTGTATAAAAAGTTGTGGGCCCAAATGTCTGCCCCGGAATAAATGACTGCACAAATTCTTTTGAATAGATGTTGTTTGGATTGCCAATGTATGCGGCGATTGCAATTTTACCTTCTAACCCGGGTAAGTCTATTTTACCTTTGATATCTGATCCATTCATTATACCTGTCATTTTCATGGAAGTTTCAAGGGTAGCTTCGCCAAGAACTCCCACTAAGGTGCCGAGTAAAAATTGAACTCTTACGCCAAGCTTAGCTTCTCCTGTTACACTTATATTTAATTCGGGTTGCCAATTGGGATTACTATTGGAAGGATCTTTTGTAGCTTTCAGGTCAGCTCCTATTGAAATACCCGCCCCAAAATAGGTGTATATCGAGCCACCATAGCCAAAAAGCTCTAGAGGATAGGTACAACATGGGAACAAAACACAACCCTCTATTTTTGCGCCTGGTAGTTTTAATTTTACTGTTGTTTTTTCACCCCACAATGGGTCATTATATTTCCCTACTTTTACTTTTTCTACTTCCGCTGAAGGATTGGCGGAGGTGCTAAATCCAAATGGGGCAGCGCAGAATGCAAATTGCTGGACATTTCCTAAGTCGATACTTTTGCCAGATTTGATTGCTTCAACAAAGTTTGAAATAAGTTCTAAACTTAATGTGTAAGTGTTTACTTGTTTATCTTCTCCAATAACATTCACGAATACAGTCCTTTCAATACTGTTATTCGGTAGCAAATGGGAAACACTATAATTACCAAGGTCTTCCATTGTTTTTTCCCATGGATTCGTTCCAGGAGGGGTAAAAGGTACCGGCCCGGTTGTTTGAAATTCGGGCAATCCAGCAGGAAAAGGGCTCCCATCGTTTGAAATGGCTTCAAATTTGGAACCTACTGTTGTGGCAGAGTTGTTGGTTGACTTAATTATATACAGAGTTTGTCCACTATGCGCCTTTCTTCCGGGATTTGCCAAATCACTTGCAATTATGTCTTTTACCCCAAAGTTTACATCAATGGAAGCTGATGCGTTGCATTCCGGTTCAGATTCTTTTCTTGCGCGGACAGTTAGTTTGCCATCATTTTGGCAATTAGTAATTATTCCAGTGTTCTCATCTATCAAACAACCAGTTGTTGCGTCAAGAGTAAAATATGTTGTTATTCCAGAGATAGTTTGTTCTGTGATATACCACTTAATGGTAACATTTCCTGGATTTATGGTAAGGCTGGCTGTAGCATTAATGTTTCCAGATGTTGTTCCAGGGTTGATAAATGGCTTATCAAAAGCAATTCCACCGAATTTTACATCCACAAAAACCCTATCTGTTTCTTTTTGCCCAAAATTGGGATGAATGACATCAACGTCGTAATGTGTAGGGAAGTTGGGGTTAACAGTAGGTGTTTTGGAATATTTTTGTGATTCATTTAATCCATCAGCATTGCGCCATACATAACAATATTCATTGGGTGCTGATGGATTGCCGATTTGTATGGCATTTCCCGATGCACATACTGACGTATCAGGCCCTGCATAGTTTT
>Ga0075163_10003471_pt1 | contig 21163 bp, 37 predicted proteins | sample JI1023141ADNA_FD_71478 | JGI IMG/M metagenome (GOLD analysis project Ga0075163, IMG submission 71478) | Wastewater effluent complex algal communities from Wisconsin, to seasonally profile nutrient transformation and Carbon sequestration -... | ecosystem: Engineered > WWTP > Effluent > Algae... | reverse complement strand
CATTCTCCGAACTCCGCCGCCATCTCCGCGCGGAGCCGCCGAACTACGCGGCCAGCCGATCCGAGCTGATGATTTGTGCAATATCCAAATTCAACGGCATGGCGGAGCACGCCCACCATAAACGGAAAAGCGGGGTGCGTCGGCTTCATGGCGCGCACCGCCCAATGGAGGGTGGCAATCTCCGTTGAAGCATCTTCGGGAGTGGGTTGCCCGATGTTGTAGAGTTGCACATCGGGATTGGTGCCGGTAAAGGCGTTCATGTCGCGGCCTCCCTATAAGGCTGTTGATCGGGTGGGTTGATCCTCCAGCCACGTTGGATCGCCCACCCACCCCTCCTAAGCTCCATTTTTCGCATCCGCAAGCGGAGCGCGCCAAGAGCGGCCAGGCGCGCTTGATGGCGATGCCTGATCTTCTCCCCTCCTTGAAAACGCGCGAGCCGGGAGCTCTCCGCGAGCGATCATGCGGCGGCGGATGTGTGCCACCAGTTCCGGCGTGATGCCCTCATGAGGTGCGGCCGCATAGGCGGCCACCCGGTGATCCTCGCGGAGGATCGGCACGGCACGCTTGATCGCGTGATAGGTGTCCAATGCAATTTGGGCCTTGTCGCCAAATGGCAGGGTGATAGTGATCATCTCGCTCAAGGGGTTCCTCCTTGTGTGTGCGGTTTCAGCTCCCGCGCTTTGGGCCGGGTTTCCTATCATGGGAGGCCCGGCCCTTCTCTTTGCACCCTCGCGGGCACATAACGCTCCGAGCTTATCCCATCGCACCGGGATTGAGTGATCTTGCGGCGGAGAGATCGCACTTGGCCGTGCGAGCTCACCTCATAGCGCCCCTCATAACCGGCGATGGGCCTCCAGATTTCAAGATCGCCCATCACAATAGCGGCTCCAAAAACGGGTTTGCGAACCTCCAAGGCGGCACGATCTTGAGGGTGTGGAGATAGTGATCAAGGATGCCGATGGCCTCCGCCTCATCGTGGGTGAGCGGGTCCATTCCAAAGTGGCGGCACCGCTCCACGGCCATCCGCTTCACGCGATCCGATCCCACGCCATGCGCCTCCTTTCCGATGAAGGTTGAGCGCCAGCTCCGCGCGGAGATCACCGCAAAGGGGATGAGCTTGATGTGGGCGATGCTCTCGATATGCGCGGCGAGGCCATAGAGCCCGATGAGCTTCTCCACCTTATCGGATGGCGTCTTGATCGGTTGCTCATAGGCGATGGCGGAGATCGGCCGCTCGCGGTGGATCGCGCCAATCTGTTGATGGATGCCCACGAAAGCGAGCGGGCGGCTCTTGATCCCATCGCATAGGGGCCAAGAGCCGGAGCGAGGCAGGGCATCGCCCTCATCCCACACGGCAAAGCCGGTGGATGAGAGCGATTGATCCAGAGCGAGGAAACGCCTCACCGCTCCCACCTTTCCAAATCGCGCTCCTCGCGCATTGCATCCGCGCGATCATCCTCCGCTTGCTCGCGCTCAATCCGGCCCTCTTGCGTCTCATGCCAGCCCCGGCCGGAGCACGAAGCACAGCCCATGCCGTAGCATGAGCCGCACTCCGCTTTGTGGCAGTCTTTGACGGGAAGCCGCCTCACCCCTTGGCCTTGTCGGATTGCGCGGTTTCGCGCATGGCACCGGCCGCCACGGAGCCGCCCTCCAGCTCGCTTACCGGAGCATCCTTGAGCGGGATCATGAGGCCGGGCACGCCTTCCGCGAGGTCCACAAGATCGCGGCGCACGCCGATCCCAAGCGGCCCCATGAGGCCAAAGAGGGAGCGGAGATAATCGCTTTGCGTCTCATCGCTCATCTGCGAGATAGCGCGGGCATCCTTGCCCGCCTTCTTGTTGACGTGGCACACATCCTCCACGCGCTTCCATTCGGCCGAGAGATCACCGTTGAGTTTGGCGCGCTTCTCCGCGTTGGCGTTGATGCCCTTGATGATCTTGGCGGCGGTGTCGAAATCGGGCGCGGGCGGCCCATTGTCGCCGGGCTTGCCCTTGGTTTCATCGGGTTTTGCGGGCTTGCTCTCCGGAGCGGAGAGCGGCTTGGTTTCGGGTGCTTTCTCGTTTGCCATGATGTGGTGCTCCATGCGGCCGGTTGGTGAGGAGCTGGAGGAGGCCGCGATCCCTCCAGCCGAAAGGATCAAGCGCGCTCCGCCCGGATGGCATCGGCCGCGAGGCAAAGAGCCACCAGCGTTTTCCAACGCGGGCTCCACTCCTCGCTTTCTACATTGGCCAGGGTGTTGGCGTGCACGCCAGCGCGCCGCGCGAGCTCCGCCTTGGTGATGGCGCTCCGTGTGATCGCATCGCGCACCTCATCCGGGTGGCGCGGCTTCTTGTCATCCATGATGTGGCTCCGCTTGTGACTGGAGGCGCATCCTTGCCTCACATTTTTGTGTTGCGCAATCCCCAAAGTGCTGGCAAGGGTGGCTCACCACATAGGGAGCTGAAACCCAATGAGCACATACCATGAGCGCGCCGCGCGGATCGTGGATCGCGTGATGCCACGCCATCCCACCCCGCACGGCTTCTATGATCCGCAAGGTTTCGTGGCCGCGTGCCGCTATTCCAGCGAGCGCAAGCGCCTCTATTGGCGCACCTATGCCCGGCTCCGCGCCAAGGCGGAGGGCGGCCGCCCCTTCATCGCGATCCCCAAGAATTGCGAGCACCTATGGGGGCCGGGCGATGCCATGTTTGACGTGGCGCGCGAGCTGGAGGCGGCGCAATGATCTATCCCGGCTTCATTGTCTCCAAGATCAGGGAGTGGGCTCGCGCGGAGCCCGCCTCCACGGATCGCATCACGGTGGATGGCCACCAGTGCAATGGCGCTTATGGCGTCCATCAAGCGCGAGTGCAGCTCGCGGGCGATCCCACCACCTATAGGCTCATCATCGCCCCGGCGGATGCGCCCATCACCATCAACGGCCGCCCGATTGGCGAGCACTTTGCGCAACCTTTGGGAGATCGGTGATGCCGTGGGATTTGATCGCTCGCGCCTTCTTTGTCGGCGCGGGCATTTTCGCGGTGTGGAGCATCACCCACACCATCCGTGAGGCATGGCCTCGCATCAAAGAGCTCATGGAGGAGCAAGACGATGAAACTTGAGGAGCAATTGGCCAAGATCGCGGAGGTGCACAATCTCACCTCGCTTGCGATCAATCTCTATCGCCGGGCGGATGGCACATTCTGGATCGGCTCCTATGCCCACGCGGGCGAGGGGATGTGCGGATCGTGCAATAACTCCGCCTCCAGCGCCACCGATGCGATCAAGCTCGCCATCGCCAATCTCAACGCAAGGCGGTTTCCCCCGGCCGGGCCGGAGTTGGATGCGCTTGCACCGATGGCAGACGTTGCCGAAGTGGGATGATGAGTGCATAAAAGTTTGGCCGGGCCGCTTGTGGTGAGCGCCCGGCCAGACATAGCGAAAGGACCGCCATGCCGATGAAGGCAGATAATTCAAAGTGCGCTTGTCGCGCAACCTCAGAAATTTGGAAGCCGGTAGCCGGGCATGACGGCTATGAGGTGAGCAGCCTTGGCCGCGTGCGGAGTTTGGATCGCACCATCAAGCGCCGCCCGTCAAATATGCAACCGCGCGGCGCGATAGTGCGCCTCAAGGGGAAATTGATTTCCCCCGGCACCTCCAGCTCCGGTCACTCTCTTGTGATGCTTGGTCGTGGCGCTCCCCGGCTTGTCCATCGCCTTGTGCTTGAGGCGTTCATTGGGCCTTGCCCGGATGGAAAAGAAGCTCTGCATTTCGATGACGTGAAATCTCACAATCACCTTGAAAACTTGAGGTGGGGCACTCGCTCTGAAAACCTCATTGATATGTATCGCAACAAGAGGAGTAAGGCTCATGCGTGATGGTATTTATTTCAATCTTTCCGAAGCGGATTATCTTGCGGAGGATCGCCTTTCCAAATCAGGTATAAAGAAACTTAGAATAAGCCCCGCCGACTATTGGGCCGATAGCCCGATGAATACGGCCAGGAAAGAGCGCGACACGGCGGCGCTCATCGCCGGGAGCGCATACCACTGCGCGCGGCTTGAGCCGGATCGTTTTAGGCGCGTCTATGTCCGAGAGCTTTCCAAAGCCGAGATGCCACCGGGAACGCTTTTCACCGGCACCGAAATGGGCGCTACGCTTGCCGAAATGGGCGAGAAGAAAACCGGCTCCGTGGCAGAGCAAGCCGCGCGGCTTGCCGAGGCTGGATTTGATCCGGCGAAGGTCTGGCACTGCGCGCTTGCCGAGTGGGCCGCCGCGATCCAGCCCGGCCAGATTGCCATATCGGCGGAGCTCTATGATGAGATAACGGCCGATATGGCACGCATCCGCTCCGTGCCAGCAATCAACGCCTTGTTGAGCGACGGCGCGGCGGAGGTTTCGGTTTTCTGGACGTGCCAGGAAACCGGCATCCCCATGAAGGCGCGGTTCGACTATCTCAAGGCTGATCGGTGGGTGGAGGTAAAAACCTTTGCCAATCCAAACGGCAAGAACCTGTCGCAGTGCATCACCGATGCAATCCGCTTCAACCGCTATTACATCGACGCGGCGGCTTACATGGAAGCGGCGGAGGCCGTCCGCTCCGGCGTGCTCGCCATCATGGATGAGGCCAGCGATGCGGAGCGCGAGCTCATCGCGGCCATCCAAGCGCGGCCAATCCCGCTTGAATGTGATTTCGTGTTTCAGCAGAAATCGGGAGTTCCAAATTTGCTGGCGTGCCCTTTCCGCTTCTTTGAGAGCCCATCGGATGATGCGATCCGCGATCTTGAGGCAAGTGGTGCTCCGGAGGAAAAGTTGGAGCGTGCGCGCAAGATGCAGGCAATGAGTTCGCGGCATCGCACGGCGATCCACACCAAGGGCCGGATGGAGATCGCGGCGGCAAAGCGCGAGTTTCTTGTCTATTCCGAGGTGTATCAGCCCGGAGAGCCTTGGGCTCCGATCAGGAACGTGCTGGAAATATCCGACGCATCGTTTTCGCAATATTTCCTTGAGGAGGCGATTTGATGGACGTTGATCTTAGCGCCCTTCTTGAGCCCGGCGTGCATGAGGGCTTTGATTGGGAGCACGCCCCCAAAGTCTCGCTGGCCATTTCGGCAAAGAGGATCGCGGATGCGCTGGAGAAGCTCGCCGCGTGCGCCGATGGCATCCACCCCTCCGCCTTTCGTGTGGTGAGGTGGGATTAAAGCATGGCGCTCCCATCATAGTTTGATATGGTGGGAGCTCCACAAAAGGAGCTGAAAATGTCCCAAGAAATCACCACCGGCGAGCCCGGCCGCGAGCTCGCTCACCAAGAGGAGCGCGGGATCGCGGTCCACCAGCGCCTCCAGCTTCTCCGCGAGGCCCTCACCAATCCGGACGTGCAACCGGAGAAGGCCGTGGCCATGGCCGAACTCATGTTCAAGCTGGAGGATCGCGATGCGCGCGCCGCCTTCATCGCTGCCAAGGTCCGCGCGATTTCGGAGATGCCGCACATCGGCAAGGATGGGAAAAACACCCACACTGGCAATGCCTATGCCACGTGGGAGCGGATGCAACCGATCATCACGCCGGTGCTCATGCGCCATGGCTTGGTGCTCAATTTCGACATTGGCCACGAAGGGCCGCGCGTCTCCGTGGCACCGATCCTCTCCGGCCACGGATGGGAGGAGCGCGGCTCCGCCATCGTGCTCCCGGCCGATGTGGGCAAGGGACGGAATGACGTGCAAGCGGTGGGCTCATCGGTGAGCTACGGCAAACGCTATGCCGCCATGGCCATGCTCAACCTCATCGCTCGCGGCCTCGCGGAGGATGATGATGGCCAGGCGGGCGGTGGCACCCCGGCCGATCCCTATGACGCCCTCACCGGCGATGAGCGCACGTTGGTGAATGAAGGCCGCCAGCGCGCCGCCGATGGGCTGGATACCTATGCCGAATGGTTCAAGGGCCTCCCGGCGGATCAGCGCGGTTTCCTCGCCTATAACAAGGCCGGGAACGGGATGAGCTGGCACGATCAGAATAAGGATTTGGCCTCCAAGGTTGGATGAGCCGATGCGGTGCGCCGGTGGCCGTTCAATCACCGGCACCTCAAGCAAGGAGTGACGCAATGCCGATCTATGGAGTGAAGGTGCGCGGAGACGAAAAGGAGCGCATCGTGCGCGCCTCCAGCGCGGCCAGGGCGCGGGATCACGTGGTGGAGGCCAAGGCCCTCAACGCGGAGGAGCTCGCGGATGCCATCGGCAACGGAGCCGCAATCGAAACCGCGAGCGAGGGCGAGGCGGAGGCCGCACCGGCACCCGCCGGTGATCCACCGGCAAGCGAGGAGAGGCTTGCAACCGATCCGGCCGCCAAGGCCAAGTGACAATCCGGCCCGGCGTGGAGCAATCCCGCCGGGCCTTTTCCGTGGAGATGACAATGAGCAATCGTCAATTCGTCGCCTGTAAATTCCGCCCCGGTGATCGCCGGTCCTACACCTATCATTGGGATGGCGAGCCGCTCGCGCCCGGCGATGAGGTGAAGGTGCCCGACAAGAGCGGCGAGGGCTGGAGCCGCGTGATCGTGGATAGCGTCTCTTGGGCCAATCCCACTTTCCCCACCAAACCGATCTTGGGCAAGGCGGAGCCGGTCCCGGCCCCCGCGCCCACCGATCTTTTCCCGGATGGAGCGGCGGAGCAATGAAAGCCGATGCCTTCTGGCAGAGGGTTGCCGTTGGAGCCCCCGATGTGTGCTGGCCTTGGTTGGCGTGCACATCGCGTTGCGGCCGATCTTTCCGGCATCCCGATGCCAGAGGGCGCGGTGATTGATCACATTTGCCGCAATCGCGTGTGCTGCAATCCAGCTCACTTGAGGGCGGTGACGATCCGGCAAAACGTGCTTGAAAATAGCGCCGGGCTCGCCGCCGCCAATATCCGGAAAACCCATTGCCCGCGCGGGCACGAATACAATTCCAGAAATACGCGAATTGTCGGCACGCGGCGGCATTGCCGCGAGTGCAACCGCCTTCGCGAGCAAGAAAGGAGAAGCTGCAATGTCAACGAAAACAGAGCCCGGCCCCTTTGACGGCATGGCCAGGGCGGAGCCGGATGAGCCGGTTTTCACCCTCCGCGCGCACGATCCCCTCGCCCCCGGCCTTGTGCATGAGTGGGTTAGGCTCCGGCGCGAGGAGATCGGCCGCGCCCATGCCGCCGGTGAGATCAATGACGCCAAGCGCGAGCTGGAGCTAATCCAGTGCCGGGAGGCGGAGGAGATCGCGTGGAGCATGAAGGATTGGCGCACCGGCATGGCTCCCATCGTGGTGGAGGAGAAGGCGGAGAAACCGGCCGCCTATTCCGGCCACTCATCCAGTGAGGAGGAGCTCGCGGCCAAGGCGCGTTATGACGCGATCAAGGCGGCGGGATCACTCCTCAACAATGCGATTGCCGGGATCACCGATGCGGCCAATGATCACCTTGCGCCGCACGGCTTCCCGCATGAGCGCGCGGTGATCCTCACCGTGGCTGATCGGCTCAAGGCGGTGAGCTCGCACATCGCACCAAAGCGCGCCTCCTATGCCGTGGGGGAGGCGGTGCCGGAGCCCTTCCCGATCAAGGCCGCGCTTGTTTGCGTCAATGACGTGAGGGCGCACATGGAGGGCGGAGATGCCGATCCATCCCGACAATAAGGCGCGCTATCCCAAGGAGTGGCCAGCCATCTCCAAGCGCATCCGCTTTGATCGCGCGGGCGGCCGGTGCGAATGTGAGGGCGAGTGCGGCCACGATCATGGAGGGCGGTGCGATGCTCTCCATGGCGAGCCGCATCCCATCACCGGCTCCAAAGTGATCCTCACCACCGCCCACCGCAATCACACGCCGGAGGATTGCCGTGATGAGGTGCTCTTTGCCGCGTGCCAAAGATGCCACCTCGCCCATGATCGCGAGCACCACACGGCATCCAGGCGCGCGCGAGCGGAGAAGCGAAAGGAGGAGGAGTGCGAGCGTTCCCGCACCTTTCACGCGGTGATGGCCTTTACCGTTGAATGTGCAACCGGCCGCCGGATCAAGCGGCCCTATCCAGAAAGGAAACCGGCATGATCGCCATCCATATCCTCGCCCTCATGATCGGAGCTCTCCCGGTCTATTTCACCGCCACCGGCAAGCTACGTGGAGGCTATGTGGATCGCGCCACCGGCGAGCACCGCGAGGGCGGCCCGGCGGCTGTTACTCCAGCCATCGCCGGACTCATCGTCATGGCCTCCGCGATTGCCGGCATCCTCCAGTGAGCCGGCGATCCGCCAAGGATGAGCCGATCCGCTACGTGGTGGCCACCCACTCATGGATGGAGGGCGCGAGGCTTTCCAAGTGCGGGCATTGGGGAAACCTCCCTCACCCGGATGTGGAGGCCGCCATGGCCGCCGCGAGGGCCGATGCGGGAGATCGCCCTTTCCAAGTGGAGAGGCTCACGGTAAAGCGATAGCGCCTTTCAGGCATCCTCTCCTAACCTCCACGGCCGGGCCTTACACGCCCGGCCTCTTTGTTTCTGGCCTCACATTATCTTGTTGCATTTTGGCCGTTTCCGTTTCACACGCTTTTGCACCTTAGAGCTGAAAGGTGCCGACTATGCCAAACGATCACGAAGCCGCTCCAGCGCCGCTTAAATCGGCAAATCCGGAAACGCGCACTTGCCCCGGTTGTGGCGGCACCTTTCCGGCCGGTGGCCGTGGAATGGGCAAGAGCTTTTGCTCCGATGGGTGCCGCACCTCTTTCCATAGGGAATTATATACTTGACTCCCTAAATTGCATCGGGTAGTGATCTTCTCACAGGGCGCGCCTCGGCCCTTTCGGAACGGGGGCGGAGAATGAAAATGAGCAACATCGGACGCGAAATCCTCTCGAACGGCCGGATCATCGGAACGGTTGTCGAGGACATGGGCAAGAATCTCCGCATCCGCCTTGCCGATGGCGAGAAGCGCAACCCGGTCCTGGGTGACTTCTCGATTGTGCCCATCAAGATGATTGAGTTCGCTGACGAGGCCCGTCTCGGCTTTGCCGCCGCCGACCCTCGCCATGAAGCTGAGCTTCGCCGCGCCGGTGGCGATGCCACCCTGCTGCGTCGCTAAGGGAGGGCGAGACATGGTGAACCATCCGAACCGCAACCGCTTCGCCCGCTGGCTCAACCAGCGCGATGGCCTGTCAGACGATCCTTTGCGACGCGCCGCGCAGATCGCCCTTTCGGCGATCAACGAAATCGACTTCGGCGAACTGACCGACGATACCGGCGTGACCGTCGCATATGAGGCGCTGTGCGCTGTTCTGTCGGAGGACAGCGAGTGAGCAAGTCCACCATCAGCACGTTCGAACTGTTCCAGATGTTCCCCGATCAGGAAAGCGCGCGCCTCTACTTCGAAGCGCAGCGCTGGCCTGACGGGGCCACCTGCCCGGCATGTGGGGAAGCCGAGCGGATCGGCACCCGCAAAGGCGGCTTCTACCGCTGTAACGCCTGCCTGACCGACTTCACCGTCCGCACGAACACCATATTCGAGCGGTCGAAGGTGCCTCTGCACAAGTGGCTCTACGCCATGTATCTGCTCGTGACGGCCCGCAAGGGCATCAGCAGCCTGCAACTGCACTCGCAGATAGGCGTCACGCAGAAGACCGCATGGTTCATGCTCCAGCGCCTTCGCGAAGCCTGCGGCAACGACCCGACCGAACTGGCCGGGATCGTGGAAATCGACGAAGTGTATATCGGAGGCCGTGAGGACGCGAAGCACGAGAACAAGCGGCTCAAGCGTGGTCGCGGCGCAGTCGGCAAGACGCCGGTTATCGCCGGCCGCGAGCGCGAAAGCGGCAGGGTCAAGGCAGAGGTCCGCCCGTCGATCAGCGCCCGGAATGCGGTCGGCTTCGTCCATCGTCACGTTCAGGTCGGTTCGACCATTCACACCGATGAAGCTGGCATCTACAGCCGGATAGGCGGGCTGCTCTACAAGCACGAGAGCATCAACCACAGCGCGGGCGAATACGTCCGGGGCGATGTCACGACGAACGGTATCGAGAGCGTCTTCGCCGTCCTCAAGCGCGGCATCCACGGTGTGTATCACCACGCCTCCCCGAAGCACCTGCACCGCTACGTCGGAGAGTTCGCGTTTCGCCTCGGTGACGGCGATGTTAGCCGCCACACGCTTGACCGCCTCGCCAGCTTGTTCAGCGCCGCGCTGGGCCGTCGCCTCACCTATAAGGATTTGATCGCATGACCGAACAAATCCGCGCCATTCTCGACAAAGTGACGGAGCGCGTCTTCGCCTACCGCCCGAACGGCGACCCGAAGCCGCTGCCGAAGACGGCGCAGCCATGTGCGACATGCGGGGCGAAGGCCGGTTACGCATGTTCACCCGACTGCCCCGAACAGCGGTGATCGGGAGCCATGTATATAATTCCCTTTCCATAGCGTCCACCGCTCCGAAGGCTTCCCGCTCGCGCCTCTGATCAAGGCGCACCATGCCACGCGCCACGCCAAGCCCGGCACGCGCGAGGCGGCCATCTGCACTTTCGCCCGGCGGCAAATCGCGGAGATCGCGCGCACGTTCCTTGATCAGGATGAGGAGGTGGGCCGCGATGTGGTGGCCTATGTCGGCACGCTCATGGATAGCGGCACACTTTGGGTGGATCGCCGGGCTCCGCGTCAAATGCGGGATCGCGGCGGTGAGTGAGCGCACGCCTTGCTCAATCCCCGGATGCGGCCGCACCACCGCCAAGCCCTATGGCGAGTGGATTTGCGGGAAGCATTGGAGCCTCCTCACCAAGGATGAGCGCCGGGTGTGGCATCGCCACAAAAGGCAAGAGCGGCGCTTTGGATCGCCGCTCCGCCCGGATGCTTATGATCGGATATGGAAGGCGCTCAAGCGCCGGGCTGATCCGCACACGCCTTGAGCGCATCGGCCAAGGCCGCCTCCCGCGCGATCCGGAGCTCACGCCCGGCAAGGAGGAGCTTCACGCGCTCAAAGAGATTGGGGGCCGCGCGGATGGCCTCCGGAGTGTCCGGATAGGCTGGAGCTCCTCCAAGCCGCGCCACCGCCTCACGCGCGCACGCCGGATCATCCACCGGCACTTTCACCTCCACGGTGCGGATTTCCGGCTCCGGAGTGTGCGCGCATCCGGCGAGCGCGAGGGCCGCAATGGCCACCATCCACCTCATCGCCCGGCCTCCTCAAGGATGAGGCGATCCGCCGCCTCGCACACATCACCCACCGGATTGGCCGCCAAGATGCGCTCCGATGCGCTCCGGGCCGCGCTGGAGGCTTTCTCCGCGCTGGCCATGGCATCGGCAAGGCGGAGCTCGCGTTGCGCTCCAGCGGTGGCGAGCGTGGCGATGGCGGCCGATTGAGCGGCGAGCGATCCCTCCAGCCGCGAGGCATTGATCCGGGATTGTGAGAGGTCATTAGCCAAGGTCGCATTGGCCTTAGTGAGAGCGCGCACCTCTGCGCCCTTGGAGATCAGCACCCACGCAAGAGCGGCGGCAAGCACCACGGAGATGCCGCCGCCGATCCATGCGAGGATGCGATCCTTGATCACTGGCCGGTGTCAGCCTTCACGCCGGAGCGAATGAAGGCGGCCAGGATCGCGCCGAAAGCGAGTTGCAGGGTATCGGCAAGGCTGGCCTCGCCAGTGAGATAGGTGGCCACGGCCGTGATCACCGCCACGGCCGCCGTGATGTAAGTCTTGTAACCGGAAAGCATGATCCCCGCTCCTTTCATGATTGAGAGCGGCATCCATATCTCACGGAGCTGGAGATGGCCAGCCTAGCGCCTCCGCCGGTGCTTTTGGATTTCCCGCATGATGCAATTGAAGCCGGGATGAATGGCCTCAATCCGATGGTGGAGACGGTGGGCGCGATAGAACGCCCACCCGGCCACGGCCACGGAAAGAAACAAGATCGCGATCAGGATTTCAGGCATTGGAGCCTCCATCCGTGCCAAGCCGCTTTTTGACGATGGTTTGCAGCGCATCCAAGAAGAAAGCGAAGCCAAGAGCGCCAAGCACCATGGAGAGGAGGATCACCCCCTCCATAGGCCATTCGCGGAGCCTTCCCACCAGCACGGAGATGGTGGCGAAGGCCGGGAGCGCCGATAGCTCCGAAAAGATGAGCCACCGGCGCTTGCGCTGCCATAGCTTGAAAACCTCAACATCGGCGGGAGGTTCCGGAGCCACTCCAAAAAGGAGCCACCCCAAGCGGGCACCACATAGAGCGAGGCCCCCCGCCAAGCTCAACACCCACAAGATGAAATCTTCCGCCTTCACACGCGCCCCCTAAGCCTCATTCGTGGAGATGGCCGCGCCGCCGCTGGAGCGAGCTCCGATGATCGGCATCTTGGATGCCCATCCCTTGGGAGCGCGCCAAGCGAGGATGCGATCCATGCCGAGCCACGCCCGGCTTACCTCATTGCCTTGGTTTCCGCCAAGCACCTCCACCAGGCCGCGCGCCTCATCAATGGCGGTGGCAAAGCCCACGTGGCCTTGCGTGCCCTTCTTGGTGCCGCGCCAAAAGACGATCACCGCACCATAGCGCCGGGTGGCATCCTCGGCCCAATCGGCCCAATTGCGGGCGAGATAGGGATTGGCGGGCACCTTCTCCTTGGGGAGCGCGAGCTTGATGGCCGTTTGCACGAAATCGCCGCACCAAGGGAGCTTGGCCGGATCGCCAAGGGTGGCTCCATCCTTGCGGAGCCATGCGCGGAGCTCCTCGCCGTCCATCACCTCATGAAGGCCCATCGCCTTCTCCGCCTCCTTGAGCCATGGGAGCTCCACGCCCACTGGCTTGGAGAAGGCATAGGCGGCCGCGCGCGTCTTGGGGCCTTCCACCCCGTCAATCGGGCCGGGATCAAAGCCCGCGCGCTGGAGCACCCATTGGCGGATTGCCACCATGCGGCGCGAGTGCGGCCACGTGGTGAAGGGCACGCCCTCCGCCTTGAGAGCCGCATCCACGGCCGCTCGCGAGCGAGGCCCAAAGATGCCATCCAACTCTCCGGAATAGTGCCCGGCGGCTTTGAGTGCGGATTGGATCGCAAGGGGATCAACCATCGGCTTTCTCCTCAAAATATTCTGGATCAAGGATTTCCGATCCATCGCAATCGTGCTCATCATGCTCATCTCCAGCGATCAAGAGCCGCCCGCAATCGGAGCACTCGCGGAGTTGATTGGGATCAATCTTTCCGGCGAACTTTTCGGAAATCATCATAGCGAAATTTTCCCCGATCTAACCGGCTTGGCCTCTTGCGCGGTCCACGTGCGGATGGCGCGTTGCACATCAAAATCCGGGCCGTAATCCCAACACACATAGAGATCGCCGCCGGTTGGATCGCCGTCAACGTAGAGCCTCACGGTGGCAAGGAAATATCCCGGATTTGAGGAATTAACGTCGGTCCAATGCGCGGCCGCGATAGTCATCTCATCGCCACCGGCATCAGTCACCCTGAAACCCCACGGAGATGAAACGCGGAGGATGCGCGGAGTTGTCGCGCCATTGACGCGGATCACAACATCAATGGAATTGCGAGTGGTGTTGACGGTGGCCGATGAAACATAGGGATGCTGCGGGAGATCGGCCACGCTATAGACGAACTCCGCCACCGCATCGGCGGCCCGGCGGCCCGCCACCATGTAGCCGAAATCATCCGGATGAACGGTGTCGCGCAATGCCACATCATAGGTTTCCCCAAGGGCAAAGCTATTTGCATCTCCAGCGATGAGGCTCAATTGCGCCTCACGGATCACTTGCATCCGGCCAAGAGCCGTGGAGGAAACGGAGGTGCGCCGCCCGATGGGCTGGACGCCAATCGGCAAGCTGGCATCTCCGCAAGCCGTCCGCAAACGGCTCCACGCATAGGCGGTGGCATCCTCATACATAGCCGCCGTGAAATTGGCATTGGGATTTTCCGGGCTGTCAACAAAGGAGCTTGATTGCTGCCCCTGATCCCAAAGGATGAAGGCGATGGCCGGTTGAGTGAGATCGCCGCCCATTGCTGTTATTTCAGCGATGGCCGCCGTGAGATTAGGCCCATCGGCCGGGCTCTCCGGATCGGTCATATCCACCCAATAATTATTGGGTGAGGCCGGATCAACGTCTCGCTCGCAAATGCCGGAGCCGCCATAGGCCGCATCAATGCCATAAACCGATGCCGGGCCTCCCACATCATCCAGCCGCTCCATGAACGCTCCAAAGGAGCCGCCGCGCCCAAAGCCTTGATCCGTGAGCGATTGGCCAGCAAAGACGAAAGAGGCCGCGCGCACGATTGGCGAATATTCCCCTTCCGCAAGTGAGGAGAGCGCATTGGCGCTCACGGATGAGGCATTGGTGACGATGAATTGAGTTGAGTTGATCCGCTCAAAGGTGACGCGCAATCCGGTGGGAAGCACAAGAAAACGCTCACCGAAATCCAGCCACGTTGAGCCAAAACCGGCATCCATGATCACCTTACCATCGTGAGCCTCCGCCCGATGCGCGATCCGGAAAGGACGGTTGAGAGGGAGGTGCCCGCAATCAATCTCGCGGATTTGCCCGGCGGCGGTGTCCACCCAAATCAGTTGCCGCCACTTATCGACGCGCGGCGCATAAACGCCCCCGCCGGTGAGCGCCACATATTCCTCCGGCAAGATCGCGGCATCTTTGGGATAAACAGGCGTCTTGTATTCAGGCACGGCGTAAACGGAGGAGGCCTCCTCATCCAAGGTAGAGGAAAGGCCAAGAGCCATTGCGCTTGTCATGGTCTGCGCATCAAGGCCCCATCCGTTGGCGGTGGGATAGACGCCGCCACCGCGAATATAGCGCGCGAAACTGTCGCCCGATGTAGAATGCCCGAAAACCTCCGCCACGTTTCCGTAGGCGGCTGGCACGGTGCCTGCATTCTCCAAATCCGTGCGGGTTTGGGCGCGAAAAGAAGCCTGCACACGCTCCGACACTTCACCGAAATCAGCATATGCCCCAATCGTGAGAGAGATCGGATAGGCATTCTGCCCAGAGATGCCGATGCTTTGCGTGCCGGATGGTAGCACCAATGCAATATTGGTGTGGGTCGCGTTGTCGCCCAAAACCTGATAGCCGAGAAAGGTTCCGGCTGCTCCCGGCCCGTCAAAATAGGCGGCAAGGCAAGTGCCGGAGCCGCCAAGGTGTCCGGACGCCTTGAAGCCGATTTCGTTACCCACAACATCATAGGTGATCGTTTTATAGCCCGCATTGACGGTGAGCACGCCGGTGGTGCGCGAGTAATATCCGCCAGTCACCGGAGCCACGTCCGTTTCAGAATAGACGGTGATCGCATCCACCACGCCGGTGCCGATCAGGTTCTCAACAAGATCGGAGAGCGCATCCGTCTTTGTCCACGATCCGGCTCCAGACACGCCCACCTTCACATAAAGATCATTATTTGTGGCCGTCACATCGCTATAGACAAGCCCCACCGTGTCAGCCGCATGAGCAAGATCGGCCTCAAGCTCCGCGCGGCTTCCATAGGCAACGCCCACAAGCGCCCCCAAGCCGACATTCGCCAAAGCCGTTTCAATCATTCCGCCGATGGCGCGCACCTGCGATTTCACCACATCATGCGGCCCGCTGGAGGCCACTCCATCGGTTTCAAAATCCCGAAACGCATTGTCGAATTGATCAGCAATCGCGCCCATGATGAGCCCCTTTCTCTAAAATTACTGCACCACGTAGCGGAAAAATGCGGTGTAGTCGCGAGCGGAGGTGCTTCCCGCATTGATGCGAACTTGCGCCGTATCATTTGCGGTGTTTCCAATGATCGCTCCGCCACTGATCGCACCGCTGATATAGGCCACGGCATTGCCGGAGAGATCGGAGGTGGCTGCAAGATTGGAGGCCACCGGCAAGGAGAGCTGAAACATAGTGTCGCCGCTCGCCGTGGCATCCGCATTGAAGGTGAAGGCCACCCACACGTCATTGCCGATGCGAATATAACGGCCGCCCGAAATTGTCGGATTGCTATCAAGGTTTGAGGTGTTTGAGACGGTTGGAGCATAGGCCCCCGTGGAAACGTCCGGCATCGCCTCAAGCGCGGCAATGGCCGCATAAAGCTCCGTGAAATTGTCATTGATCTTGTCAAAGGCCGTCCGGAGCGGATCGCCCGTCCCGTCATTCGCACTTGAGCCGATGCCAATAATTTGTTGTGCCATCATGAACTCCTATCCGGCATCCGCCGTTATTGTGGCATTGTCTGCCCTAAGCGCCGTGGTGTCGGCAAGATAAACACCAGCCGTTAAGGCGATTGTCTCCGTTGCGCTCCAGGCGCTTGGCCTCCCGCTCACGGTGATGTGGCGCGCTCGCACCTCATAGGTGCTCCCGGTTGAGATGATGCCGGTTGTGGCGATCCGATCATCTTGAGAAACGATCATCTCTTGCCATTCGCTATCGCCAGAGGCGCGATATTGCACTTGAGCTGTCAATCCGGTGCGAATTGGAGCATCCCATGTTGCACGGATGCCAATGCCACTCGCGCCACCAAGTGCCACATCCACCGGCGAAAGCGTTAGATTGGCAACCTCCTCAATCACGATGGCCACGGATGTTGATGGCACATCGCCGGGCGGATCGCCCTCCTCCTCCGCCGCGTCAAAGCTAAAATCCTCCTCCTTGACCTCCAGCAAGCCGATGGAGACATTCAGCCGCGCCGGATCAATCTTGATCGAAGTCACCTCAAAGGAGAGGGCCGTGATGCCGAGCTCCGAAATCGTCACCGTGATGAAACGCTCGCCAATGGCGTTGAGGCCATAGAGGTTGGTGGTGATCGTGAGCGCCCACCGCTCGCCCAGGCGCTTGAGGATGCGCTTGCCGATCCGCTGCGCTTGATTGTGATCCGGGCAGAAATAACAATCGAAGCGCGAAACCTCGCCCCGGCCCAAGGCCAGCCTGGCGGGCACATCCACCAATGGAGCGGCCTCCGTTTCGGTGTAGTCAAAGCGCGGCTCCATGTAGATCACGCGCACCTCATTGGCGCGATCTTGAGCATCGGTGCCAAGGCTCGCGGTGCATCCAATGATGTGCTTTTCCGGGATGTGCACGGTGGGAGCGATCCACCGGCCGCACCGGATATTGGCGAGGCCATCGGCATCCTGAAACATGAAGCCATCACCGGCTTTGAGGAACTCCTTGACCACCGCCCGGCGCTCATCCTCCGCCATCTTGTAGGAGCCCGCCGCCCTCCAGCGTTTCACTGTGCGAGCGTCAACAGTGGTGAGCGTCTCATCGCACACATCAGCCTCTTGCGCGATGTTTACCCAATTGATCGCATCATAGCCCATTCCGTAGCCATCGCGATGAGCGAGGTAATCACCAAAGCACAGAGCCCAATTGTCAGAATATTCCCAAGTTGATGGCGAGCCGATCCGGTGGGAGCCGGAGCCCATGATTGGATCACCGTCCACATCGGTGCCGATCACGGCCGTGCTATCCTTGCGCGGATCATAAACAAGCGTGCTCTCAATTGTGAGGAGAGGCTCCGGCTCGCGGCTTCCCTCGTAAATGTCGGAGAAAATCTCCGATGGCACGCCTCGCGCGATCACAAGAACCGATGAGCATCCGCGTTGCCGGTGGTCTGTTGTCCATTGCGGGAAAACGCTGGTGAGCTGGCTATGCGCCGTTTGATCATCAGCTCCCATCTTTACGTGGAGGCTCAAGGGATATTGCGTCCCGAATTTGTTGTAAGTCTTGGAGGTTACGCGGCCGGAGCCGTCCACCGGCACCACCTTGCCATAAAGCACATACTCAATCACCGCGCTTATCCGGCCATGGCCGGTTGTCGCTAGTGCATAGAGCGTTCCATTGGAGCTTTCATAGAACGTGAGCTGACCGCCCACTCGCACCTTGCCATAGTGGCGAACGCGCGAGCCCACGTTGACGCGGATCACCCGTTGGCCATCGGAGGGCTTGCCCACGCCTACACCGCCAAAGATTTGCATCGCAATATAGTTGAGGCCCACCGTCACCGCGAGAGCGATCACCGCCGTGGCAATGGCGGCCGCCGTTCCGGTCAATCCAATGGCGGTGACAATTGCGGCGGCAATGGCTTGAGGCATCCGTGCAAACTCCATGCCGCCACGTGCGGCGCGGCAACGGTTAGCACACGGTGAGGCCCTTTCGCCATCCACTTGGAGCCAAGCGAGATGGAGCACGTGAGGCCCATGCCCGGCAAATCCACCACGGCCACATCTCCGCGCGCCGGATCGGGCACCTCTTTCCAACCGATGGAGAGCATAAGCCGCCGGGCATATTGCTCAAGGCCGCCCTCGTGCTGGAGGAGCGCCACCATGGCCTTGCGTGAGGTGTGGAGCGGGAGAGGCTCCGGATCGCGGCCGGTGATCGCGTTGGCGTAGCGCCACACCTCCAGCCCGCACGGATAGGGATCGCAACCGGAGCTCGCCCACTCCCGGATGGTGCGCGATAGGATCGCCTCCGCCGTCAGAAATCCGGCCATGTGACGATCTTATTCACCAAGCCCGGCACGAACTCAAAGCCGCGATCCCCGGCAAAGCGGCTCTTTTGATCGGCATCCGTATATTGCGAGAAGGCCGGGCGAGAGCGGAGGGCAAACAGGCTCTCCGCGCTCACGGTGATCTTGCGGGTGGTGGGGCCTTGGAGCTCAAAGCGAGGGGTTTGCATCCGCCCGGCCCAAATCGCATAGGGCTCATCAAAGAGCTCAAGCGGGCGATCATCCTCCTCATTGTGGAACTGGAGGAGCACTTTCACCAGCCGATCCCGGCCCTCATCCGCCCACTCATCGCGGGCAAGGCTCACGATTTCGGAATTGATGCCGGAGAGGATGAAGGTGGTTTCCGGAGCCTCACCATTCACCGCTTGCTCAAGGCCGGAGATGCTGCCGAGCTGGCCAAGGCCATACCAATCATGCCCCCCGGCCGTGATCTTGCCGGAGCCGGTCCAAATGCGCATGGGTTGCGTGGTGAAGTCCAAGAGCACCAAGAAGCTCGCGCGCACCGTGCGGCCGCCAAGCGCCGCCTTGATCGTTTCGGGAAAGAGGCTCACGCGCCGCCCTCCAGCAAGGAGAGCTCATCCGGGAGGATTTCCACCAGCTCCAGAGAGGGCGCTCCGATGATGCCGCGCTCAAGGGCGAGCTCGCCCCCCTGATCATCCACCAGGCGCATGAGGAGGCGCGGCCGGAGCCGGAATTGCGCGGCGGTGTGATCTTGCCGGAGGCCCGGTTGAAAGCGGATCGTGGCCACGCTCCCGGCCCATTGCACGGAGGTGGAGAGATAGGTTTCCTCCTCCACTCCGAAATAGAGGCCGCCATCAAAGATTGGGCCATAGGCTCCGAAATCCACGGTGAGCACCTTGGCTCCCTTGAGGCCGGTGGCGGTGATCCCATCCACATCGGTGGTGAGATACTCGCTCCCATCGGAGAGTGGCGTGCCGTCGCTATGCGGCACCGATGCGATCCCGATCACCGCATCCGATGGCCAGAATTGCGGATCAAACACCGGCACGCGGAGGGCATTGGCGCGGCCCTCCAGCGAGGCCACCATCGCGCGATAGGCCGGGATGAGGTGCCGCTTGAGATTGTTGAACTCCAGCGAGAAGGCCCACCGCGTGGCGAGCGATCCGGCCACTTGCTCAAAGCCGGTGATGCTCTCCCCGGCGGATCGCGTCTTGTTGATCAGCCGGAGATTGATGATGCGAGGTGAGAGCCCGGTGGGCCATTCAATGATCATGCGCGCCTCTTGAAGCTGTTATCCACCCGATCGCCCACAACGCGATCATATTGGCCGATCCCCTCTTGCACGCCTTGGCGCACCATCTCCATGATTTCCTGATTTCCGCGCGCGCCGTTTACCGTCACCGCGATCCGGCCGATGCCTCCGGAGGAGCCGCCAAGCGCGGCCATGGCATCGCTCCGCGAGAGCACGCGGCCGGTTTGCGAGGGCACGAATTTCTCACCCGCGCCCACGGTATAAGCCCGGCCAGGCACCACCGGCCCACCCACCGCGCGGCCGGAGATCACGGAGGAGAAAAGCCCGCCAAGGAAACCGCCAAGGCCGCCCTCGCCAAAGATGGAGGTTTCCAGCGATTTGAGGGCATCGGTGATCGTGCGCTCAAAGAAGCGCGAGAGCATATCGCGCGCCACATCCTTGATGCTGCCCTTGCCGGAGAGCACATCGCGGAGCGCGCCCATGATCCCATCACCAAGGCGCTCGCCAAAGTCTTGGAGCGCGAGCTCCGCCTCGCTCGCGATGTGAGGGAGCTCTCCAAGGATCGCGGAGAGATCGCCAAGCTCCACGGTGAGCGGCTTGATTTCCTCCATCCACTGGAGAAACGCGGGAGGAGTGATCTGATTTTGCACATCCGACCGCTCCGAATTGAGCTTGCCGCGCGCCGCTTCATAGGTGGCCGCGTCAATCTGGCCAGCCGCGCGCGCGGCCTCCAGCGTGGCCATATCCGCGAGCACGCTCCGGAGCTGCGCTTGGAGCGGAAAGAGACGATCCAGCACGCCGGAAACATCGCCCGCGAGATTGCGGAAAGCCTCGCGCGTGGAGGTGGTGGCGGCCCTCGCCGGGTCCACCATGAGCGATTGAAGCCGGGCCATATTCTGCCCGATTTCGTCCACCATATCCGGGATATAGGAGTGCCCCACCACCGCATCATAGAGGCCGAAAAACCAGCCTTTCACGGTTTCGATCTTGGCTTTGACGCCATCCCAAATCGCGTTGAGCCGATCCCAAACCCACGTTTTCACGCCCTCATAGAGCGCCTTCATCGCGGCGGTTGCTCCCGGCGCGAGGCTGTTGATCACGTTGAGGATCGTGGTGACAACGCCGGAAACCAGCGCCTTGGTGGCCTCCCATGCTCCAGCCCAATCGCCGGTGAGCACGGCCACCACCAGCTTGATCACATTCACAATCGTGGTGAAGGCTCCGGAGATCAGGTCCACCGCCTCCGAGATGATGCGGATCAGCGCCTCGCCCATCACGGAGGTGTAAGCCGCGCCGAACTCGCCAAGGATCGTGATCACCATCCGGAGGGCGTCACCGAATGGCCCTTGCCACAAGGCGGTGAGGCCGCTCTTGACCGTCTCCACCAGCGCCATGAGCTTAGGCCCAAGCACCTCTTGCACCTTGCTCCAGAGATCGGAGAGCACCGGGCCGATCTTGTCGCCAAAGAGCATCCAGGCGGCCACCAGCCCGGCCACCACGGCGGTGACGGG
>Ga0075163_10003467_pt1 | contig 21181 bp, 20 predicted proteins | sample JI1023141ADNA_FD_71478 | JGI IMG/M metagenome (GOLD analysis project Ga0075163, IMG submission 71478) | Wastewater effluent complex algal communities from Wisconsin, to seasonally profile nutrient transformation and Carbon sequestration -... | ecosystem: Engineered > WWTP > Effluent > Algae... | reverse complement strand
CTAGCCGATCAAAACTGCGTAGCGCGGTTTGATCACCTCGTCGATGATGGCCAGCCTTTCATCGAAATGGAGGAACGCCGACTTCATCGCGTTGATGGTGAAACGTTCCAGATCGCTCCAGCCGTAACCGAACGCCTCGACCAGGCGAAGCATCTCCTGGCTCATCGTGGTGTCACTCATCAGGCGGTTGTCGGTGTTCACGGTGACGCGGAATCGCAACCGCGCCAGCAGGTCGAACGGATGGCCCGCGATGCTTTCGACCGCACCGGTCTGAACATTGGAACTCGGGCACATCTCCAACGGAATCCGCTTGTCGCGCAGGATCGCGGCGAGCTGACCCAGTTTTGCCGTACCGTCCGGCAACACGCCGATGTCGTCAACGATCCGGACACCGTGACCCAGACGATCTGCGCCGCAGAATGCCAGCGCCTCATGGATGGACGGTAGGCCGAACGCTTCACCGGCGTGAATTGTGAAACGCGCATTGTTGCTTCGCATGTATTCGAACGCGTCCAAGTGGCGCGTTGGCGGGTAGCCCGCTTCGGCGCCGGCGATGTCGAACCCCACGACACCTTTGTTGCGAAACCGGATGGCCAACTCGGCGATGTCGCGGGACCTGGCTGCATGTCGCATTGCGGTCACCAAGCAGCGCACAGTGATGCCGCGTCCCCGGGCCGCAGCCGCTTTCTCCCCCTCCGCGAATCCGGCCAGCACCGCCTCGACGACCTCGTCGAGTGACAGCTCGCGGTCGATGTGCAACTCCGGCGCAAACCGGACTTCCGCATAGACCACATTGTCGGCGGCCAGATCCTCGACGCATTCAAATGCAACCCGGTGCAGGGCTTCCGGGGTCTGCATCACCGCGACCGTATGTGCGAACGGTTCTAGGTAGCGCACCAGGGAACCGCTGTGTGCCCCGGTCCGAAACCATTCCGTCAGCGCGGCTTCGTCGGTTGTCGGCAACCCGTCGTAGCCCACTTGGCCGGCGATCTCGATGATGGTCGCTGGACGCAATCCGCCGTCGAGGTGGTCGTGCAGTAAGGCCTTGGGCGCCTGCTGGATCAGTTCGAACGTCAGTGGTGTGCTCATCAGAACTTCATTGTGCCGACTTGTGTCATCGCAACGTAAGCATCCGGAGAACATAAAAGGGTTAAAGTCAGGCCCGACGTGCCCACCGAAGGCGTTGGAGGCCTGATGAGTAGACGAACCCTCTACCGGGGCGACCCAGGTATGTGGTCGTGGGTGTTGCACCGCATCACCGGTGCGGCGATCTTCTTCTTTCTCCTCGTTCACGTCCTCGACACCGCATTGGTGAGGGTCAGCCCAGAGGCCTACAACCAGGTGGTCGGGACCTACAAGACTCCGATCGTCGGGCTGATGGAGATGGGGCTCGTCGCCGCGGTGCTTTATCACGCACTCAACGGAATCCGGCTCATCCTGATCGACTTCTGGCGCGAAGGCCCGCGCTACCAACGGCAGATGCTCTGGGGAGTCGCTTCCGTATGGCTCCTGGTTATGGTTCCGGCCCTGGTGGTTCTGGGCACGCACATGGCGGAGCGTTTCCTGTGACCGGGGCATCGGGCGCCTGGACTCCGCACCACAAAGAGGGCCGCGAAGCACCTGTGTTGGAGAAGGAATACGACCGTCCGGCCAGCCTCGACCACCCGCGCGCACCGCGCCGGCCGCGCGGGATCCCCTACTTCGAGAAGTACGCCTGGCTGTTCATGCGCTTCTCGGGCGTCGCACTTGTCGTTCTGGCAATCGGTCACCTGTTCATCGGACTGATGTGGGACGGTGGCGTTTACCGGATCGACTTCAACTACGTCGCGCAGCGCTGGGCATCGCCGTTCTGGCAGATCTGGGACATGGCGCTGCTGTGGCTGGCAGTGATTCACGGCGCCAATGGGATGCGCACCATCATCGGCGACTATTCCCGCAAGAACACCACCAAATTCTGGCTGAACTCGATCCTGCTGTTGGCTGCGGCATTCACTGTGGTGCTCGGCAGCTACGTGCTGGTCACCTTCGACGCCAGTATCAGTTCGTGATCAACACCCACAACATTTCCGAGGGAACTAGATGATCCAGGAACATCGCTACGACGTCGTCATCGTCGGCGCCGGTGGCGCCGGTATGCGCGCCGCAGTCGAGGCCGGCCCCCGGGTGCGAACCGCCGTGCTCACCAAGCTGTACCCGACCCGCAGCCACACCGGCGCGGCGCAGGGTGGCATGTGTGCGGCGCTGGCAAATGTCGAGGAAGACAACTGGGAGTGGCACACGTTCGACACCGTCAAGGGCGGCGATTACCTCGCCGATCAGGACGCTGTCGAGGTGATGTGCAAGGAGGCGATCGACGCCGTCCTGGACCTCGAGAAAATGGGGATGCCGTTCAACCGGACCCCGGAGGGAAGGATCGACCAACGCCGGTTCGGGGGTCACACCCGCGACCACGGCAAAGCCCCGGTGCGCCGCTCCTGCTACGCCGCAGACCGCACGGGCCACATGATCCTGCAGACGCTCTATCAAAACTGCGTCAAGCACGATGTGGAGTTCTTCAACGAGTTCTACGCGCTCGACCTGGCGCTCACACAGACCCCGAGCGGTCCGGTGGCAACCGGCGTCATCGCCTACGAGTTGGCTACCGGCGACATCCACATATTCCACGGCAAGGCCATCGTGTTCGCGACGGGCGGGTCCGGCCGGATGTACAAGACCACCTCCAACGCCCACACCCTCACGGGCGATGGCCTCGGCATCGTCTTCCGTAAGGGACTTCCCCTGGAGGACATGGAGTTTCACCAATTCCATCCGACAGGTCTCGCCGGCCTCGGCATCCTCATCTCGGAGGCCGTTCGCGGTGAGGGCGGCCGTCTGCTCAACGGCGAGGGCGAACGCTTCATGGAGCGATACGCACCGACCATCGTCGATCTCGCTCCGCGTGACATCGTGGCGCGTTCGATGGTCCTCGAAGTGCTGGAGGGCCGCGGCGCAGGCCCGCACAAGGACTACGTCTACATCGACGTTCGACACCTCGGTGAAGACGTGCTCAACGCCAAACTGCCCGACATCACCGAATTCGCCCGCACCTACCTGGGCGTCGATCCGGTGAAGGAGCTCGTGCCCGTCTATCCCACGTGCCACTACGTTATGGGCGGGATCCCGACGACCATCAGCGGCCAGGTACTCCGGAACAACACCACAACGGTTCCGGGCCTCTACGCGGCCGGCGAATGCGCGTGCGTCTCGGTGCACGGCGCCAACCGACTGGGCACCAATTCGCTCCTGGACATCAACGTCTTCGGGCGCCGCGCCGGTATCGCCGCGGCCAACTACGCGATGAGCCATGACTTCGTGCCGATGCCCGCCGATCCGGCGAACATGGTCGTCGGCTGGGTGGCCAACATCCTCAGCGAGCACGGCAATGAACGCGTCGCCGACATCCGCGGCGAGTTGCAGCAGTCGATGGACAACAACGCAGCTGTGTTCCGAACCGAGGAAACACTCAAGCGGGCACTGACCGATATTCACGGCTTCAAGGAACGCTACTCCCGAATTTCAGTGCACGACAAGGGAAAACGCTACAACAGCGACCTTCTGGAAGCCATCGAGCTCGGATTCCTGCTCGAGCTGGCCGAGGTCACCGTGGTCGGCGCCCTCAACCGCAAGGAATCTCGTGGCGGGCATGCCCGAGAGGACTACCCCAACCGCGACGACGTCAACTACATGCGCCACACCATGGCCTTCAAGGAAGGCACCGACCTGCTCAGCGACATTCGGCTGGAATACAAGCCCGTCGTGCAAACCCGCTACGAACCGAAAGAGCGTAAGTACTGATGACCGCTGTAGTGGACAAGCCCGAAGCCGGAGATCCGCCGCTCCCCCCCGTGCCCGACGGCGCGGTGATGGTGACGCTCAAGATCGCGCGTTTCAACCCCGAGAAGCCGGACACCGATGGCGACGGATTCCAGAGCTTCCGGGTGCCGTGTCTGCCGAGCGACCGGATGCTCAACCTGTTGATCTACGTGAAGAGCTACCTCGACGGCACCCTGACATTCCGGCGGTCCTGCGCGCACGGCGTGTGCGGCTCAGACGCGATGCGCATCAACGGAGTCAACCGGCTCGCCTGCAAGGTGCTGATGCGCGACCTGCTCCCGAAGAACGGCAAGCCGTTGACCGTCACCATCGAGCCGATCCGCGGGTTGCCCGTGGAGAAGGACCTCGTGGTCAACATGGAACCGTTCTTCGACGCTTATCGTGCGGTGAAGCCGTACCTCATCACCACCGGCAATCCCCCGACGCGTGAACGGATCCAAAGTCCAACCGACAGAGCGCGTTACGACGACACCACCAAATGCATCCTGTGCGCTTGCTGCACCACGAGTTGCCCGGTTTTCTGGAACGAAGGAACGTACTTCGGTCCCGCAGCAATCGTGAACGCCCACCGGTTCATCTTCGACAGCCGAGACGAAGCCGCCGCAGAGCGTCTGGACATCCTCAACGAGGTCGACGGTGTGTGGCGCTGCCGCACCACTTTCAACTGCACCGAGGCCTGCCCACGCGGCATCGAGGTCACGAAGGCGATCCAAGAGGTCAAGCGCGCGCTGATGTTCGCGCGCTGACCGTGCCGTGACGATGCGGCCCGCCAGGGCCGAGGAGGAACGGCGCTATCGCGCACTGCGGATCGGAACGATCCGAGGAGGAAGCGCGCCACCAGCTAAGCGCACTGGCGATTCGCGGTAACAGAGGCGTAATACAAAGACTCAGCCGAACTCCTGCTAGAACCGCTACATATACGTATATTCCTGCGCATGGCTGTCACGGAGCACGGTACGCCTGCTACCAATGAAAAAGGCCTTCAGGCCAACGCAATCGGGCTCGTCGGGAATGTCGTCATCGGGTTGTCCGCGGTCGCACCCGCGTACAGCCTGGCGGCCACGCTGGGCCTGGTGATCGCAGGCGTCGGAGACAAAGCGCCGGCGATGTTCGTTCTGGCATTCATACCAATGCTATTGGTGGCTTTCGCCTACAAGGAACTGTCGGCTGACACGCCCGACTGCGGTACCACCTTCACGTGGGGCACCAAGGCCTTCGGCCCGTGGATCGGATGGATCGGCGGGTGGGGCCTGGCTGTGACGGCCGTGATCGTGCTGGCCAACGTCGCCGAGATCGCAGCTGTGTACCTGCTCCGGTTCCTCGGCCTCGGCAGCGTGGCCGAGAACCTCACGATCAAGGTGCTGCTCGGGTCGCTCTTCATCATCGGGATGACCCTGATCAGCGCGCGCGGGATCGTGGTGTCCGAGATCTTCCTGAATACCCTGATGGCCATCCAATTCGTGATGCTGATCGTCGTCAGCATCTGGGCATTGATCCGGGTTTTCGCCGGCAATGCGGGTCCGCAGGCCGTCATGCCGGAGTGGGACTGGCTGTGGCCCTCAGGGCTGAGCGGATCTCAGATCGCGGCCGCTCTGATCTTGTGCATCTTCATCTACTGGGGCTGGGACGCATGCCTGGCAGTCGGTGAGGAGACGAAAGACTCCACCCGCACACCTGGCATTGCCGCGATGATCACCACGCTGATGCTCCTGTTCACCTATGTGTTGGTCACCTACGCCGTTCAGTCGTTCGCCGGGTTCGGGGACGACGGGATCGGCCTCAACAACCCCGACAATGTTGATGACGTGCTCACCATCCTCGGCAAGCCGGTGGCGGGCAGCATCGTTGCCTCACTTCTACTGCTGACGGTGTCGATCTCGGCGCTGTCATCAACGCAGTCCACCATCCTTCCGACCGCCCGCGGCACGCTGTCGATGGCGGTGTACGAGGCCATCCCGAAGCGGTTCGCCAGCGTGCACCCGCGCTACATGACTCCCGCCTTCGGCACGATCATCATGGGGATTGCCGCCCTCTGCTTTTACGTTGTCCTGGCGTTACTCTCCCAGAACGCACTGGCTGACTCGATCTCGTCACTGGGCCTAGCGGTTGCCTTCTACTACGGGATCACCGCGTTTGCGTGTGTCTGGTATTTCCGCACTTCCCTGTTCACCTCGGTGCGGCACTTCTTCATCCGCGGTCTGTTCCCGTTCCTGGGCGGTGCGGTCATGGCCTGGGCATTCGTCAAGAGCGCGATCGACATGATCAACCCTGACTACGGCTACACGACCTTCGGCTCCATCGGTGGCGTCTTCGTCATCGGCGTCGGGATGCTGATTCTGGGGGTTCCGCTCATGCTCCTGTGCTTCGCGTTCGGAACCAAGCGGTTCTACCGTGGGGAAACGCTGAATGCCTCCACTGAAACGAAAGTGCCGGACGTCTACTAAGAATTCGAAAGCGCAGGTATCGCAATGCATCTGACAGTCGGGTACCTGGCAACCCCCACCGGGGAAGACGGTGTCGCACTGGCGGCCGCCATGGCAAAGACTTTCGACGCCACCGTCGACGTTGTCCTGGTTGTCCGCGAAGAGCTTCCCGATGGCCATCCCGGCCGCGGCCAGTACCAGAATTTCCTGGTCGAGCGAGGCGAGGAGTGGGTGGCCCGGGCGGTCAAGAAGCTCGAACGTCACGGCATCGCAGCTCACTCCACCGTTCGGGTGGGCGATGCCGCGGAATCGCTGCTGGCCTTTGCCGAGGAGAAGAACACCGACGCGATTGTCATCGGCGGCGCACGGGACGGATTCTTCGGCCGTCACGGCATCGGGCCGGTGGCAACCACACTCCTGTACAGCTCCTCGGTGCCCATCGCCCTGGCGCCCGCAGGGTATGCGGACGACCCGCCGGAGGAATTGACCGCCGTGACGGCCGCCGTCCCCAATAACGCAGGCGACGACAACCCGCTGCCGTTCGCTTTCACCTTGGCCAGTGCGGCGAATCTGAGCCTGCGAATGATTTCCCTGGTCTCCGGCGACAGTCTCTACGACGCCGACTACTACCGGAGTCTGCGACAGGTCCAGATCGAGCACGCCGAGTCCAATATGAGGCTCGCCGCGCAGTCGCTACCCGACGCCCCCGAAATCGAATCGGTTGTCGCAGCCGGCATCACACTGGAGTCCGCGCTGCGGAAGCTCCGCTGGAACGAATCCGACATCCTCGTGATCGGATCAAGTCGGCTGGGTGCGCCGCGGCGGCTATTCCTCGGTTCCACGGCCGCGCGAATCCTTGCCGAATTCGACGGACCCGTGGTGGTGATCCCCCGCAGCGAGTAGGCGTCAGCCTCTCTTGGCGAATATCGTTCGGTGCCAGTCCTTTTCGACGACACCGGTGATATCACTCATCACGTGCTTGATGCTGAGGTATTCCTCGAACGAATAGTCGGACATGTCCTTGCCGAAGCCGGACGCGCCGAACCCTCCGTGCGGCATCTCGCTGATGATGGGGATGTGGTCGTTGATCCACACACAGCCGGCGTTGATTTCCCGCGATGCCCGCTGGGCCCGGTAGACATCGCGGGTCCACGCGGAGCCGGCCAACCCGAAATCAGTGTCGTTGGCCTGACGGATGGCGTCATCATCGCCGTCATGCGGCCGCACAGTGAGCACCGGACCGAAGATTTCGTCGCGGTAGATCTCTGAATCCTCCGCGACGTCGGCAACCAGCGTAGGCCGGAAGTAAGAGCCTGGCAGGTCGGGTATCTCGCCACCGGTGACGATTCGACCGCCCTGTCCGGGGGCACGAGCCACCATGCCGGCAACCTTGTCGCGGTGCACCATCGAGACCAGCGGCCCCATGTCGGTGTCAGGGTCATGGGGGTCGCCTACGACCATCTTGCTCATCAATTCGCCTACGCCACTGACGAAGTCGTCGTACAGGCTGCGGGCGACGATGGCGCGGGTGGCCGCCGTGCAGTCCTGTCCCGCGTTGATGAGCGATCCCGCGACGGCGCCCTGGATGGCGGCGTCGAGATCCGCATCGTCGAACACCACGAAAGGCGCCTTGCCGCCCAGTTCCAACTGGGTGCGGTGGCCGTGGACCGCGGCGGCAGCCATTACCCGCCGGCCCACCGGCGTGGAGCCGGTGAATGTGACCACATCGACGTCCCGGTGACCCGACAACGCGGCACCCACGTCGTGACCGAGCCCAGTGACAACGTTGAACACACCGTCGGGCAGACCCGCTTCGGTTGCCAGCCGGGCCAGCGTCAGCGTCGTGAGCGGCGTGATCTCGGCAGGTTTGATGACCACCGAACATCCTGCCGCCAAGGCGGGGATCACCTTCCACACCGCCATTTGCAGCGGGTAGTTCCATGGCGCGATGGTGGCGATCACGCCGACCGCTTCGCGGCGAATGGATGAGGTGTGACCGGCGGAGTACTCGGCGGTCGCCTTACCTTCCAGATGCCGGGCAGCACCTGCGAAGAACTTGATGTTGTCGACGCTGCCGGGCACATCGAATTCCGTTGCCAAGCGGACCGGCTTGCCGGTCTGACTCACTTCCTCGGCAACAAGTTCCTCCGCATGTTCGCCGACCAGTTCGGCCAACTTGGCCAAAACCGTGCTGCGCTCGACGGGTGCCGCTGTCGACCAGTCGCGGAACGCCGCCCGCGCGGAGGCCACCGCGGCATCGACATCTGCCGGGGTGGCGAGGGCCATTTCAGCCACAACGCTTCCATTCGCGGGATTGATCACTTGATGCGGTGCCCCACTGGTCACGACGGGCGCACCTGCGATCCAGCTACTGAAGGAAGTCATCGGACAAACGTACCGGGCACCGCGTAATTCAAAGTTTCGATCTGCTAGAACCGACGAATTTGATTGTCAGCATTGTCAAAAACAACTGATTTCGTGCACAATCGGGTGATGCGCGAGCCACTGGACGACATGTCCAAGGCCATCATCGAAAAGCTCCAGCAGGATGGTCGCCGTTCGTACGCAGCAATCGGCAAGGCCGTCGGACTGTCCGAGGCGGCGGTGCGGCAACGGGTTCAAAGGCTCGTCGACTCCGGGGTGATGCAGATCGTCGCCGTGACAGATCCGATGCAACTCGGCTTCGCACGCCAGGCGATGATCGGGATCCGATGCCAGGGCGACACATCGAAGATTGCCGAGAAGCTGGCTCAGATTTCGGCTGTCGACTACGTCGTGCTCACCGCCGGAACTTTCGACGCGATAGTCGAAGTCGTCTGTGAGAACGACGCGGAACTACTCGAATTGCTCAACACAGAAATCCGGGCGGTGCCCGGAGTCATCTCCACCGAGACCTTGGTCTATCTGAAACTGGTTAAACAACAATACAATTGGGGCACCCGATGACATCGAATGGACTTTCCGCCGACCTGTCCGACAAGGCGAGCAGGCACCTCTGGGGCCACTTCGCGCGCCACGGGAAGGGCATAACGCCGCCGATCATGGCGCGTGGCGACGGCGTGCACGTGTACGACTCGCAGGGCAAGCAGTACATCGACGGGCTGTCCGGTCTGTTCGTCGTGCAGGTGGGCCACGGCCGCAAGGAGCTCGCCGAGGTGGCCGCCAAGCAGGCAGAAACCCTTGCGTTCTTCCCGGTGTGGTCGTACGCCACGGAGCCCACGGTGGAACTCGCCGCACGGCTTGCCCACTATGCGCCGGGTGATCTCAATCGGGTGTTCTTCACCACCGGCGGTGGTGAGGCTGTCGAGAGCGCCTGGAAGCTGGCCAAGCACTACTTCAAATTGACCGGAAAGCCGGCCAAGCACAAGGTCGTCTCCCGGGCGATCGCCTACCACGGGACTCCGCAGGGCGCGTTGGCCATTACCGGCTTGCCCGACATCAAGAAGCCGTTCGAACCGTTGACACCCGGCGGATTTCGGGCGCCCAACACCAACTTCTACCGGGCACCGGCCGCATTCCGGAACAACGAGCAGGCATTCGGCGAGTACTGTGCCGACCGGATTGCCGAAGCCATCGAGTTCGAGGGACCCGATACGGTCGCGGCCGTGTTCCTGGAGCCCGTTCAAAACGCCGGCGGCTGCTTCCCCCCACCACCCGGATATTTCGAGCGGGTCCGCGAGATCTGCGACGAGTACGACGTCCTGCTGGTCTCGGACGAGGTCATCTGTGCCTTCGGGCGAATCGGATCCATGTTCGCCTGCGAGGACTTCGGTTACACGCCTGACATCATCACCTGCGCTAAAGGCATGAGTTCGGGCTACTCCCCGATCGGTGCGATGATCGCCAGCGATCGACTCTTCGAACCGTTCAACGACGGCAAGACCTCATTCCCACACGGCTACACATTCGGAGGGCACCCGGTATCTGCCGCAGTGTCGCTGGCAAACCTCGACATCTTCGAGCGCGAAGGCCTGAACGAACACGTCAAGACCAATGCGCCGATCTTCCGGTCCACCCTCGAGAAACTGCTCGAATTGCCGATCGTCGGCGACGTCCGTGGCGAGGGGTTCTTCTACGGGATCGAACTGGTCAAAGACAAGCAGTCCCGAGAAACCTTCAACGACGACGAAGCCGAGCGACTGCTGCGGGGGTTCCTGACCAGCGCACTGTTCGAGGCGGGTTTGTACTGCCGAGCCGACGACCGCGGCGACCCGGTGGTTCAGCTCGCGCCACCGCTGATCAGCGGTCCGGCCGAATTCGACGCGATCTACGACATCCTGCACAGCGTTCTGGGAGAGGCCGGCCGGCTGTTGTGACGCCGAAGCCACCGATCCGGCCGGCTCGGTGGCATCCCCCCGCGGCCCGGGCGCTTCCGCTGTGGATCGGGTCCATCGGGGCGACCGCATTCGCCCGCATCGACCTATAACAAAATTCACTGCAGTCACATCAGTCACAGCGCGGCTCCTCGTAATCGGTGTGCCGATCCCCTACTCTGCGTCTCGATGGGGACCTCACGAACACTCGCCCGGTGCGCCGCTCTCCTAGCGGTCGCACTGAGCGTCGCCGCCGCTCCGGCTGTCGCTTGGGCTGAACCCGAAACCGGTGCCGCCCAGGACAATTGCCCGTACCGGGTCTCGACACCTCCTGCCGTGGATTCCTCGGAAGTCCCCACCGCGGGAGATCCGCCGCAGCCGATGCCGGTGCCCGCGAAACCGGTCGGCGGCGACGCGCTGAGCGGTTGCGGAATCATCGTCGCAGCCGACACCGGGCCGGTGCCCGACGACGTATCAGCCGAAGCCTGGCTAGTGGCCGACATCGATTCAGGTGACATCATCGCGGCGCGCGACCCCCACGGACGCCACCGCCCCGCCAGCATCATCAAGGTGCTCGTCGCCATGCAGTCGCTCAACGAGCTACCGATCAACAAGCTCGTCGAAGGGACCCAGGACGACGCCAACGCCGAGGGCACCCGCGTGGGTGTCGACGCGGGTGGCCGCTACACGGTCAACGACCTGCTGCACGGGCTGTTGATGCACTCCGGCAACGACGCTGCACACGCCCTCGCCGTCCAGTTGGGCGGCATGGATGTCGCGCTGCAGAAGATCAATGCACTGGCGGGCAAGCTCGGGGGACGCGATACGCGCGCAGCCACCCCTTCCGGCCTCGACGGCCCCGGAATGAGCACCTCGGCGTACGACATCGGACTGTTCTACCGATACGCCTGGCAGAACCCGACTTTCGCGAGCATCGTCAACACCCGCACCTACGACTTCCCGGGCCATCCCGCGAAGCCGGGCGAGGATTCGGACCACCCCGGATACCAGCTGGAGAACGACAACAAGCTGCTCTACAACTATCCGGGGGCGCTGGGCGGCAAGACCGGATACACCGATGACGCCGGCCAGACGTTCGTGGGTGCAGCCGATCGCGACGGCCGCAGATTGGTCGCCGTGCTCCTGCGCGGAACCCGACAACCCATCGCACCGTGGGAACAGGCCGCGCATCTTCTCGACTACGGCTTTGCCACCCCGCCCGGCACCAAGATCGGCACCTTGATCGAGCCCGACCCGTCCTTGTTACCCCCCAAACCCGACGCAGCCGATGCGGTGGCGGCCAATGCCGCGTCATTAATGCCGTCGGCCGATGCCCTGCCGGTACGCATCGGAGTGGCGCTGATCGGCGGCCTCATCGTGATCGGCCTGATCATGGGTGCGCGAACACTGAATCGGCGGCCGCTGACCCGTTAGCCACCGCGGTGCCGACCGCGTGGGTACACGCCCGCGACGTCAAGCCGGCGACGCGGTGACGTTCCTGTCGGTAGTGGCTGCCCAGGCAGTCGCGAAAAGAACCAACCTGGCAGTGATGTAGGCGAAAACCATCAGCCCGAGGACCGGTCCGAAAGTCGCCCCGGCAGGACCGTGGAGGACCGTCCGTAGATAGATCGCCCCGGCCAGCTTGAACAGCTCGAATCCGACCGCCGCCATCAGCCCGGCACGCACGCTACTGCGAAGGGTCACCGATTCGCGCGGCAACCTCGCGATCATCCAGGTGAAGAGGAGCCACGACACCGCCCACGACAGCACTCGCGACACAACCTGCAGAAACATCCCGAGCCCCGGGGCGTCCGGCATGCCCATCCATTCCAGAAACCGACTCATCAGCGAAGCGTCTGCCAGCGCGGTCAACGCGATGGTCAGCGCAATCGCACCGAACACGGACCCCAGCGCCGCCAGGTCGGAAACCTTGGTGGCGACAAAACTCTCAGCTTCGCCGCGCTGCTCCCACATCTGACTGAGTGCCTCGCGAAGGTTCCCGATCCAGCTCAGCCCAACCCACGCCGCTGTGGCCAACCCGATGACGCCCACGGAGGTTCGCGAATCGATGGCGGAGTCCATCAACTGGACGAGTTGCTGGCCCAACTCGCCCGACACCGTCGACCTGATCCGCTGCTCGATATCGGCCATCATGTGCGGCTGGCTGGCCAGGACGGTGCCCACGGCGGCAAATCCGAGCATGAGCAGGGGAAACAACGCGAAGATCGTGAAGTAGGTGATACCTGCCGCGTAGAAGTCGCCCTTGGCGCCGTCGTAACGCACACCGGCCCGGATCAGGTGGTCAAGCCACGGGAAGCGCGTCCGCAGTCTGGCAAGTCGTCCCGCCTCCGGGGCCTCTGCCGTTGCCATCACGCCTCCCCCGCTTTCACCCGGTGCCGTTCACCCGACGCCGTTCACCCGACGCCGTTCACCCGACGCCGTTCACCCGACGCCGTTCACCCGACGCCGTTCACCCGACGCCGTTCACCCGGCCGACGGCAAGAACCCTAACCGCTCGTATACCCGCCCAATCGTCTTCGCAGACACTTCGCGTGCGCGCTGCGCCCCCTTCGCGAGGATGGCTTCCAACTCGCGCGGGTCGGCAAGCAACTCGTCGACGCGCGCCTTGATGGGGGTGACGTATTCGACGACGGCGTCAGCGGTGTCTTTCTTCAGATCGCCGTATCCGCGGCCGACGTAGCCGTCGACGAGGGCATCGATGGCGGTACCGGTGACGGCCGCCTGGATGGAGAGCAGATTGGAGACGCCGGGCTTGGTCTCGACGTCGTAGCGAATCTCGCGGCCACTGTCGGTCACCGCCGACCTGATCTTCTTGGCGGAAACTTTCGGATCATCCAGGAGGTTGATGAGCCCCGCCTCGGTGGCCGCCGATTTGCTCATCTTGGCCGTGGGGTCTTGGAGGTCGTAAATCTTGGCGGTGGCCTTCTGAATCATCGGCTCCGGGATGACAAACGTCCTGGGGAACCGGGCGTTGAACCGCTGCGCAACGTCACGAGCGAGTTCCAGATGCTGTCGCTGATCCTCGCCCACCGGGACCAGGTCCGTGTCGTACAGCAGGACGTCCGCCGCCATCAGAACGGGATAGGTGAACAGGCCCACGGTGGTCGCGTCGGCGCCCTGCTTCTGCGACTTGTCCTTGAACTGGGTCATCCGCGACGCCTGGCCGAACCCGGTGAAACACCCTAGCGCCCAGGCCAACTCGGTGTGTGCCGGGACGTGGCTCTGTACAAAGATCGTCGAACGCGCCGGATCGATGCCGAGCGCCAGATACTGGGCGGCAGTCACCAGCGTTCGCTTCCGCAGAGTCGCAGGGTCTTGCGGCACCGTGATCGCGTGCAGATCGACGACGCAGAAGAAGGCGTCAAAGTCGTCTTGCAGATGCAGCCACTGCTCGACGGCACCAAGCGCGTTACCCAGATGCAACGAGTCGGAAGTCGGCTGCACACCGGAGAAGACAACACGGCGAGAAGGTGTGTTCATGATCGAACAATCCTGTCACGGGGCACGACACAGCTAACATCGGCATTCATGCGACGACTCAGCGTCCTGGCAGCGGCAACGATGATAGCGATGACGATTGCGGGCTGCGGCGACGACAAACCCGAAAAACCGGAGCAGCAACCTGCTGCGCATGCGGTGGTGATCGTGTCCGGTGGTGACGCGACGAGCCCCTTCACCACCCCGGAACAGGCGTGCGCCACCGGATTGGCGGCCGGAAACACCGACACCGCACTGCGCGAATACCTCCTCAAGCAGGGGCACAACGTCTACACCTCACCAGCGATGGCGGGGCGCGGACAGGTCGTCGACCAGACCGGCTTCGGCCCGTTCGGGGTGTGCCCGGTGACGCTGCCGGAGAACATGACGGTCGACTCCACCGGGAGCATCGACCTGGCCGGCGAGCACCTTGCCCGCTTCCTCAACTACCTGCATACCGAGAAGGGCATCACCGAGGTTGATCTCGTGGGCCATTCCATGGGTGGTCTGTACTCGCGGTCGGCCATCCGGGTGCTGACGACCACAAGCTCCCCCGTCACCGTCCGTTCGCTGACAACGATCGGCACACCGTGGCAGGGGTCCTATCTGTCGGACTTCGCCAACGGAATCATCCCGCTCACCGACTGCCTCGGCGACGCCTTCTGCGAGAGCGCTATGAAGGGAATGAAGGACGAGGTCCAGCGTCTGATGTCCGGATCCGGGCGCGAGGTGAACCAGGCATTCCTGATGGGCAAGAACGGCTGGAACGAATACCAGGGCGGCGTGCTGGACAAGATTCCGGTGGTGCTGATCGGGGGCAAGAGATTCACCAAGCCAGGGCAGGCGAATCCAGCGGTATGGCCCAACGACGGACTCGTCGCGTTGCAGAGCGCGCTGGCCAGGAACATCAGCGACCCGGTGCTCCCGCACCGGCGCTGCTACACCTTCGATAACACCCACAGCATCTTCGTGTCCAACGCAGCGGGACTGGACTGGAAGACGGCGCTTACGTGGGATCCGCAGGTGCTCGAGACGGTCCACAACGCCATCCAGAACGCGCCGAAAGCACTGGACAGCGCCAACCGTGAAGGGTGCCCGGCGCAGTAGGCCTCAGGCGAACTCGACCGTCACCGGCGCGTGGTCGGACCAGCGCAGCGCGTACGCGGCGGGTCGTTCCACCCGGGCCGACGTGGCTCGCTCGGCGAGCCCACGACTTGCCAGGTGGTAGTCGATGCGCCAGCCGGCATCGTTGTCGAATGCTTTGCCCCGCCAAGACCACCAGCTGTAGGGGCCGGCGACTTCCGGGTGGGCGGCCCGCACCACGTCGACCCATCCCGCTTCGAGGAGTTCGGAGATCCACTGACGCTCGCTGGGCAAAAAGCCCGACTTCCTGACGTTGGCCTTCCAGGCCTTGATGTCGTTCTCGGTATGCGCAATATTCCAGTCGCCGCAGATCACGGCATCGCCGCCGTCGGCGAGCAATCCGGCCATCCGCGTGGCCAGCGCCACCATGAACCGTTCCTTCTCCAGCTGCCGATCGGTTTCCGCTTCGCCGGTGTGGACGTACACACTGCCGACCGTGATCTTTCCGTCCGAGCCGTCGACATCGACCTCCAAGTAGCGTCCATGGTCTTCGAATTCCGTTGCGGCCAAACCGATTCGGACTGAGCTGAACGGCAGTCTGCTCAGGATCGCGACACCGCTGCGACCTTTGAGCAAGGGGCGGGCCGAGGCCAGATGCCAACCATCCGCCAACGCCGGTGCCAGCGCCTCGGCGAGTTGCTCGTCGTCCGCCCGAGTCTCCTGGAGGCACACCACATCTGTCGGCGTGGTGGACAACCAGTGCAGCAATCCGAGGTTCTCCGCGGAACGCTCACGCACCGCGGCGCGCGCCCCATTGACGTTGATGGTCGTCACGATCACCGATGAAACTTATCCTGCGATACCTCCAGTGCCGCCCCACAACCCACTGGCCCCCGGTGCGCGGCGTGCGCTAATCTTTCGACAGGTCATGAGCGCCAGCGACAAGCCCCGGCTCGCTGGCCGGCAACCCTCCAACCGCGGTGGGGTGCCCCGGGTGATGACCAGGTTGGGTAGCCGCGATCGGCTGCACGGCAAGCGCGGGCCCGCCATGACGGGCCCCAGATGAGAACAGGGCACTATTACCGTGAGCACCCTCGAACCGGATGATCCCTCGTCGCACTGGTCATTCGAAACCAAACAGATCCACGCCGGCCAGCAACCCGACTCGGCCACGAATTCCCGCGCATTACCCATCTACCAAACCACTTCCTACACGTTCAACAACACGGACCATGCCGCAGCACTTTTCGGCCTGACCGAACCCGGCAACATCTATACCCGGATCATGAATCCGACGACCGATGCCGTGGAGCAGCGCATTGCGGCACTGGAGGGCGGGGTGGCCGCCTTGCTGCTCGCCTCCGGCCAGGCCGCTGAGACATTCGCCATCCTCAACATCGCCGGTGCCGGTGACCACATCGTCTCCTCGCCGCGACTCTACGGCGGAACCTACAATCTGCTCCACTACACGCTGCCGAAGCTGGGTATCGAGACCACTTTCGTCGACGATCCCGACGATCTCAAATCGTGGTCCGGCGCTGTTCAATCCAATACCAAAGCATTCTTCGCCGAGACGATCTCGAACCCGCAGATCGATATCCTCGACACTCCTGGCGTCTCTAAAGTGGCCCACGACAACGGTGTTCCGTTGATCGTCGACAACACGATCGCGACTCCCTATCTGATCCAGCCGCTTTCTCAGGGCGCTGACATCGTCGTGCATTCGGCAACCAAATACCTTGGTGGACATGGCTCTGCAATCGCGGGCGTGATTGTCGACGGTGGCAAGTTCGACTGGACGAACGGAAAATTCCCCGGATTCACCGACCCGGATCCGAGCTATCACGGAGTGGTTTTCGCCGAATTGGGCAGGCCCGCATACGCACTCAAGGCGCGTGTCCAGTTGTTGCGCGATCTCGGTTCAGCGGTTTCGCCGTTCAACGCCTTCTTGATCTCCCAGGGGCTCGAGACGCTCAGCCTGCGCATCGAGCGGCATGTCGCGAATGCACAACGTGTGGCCCACTACCTCGCCGGCCATCGAAGCGTGGCTTCGGTGAACTACGCCGGATTACCGACCTCACCGTGGTTCGAACAATCGAAGAAGCTCGCGCCCAAGGGAACCGGAGCGGTGTTGTCGTTCGAAATCGTCGGAGGTCTTCCCGCGGGCAAGGCCTTCGTCGACGCACTGCGATTACACAGCCACGTGGCGAACATCGGGGATGTGCGGTCGCTTGTCATCCACCCCGCATCGACTACCCACCAACAACTTTCGCCAGCGGAGCAATTGTCTACCGGTGTCACACCCGGATTGGTCCGACTTGCCGTCGGTCTTGAAGGGATCGACGACATCCTGGCCGATCTCGAACGGGGATTCGCCGCCGCGCAAGGAGTCGGACGTGACACTCTCGGATGAGCGGACCGTGACGCTGCCGGAGGAAGGTGACGTCGCCATCGTCGACATCGGCCCGCTGACCCTCGAAAGCGGGATCGTCATCGACGATGTCTCGATAGCGATCCAGCGCTGGGGGGAGCTCTCCCCCACCCGTGACAACGTTGTGGTGGTACTCCACGCGCTCACAGGTGATTCGCACGTCACAGGCCCTGCCGGCCCCGGACACCCGACTCCGGGATGGTGGGACGGGGTGGCCGGGCCGGGCGCGCCGATAGATACCGATCGTTGGTGCGCCGTTGCCACGAATGCATTGGGCGGGTGTCGCGGTTCGACCGGTCCCAGCTCGCTGGCCCGCGACGGAAAGCCATGGGGTTCAAGGTTTCCAATGATCACGGTGCGTGATCAGGTGAACGCCGACGTGGCCGCGCTGGCTGCGCTGGGTGTGACCCAGGTTGCCGCGGTCATCGGGGGTTCCATGGGCGGTGCACGCGCGTTGGAGTGGATCGTCGAGTATCCCGAGCAGGTTCGCGCCGCACTGGTGTTGGCAGTCGGGGCGCGTGCCAGCGCCGACCAGATCGGAACCCAGAGCTCCCAGATAGCAGCTATCAAGTCTGATCCTGATTGGCTCGGCGGCGACTATCACGGCACCGGCCGGGCTCCCGATTCCGGAATGCAACTGGCTCGCCGGTTCGCCCATCTGACCTACCGGGGCGAGTTCGAATTGGACGATCGATTCGCCAACGCCCCCCAAGGTGACGAAGACCCGTTGGACGGCGGCAGATACGCGATTCAGAGCTACTTGGAACATCAAGGTGCAAAACTGATTTCACGCTTCGATGCGGGGACGTATGTGGCTTTGACCGAGGCGTTGTCCAACCACGACGTGGGCCGCAACCGCGGCGGAGTCAGCGCCGCCCTCAGTTCGTGCCCGGTACCCGTGGTGGTCGGTGGAATCACCACCGACCGGTTGTATCCGCTACGCCTGCAACAGGAGTTGGCCGATCTGCTGCCCGGCTGCACAGGACTTGACGTCGTCGAATCGGTCTACGGGCATGACGGCTTCCTGGTCGAGACGGAGAAAGTCGGAAGCCTGATCCGGCAGACGCTGGCCATCGCCGATCGTAAGGGCGTCTGAGCGTGGCCGGCACTCCACGGGAACGCTCGCTGTCATTCGGCTCGGAGGCTGCCGCGTACGAGCGCGGCCGCCCGTCGTATCCACCGGAGGCAATCGATTGGCTCCTGCCGCCGGACGCACGGGATGTGCTGGACCTCGGCGCCGGTACGGGGAAGCTCACCACCCGCCTCGTCGAACGGGGCCTCGACGTGGTCGCTGTGGATCCGATAGCGGAAATGCTGGAACTGCTGACGCATTCACTGCCCGGCACTCCGGCCATGTTAGGCACCGCTGAGCAGATTCCCTTGCCCGACAACAGTGTTGACGCGGTTTTGGTGGCTCAGGCATGGCATTGGTTCGACCCGCAGCAGGCTGTTGCCGAAGTGGCGCGAGTGCTGCGTCCCGGTGGTCGGCTCGGGCTGGTGTGGAACACCCGAGATGAGCGGATGGGATGGGTCAAGGATCTTGGCGACATCATCGGCCACGAAGACGACCCGTTCAGCGAATCCGTGATTCTGCCGGCTCCGTTTGGTGACGTGCAGCGGCGTCATGTCGAATGGACCAATTACCTGACACCCCAGGCCCTGATCGACTTGGTTGCGTCGCGCAGTTATTGCATAACCTCGCCCGCGGAGGTTCGCACCAGAACGCTTCACCAGGTCCGTGACCTGCTAAAGATGCATCCCGCCCTGGCACAAGCCGCTGGGCTCGCCCTGCCCTACATCACGGTGTGCATCAGCGCGACGCTGTCTGCCTAGCTGGTTCCCAGGGGGTCGATGGTGGCGGCCACATAGGCCAGAGTCGCGCCGAAGGTGACCATCGTCGCGAAGTCGAGCGACTTCGTCCGGACCACCAACAGACCGGCGCGATCATCGGACAGCACCAGCCGCAGGGCGGCAGCCACCCCCGCTCCGATGCCGATCAACATCGCTCCACGGCGCCAATAGCCCGCGGCAACCAGCGCGAATGACATCACGAAGATCACCGCGACAGACAGCAGTGGCCACTGCTCCCGTACGAGTTTCCGGGTGAACACCGCCAGTTCGGCACGCGTCGGAAATCCATACGCGCGCCGAGGAGTCATCGGCTCGCCGCTTCGGCGAGTTCGACGACGTTAGTCAGGAGAAACGCGCGCGTCAGCGGACCCACGCCACCGGGGTTCGGCGAGACATGACCCGCCACCTCCCATACGTCGGGATGTACGTCGCCAACCAGCCCCGCGTCGGTGCGACTCACCCCGACGTCCACGACGGCCGCGCCCGCGGCCACCATGTCGGCGGTGAGCATGTGCGGCACCCCCACGGCGGCGACGATGATGTCGGCCTGCCTCGTATGCGTCGGCAGGTCACGAGTTCCGGTGTGACACAACGTCACTGTCGCATTCTCGGAGCGCCGGGTCAGCAATAGTCCGATCGGCCTGCCAACCGTCACCCCACGACCGATCACCACCACATGCGCCCCGGCGATCTCGACGTCGTAGCGGCGAAGAAGGTGCACAATCCCTCGCGGGGTGCAGGGAAGGGGAGCCGATTTCCCCAGCACCAACCGGCCGAGATTTGTGGGGTGCAGCCCGTCGGCATCCTTGGCGGGGTCGATGCGCTCCAGCGCGGCGTTTTCATCGAGGTGGCGCGGGAGCGGCAACTGAACGATGTACCCCGTGCAGTCGGAGTTGTCGTTGAGCTCATCGAGCGTGTCGTCGAGCTGCGCCTGGCTCACATCGGCGGGCAGGTCTCGCCGCATCGAGGTGATACCGACTTTCGCACAGTCCGAATGCTTGCCGCGCACGTAAGCGTGCGAACCGGGGTCGTCGCCCACCAGAACCGTGCCAAGCCCCGGCGTGCGGCCCGCCGCCGTCAGCGCGGCGACACGTTCGGTGAGATCGACGAAAATCTCGTCACGGGTGATCTTGCCGTCCAGCTTGATAGCTCCCACGCGCCGTATTGTTCCACTACGTTCGGGGCAATGAGCAGTGCGCCAGATGTATTCGCTCCTGCCAAGCTCGGCCCCGTCACGTTGCGCAACCGCACCATCAAGTCCGCCACCTTCGAGGGACGCACCCCGCAGGCACTGGTCACCGACGACCTGATCGAGTTCCACCGCCTGCACGCCGCCGGCGGCGTCGGGATGACGACGGTCGCGTATTGCGCCGTGAGCCCCGGCGGGCGTACCGACGGAAAGCAGCTATGGATGCGGCCCGAAGCCGTTCCGGGTCTGCGCCGCCTGACTGACGCCGTCCATGCGGAAGGGGCGGCGGTCAGTGCCCAGATCGGCCACGCCGGACCCGTCGCCGATTCGCGCTCGAACCGGGCCACTGCGTTGGCTCCGGTGCGCTTCTTCAATCCGATAGCCATGAAGTTCGCCAAACACGCGAGCCGCGATGACATCAGGGACGTGACGAGGGCCCACGCCGCAGCGGCGCGCTACGCCGTCGACGCGGGATTCGATGCCGTCGAGATACATCTGGGCCACAACTACCTTGCGAGCT
>Ga0075163_10003466_pt1 | contig 21188 bp, 15 predicted proteins | sample JI1023141ADNA_FD_71478 | JGI IMG/M metagenome (GOLD analysis project Ga0075163, IMG submission 71478) | Wastewater effluent complex algal communities from Wisconsin, to seasonally profile nutrient transformation and Carbon sequestration -... | ecosystem: Engineered > WWTP > Effluent > Algae... | reverse complement strand
AGATCAAGGAGACGACCGCGGCCGATAGCAGCGCTATCGGCAAGGGAGATCGACGCAGAGGCTCGGCGAAAAGACGCCTCCAGGCGACGTGTTGTGGTTATCTCGATTGGTGCTCTAGAGGGGTCGGCAGCCCGCTGACCCGCTTGCCTTCGACCGGGTGCCGAGCTCGAATGTTCGGCACCCGCTCTTCGCCCCATTTCTCATGAATGTCAACGGGTTACGCTGACTGCGGTTGCGGCGTCGGCCCCCAGATGCGCGAGCCGGCGGTGCATCCTCCGATCGATGCACCGCGGCCACCGTGCGGGCGCGGGGGCGGGCTGGGGTGTGCTGTGGGGGAGGTGTGCTGTTGGCGGGTGGGGCAGAGACACGCGCCGCGGTGGGCGCGGAAGGCGACCGCAGCCTGCTACAGGTCGCGAACGACCCAGCCGCCGGCCACCGGGGTGGGGCCGGGCTGCACTTCGAGCCCGGGGCCCGGGGGCTCCAGGCCCCGCTCCACCTTCATGAGGGCGAAGGTGCGGGAGCGCAGACCATCGACGAGGACTTCGTGCGCCTTCTCAGGTTCACAGTCGCCGCAGGTGAAGAAATCCACAGCCGCATAGCCGTATTCGGGCCAGGTATGGATCGACAAGTGGGACTCGGCGACGACCACCACGCCGGTGACCCCATGGGGTGAAAATCGGTGAAAAACCGACTGTACGATCGTCGCGCCGGCCGCTTCCGCGGCCTTCAGCATCAAGGACTCGATACCGGAAAAGTCATCCAGCATCGCGCCGTCGCAGCCTCGGTATTCAATGAGGAGATGCCGTCCCAGTGTCTTCAATCTTCCACCTCGGTCTTCAATCTTTCACCTCGTGACGCGCGGGTTCGGAACACGCGATGGCGGAATATCCAGAATGAAAACCGCCCTTGCAAGGTGTCGGGGCAAATCATCCAAAAATAAACGTAAGCCACTGGAAACAAAGGCGAATTTTGGGGTCTCGCAACGCATTTTTTGCCCGGCTCGCTGGTGCGCATTCCTGGGACTTGTCCCATGGGCCGTTTGCGCCCGTGTCGGACCGGGTCGCAACCGGGTTGCGGCCGAGTTGCGGCCGAGTTGCGGCCGAGTTGCAGCCGAGTCCCCGGGCGGGCAGATGGATGGGGTGTCCGACGGGCGCGCTCGGCGCTCATCGGGTGGGGTGGATGGGCAGCGCGGGGGCGTTTTCAGGGCCGTGTGGTCGAACTTCCGGCTGTGCTGAGGTGCTCGGCGAAGGGGGCAAGCCCGCCAGCAGGTCGGCGAGGTGCTCTTGCCCGAGGCGCAAGACACCCCAGAGCCACGCCAGCCCTTGCGCCTCGGCGCTGGCCAGTGCCGCCGATGCCCGCAGGCCGGGCTGGTCTTCGTAGGTGGTGGTCTCGTCCATCAGGGTGACCCAATGGCCCTGGCCGCACCGAAACTGGACGGCGTACCAGCTACTGCCCTCGCAGCCGAAAGCCCAGAGTGCATAGGGCCCCAGGCGGGTCACACGCCGCTGCTCAAATGGGCGCAGACCCGGACGAGGCAGCTCCGACTGCCCGCGGTGATCTGGGTGCGGGTTCTCCGCAGCTTCCAGCTTCATGTGCCCTCTCACTTGCCCTTAAAACCAAGGTAGTGCTCAGGGCGTTGGCGGGCAACGGAAAAATGTAGGCAATTGTCAAGACGGCGCGGACGCCGGTCGCCCGGCGTCCGGAGCGCGCACAGCGAGCCGAAATTGACGTCAGGGCGCGACGTGGAAGGGTTGGCTGGCGATGCCGTAGTCCTCGGGGGCGGCCACCCCCACCGCCGCACGGCCGCGGGCCACCAGGCGGAAGGTGCCATCCCGCAGGGCTGGCCCCCCACCAAAGGTGCGCACCGCCGGGATCTCGGCGGTCCAGCGGTACTCGCGGACGTCGGCGGCCTCGCTGTAGGGCGGCACGGGCTGCAGCGAGAGGGTGATGACATAGCCATCGGAGGTCACGGGCACGCCGCCTACATGGACGGGCTGGTAGACGCCCTCCACGAGCTGCTCCAGCGTCACCACCGGGTTACCGAGCCAGGGATCACCCCCGGCGAAGGTGAACGTCGCCAGCTCGGCGAGGCCCACTTCGGGGGCCACGTCGGACAGCACGCCGGGCGCAGCCAACGAGCGCAACGGGGCCCGAGGCTCGAAGGGGGTGGGCGCGTGGGCGGCGGGCGGCGCCTGGTCTGCGAAGGACAATGGGATCCGCGGATCGGCGTAGGACCGCGCCAGGCTGATCAGGCTGTCGGCCAGCCAGGCGCCCTGGCGCGGGCCCCAGAGGGCGCCCGAGGCCTCGTAGCCGCCGTGCCACCAGTCGTCCTCTTCAAGCGAATAGCCTGTGTATTCCTGGGCATAGCCGATCACCACCACCTGCAGACCGAGGGCGGCCGCGGCGGCCTCGCGGGCGCGGCGGCCCAGGCTGATGGAGAACTCGCCGGGGGTGGTGATGAAGGCGAGGTCGTCGATCTGGCCCACGGTGATGGGCGCCTGGGTGGGGGCCGCGTTCTGCTCGTCGGGGAAGGGCACACACAACCGCAGCAGCTCGCCATTGGAGTAGGGGGCCTCCTCCACACAGCGCTCGTCGTAGGCCGCGCCGCAGTAGACGGCGCCGAAGGGGTAGGGGAAGAAGCCCTGGGGGTAGCGCAAGACGTCGCGGTTGAGGGGGACGCGCGCCACGCGGCTGTGGAGGACGGCGTCGGGCCGCGTCTCGATGGTGGGCACCAGCGGCACCACGGCCTCGGCGGCGGCGCGGCCCACCACCTCGGTGCGGGTGAAGGCCGAGGGCCAGGGCGCGGCCTCGGACTCCCGCGCATAGTCGGGTGAACCCACACTCATGTCGGCGGCGGCGCCGTTGAAGTACATCACAAAGATCGGGTCGTCCCAGGCCTCGGCCACCTTGGCCTCGATGGCGCCAGTGACGTCCTGGGAGAGGGCGTAGTCGCGCATGCTCAGGGCGGTGCCGTGCACGGTGTGGAAGAGCACGAGGCCCTTGAGGGTGCCGTCGGCGCGGTCGATGCGCAGCACGGGGAACTCGGGCTCGGTCTCCTCGGGGTTGGCGCAGCGGCGATCAGAGTGCACTGCGGTGGTCAGCGCGGTGCCGTGGCCGATGCGCGCGGGCTCCAGATCGTCCATGGCGGCCACCACCGTGGCCTCGAGCGTGTCGAGCACCCGGGCGTAGAACTCGGGCCAGAAGGTGTCCTGGATGACGCGCCAGAGGGGCTTGTCGATGAGGCGGCCGGGGCCGGAGTGGGTGTGGGTGGCGGCGATGATGAGCTGGCGGTCGATGTCGCCGCCGTAGCGGGCCGAGAGGCGGGCCACGAGGTCCTGGCGGATGCGGGCCGACACCCCCACCGTGTCGAGGCGAATCAGGATAATCCGATTGTTTTCGCCAGCTTCCAGCACCACGACCCGAAAGTCGGGGTGCAGGTGGATGTGCTGGGTGCCGGGGTAGCTGTCCTGGAACGGGGTGTCGTAGGGATCGGCCTGGCTGGGGCCGTAGCCGCTGGTGCCAATGCCCAGGGGCACGGGCATGCGGCGCACGGCCACGCCCGCGCGCAGCGGAGCGGCTGGCGGGGGCAACAAGGCGGGATCGAGCGGCAACCACGCGGCGTCGCCCACCTCGGCGTCGGGCGCGGCATCCAGCGCCGCGTCGCCCGCATCGGGCGCTGCGGCATCCACGCTGGCGTCCCGCACCCGGGCATCGGCCACCCGCGCATCGGGCTGCACCGCGCGATCCACCGCGCCATCGGCCACCTGGCCATCGGCAGCCCGCTCGCTGCCGCCGCCATCGTCACAGGCCACGAGGCCCAACGCCACCACCAGCACCCAGTAGGTCTTCACACGCACTCCCCCGCATGCACTGCCGGGGGAGCATAGCGGGTTGACTCGGGGGATCGAAGGACCTGGTTGCGAAGCGGAGCGACCCAGCACGGTTGCTGGCCGCGCCCGACAAGCACACACTGTCGCTCGGTGCAGGTGTGCGAGACGCACACGAGGAGGCCGGTGAAAACAAGCTTGCCCTGGGTGCTGGCGGCGTTGGTTGCGGGCTGGGTGGCCTGGCTGTGGCTGTGGCCGCTGGGCCTCTCGCTCGCCGTGCCCCTGGCGGCCTGGGCGGGGCGCAGCGGGCGCAAGCCGGCGCTGATCGCGGCGCTGGGCTCACCCTTTGTGCTGGTCCCGGTCTTCGGGTTTGTGACCGGGGTGGTGCACTGGCAGGGGGGCAAGGCCGACCTGCGGTACCCAGGACTGATGGGCATCGAGTCGGGCAACCTGCACCCGCAGTACCGCGTGCCAGTGGTCAGCACGGGGCTGCCCGACGATGGTCGCAGCGCGTTTTTCCGCTTGGGCCGCAACGCGGCGATCCACGCACTGGGCCGGGTGTTTGGGCCCATGCCGATGGGCTACCGGGGCCAGTTGCCGACGCGGGAGGTGGCCTGGAGCCTGCTGGATGCGGCCCACCCGGCGGAGTTGGTGGGCAGCCGGGTGCTGTTGTTGAGCAGCGACCAGTCGGTGCCGGTGGGGGCGGTGGCGGAGGAGCTCACGGGCTACCCCGACAAGGCCCTGCGCGCGAACCTGGCCGGCGAGACGCTGGTGGTGGGGGTGCCCAACCAGCTCTGGCTGGTGGATATCCAGCGCGCGGTGGTGATCACCCGCTGGCGACGACCGGGCGTGCACGTGCGGTGGCCCGACCAGGGCGCGCCTGGATTCGAGACAGTTGGCGATGTCGCGGGCTCCAAGCCCTGAAAAGCACAGGACAATCCAGCTTTCAGGAGCTGGTCTCTCACCCAGAAAGGAGCTCGGCCACGTGACGCGCCCCCGCCGGTTGACCGTGCCCCGCCTGCTGACGGTGGTGGGCACTCGACCTCAGCTCATCAAGTATGCCGCCCTCACTGGCCCGCTGCGCGCGGCCTTCGACGAGGTGCTGGTGGACACCGGGCAGCACTACGATGCGGCCCTGGCGGGCGACTTCTTTGCCGAGCTGGGCCTGCCCACGCCTGACCACACGCTGGCGACGCGGGCTGCCCATGTGCCCGCCCAGCTCGGGCGGATGCTGGAGGGGCTGGGCGACCTGATCACCCAGGTGCGCCCCGACGTGGTGCTGTGCCTGGGGGACACCACCAGCACGGCCGCCGCGGCGTTGGCCGCCCACACGCTGGGGGTGCCGCTGGCCCACCTGGAGGCCGGGGAGCGCAACCACCGGGCCGATGGCACACGCACGCCGGTGCGCGCCCAGCCCGAGGAGGCCAACCGGGTGCTGGCCGACCAGCTCGCCACCCTCAAGCTCTGCGTGTCCACGCGGGCGCTGGCCAACCTGCAGGCCGAGGGCCTGGGCGACGGGGCGGTGCACACCGGCGACATCCTCTACGACCTGTACCGGGCGCGGCGCGCCGCCGATTTGGCCAGCGCCACACTGCCCGCGTCACTGGGCCTGGCGCCGGGCACCTACCACTTCGCCACCTGCCACCGCGCCCTCAACACCGACGATCCGGCACGGCTGGGGGCCCTCGTGAAAGCCTTGGGCGCCCTGGGGTTGCCGGTGGTCTGGCCGCTGCATCCGCGCACCCATAAGATGCTGGATCGCTTCGGTTTTTTGGCCGAGGCCCAGCGCACCCTACACCTGCTGCCGCCGGTGGGGCACGCCGATGCCCTCGCCCTCGGGGCCCACGCGCGCCGCATCCTCACCGACTCCGGGGGCGTCGTGCGCGAGGCCTACTTCCACGGGGTGCCCGCGGTCATCCTCGACGACAGCACGGCCTGGATCGACCTGGTGGAGAGCGGCTGGGCGGTGCTGGCCGGGGCGGATCCGGCGCGCATCCAAGCGGCGGTGGACCGCCCGTCCCCCACGCACCAGCCGCCGTTTTTTGGGGCCGGGGACGCGGTGCCGCGCACTGTGGCGGCACTCCAGGGCCTCTTCGCTTAATATTGTATAGATTTCAGTGGGTTGAAGGCTCGGGCTCGTCGGGGTCCACGTCGATGCCCTCCATGTGCAGCACATGCAGGGCGTTGGTGGTGGTGGCGATGCCCGCCCGCAGTGTGTAGTCGAAGTGCAGGGCCTCGCCGTCGAAGCGATCGCTGAAGTGGTACAGCGGCACGCGACCGCCCCCCTCCGCCATGTGGGCCAGCTCCAGATCGTGGGTGGTCACGAGCCCAAAGGCCCGCTGGGCTTCCATGAGACGGCGCAGGATCGTCCGGCTGGCCAGGTGGCGCTCGCGGCTGTTGGTGCCGCTGAGAATCTCGTCCACCAGGTAGAGGCGGGGCGGCACTGTGCCCGCATCGGCCTCGGAAGCGGCCACCGAGCGCAAGATGCCCGCGATGCGCTTCACCTCAGCGTAGAAGCGCGACAGCCCCTCGCGTGGGTCATCCGTCACCTGGATGCTGGTCTCCACCTCACAGGCCCGCAGGCGCAGGCGCACGGCGCACACCGGTGCCCCGGCGCGGGCCATGATCGCGCCCAGGCCCAGCGTGCGCAGGAAGGAGCTCTTGCCGCTCATGTTGGAGCCGGTGATGAGTGCCAGCCGACCCGCCTGGGTGAGCTCGAAGTCGTTGGCCACCCGCACCGCCGGATCAAAGAGCGGGTGCCCGATGGCCTCGGCCTCAACGGGGGATCGGGTGTTGTCCTCGTGCACCTCGGGCCAGCACCAATCGGGGTGATCGTGGTGCAGCGCACCCACGCTGGACAGCGCTTCCAGGTCGGAAAGCAGCGCGAGATCGGCCCGGAGGCGGGGGCCATGCTGGGCGCGCCAGGCTTCCAGGCGCCAGCAGTGCAGCAACTCCCAGGCGAAGCCCAGGTTCACCAGGCCAAACATCAGCTCGCCGTGGCGAATGGCGAGGCTCTCGACGGTGCCCTCCAACGCCGCCATGCGCGCCGACGGCCGCTCGGCGCCCTGGCCCAGCTTGCCCTGCATGGCCGTAAGCAGGGGGCTGTGCAGGCGCCGCTTCTCAAACAGGGCGAACATGCGCCGCAGGGCGACGAAGGGGCGGTGCTGCTCGCCCAACAGGTGCAAGTACATGGATTGCAAGCGCTTTGTGGTCAGCGCAAACACCACCCCCACCACCGCAAACGTCTCCCACCAGAGGGTGACGCGGTCGAAGCCGAAGGTGAGGATGAGCTGAATCCAGGCCGCGGCCACCAACACCAGGGCCGCGGTGCGCCAGGGCCGCATCCAGCGGCGGGCGTCCTCGGGGGCCTCGGCCCAGGCGAGGAAGCGGGCGAGCGTCTCGTCATCCACGGCCACCAGCCGGCCCTCGGCCTCCAGGCGGTGGCGCCACCCGGTCAGGGGGGCCAGCTCCGCCGCCGCGGCCTGGCGCGCGGGCAGCTCGGCCGTAGGAGGCGGCTGGCGATCGAGCAGGGCGGCCAGGTGATCACGACCTGCGGGCAGGGCCGCTCGGTTGAGGATCTGGAAGACCGAGCCGGGGCCAAAGACCTGCAGCTCGGCCAGGTGTGGGCGCTGCGGCGTGAGGTAGCGGCTGCCATCCTCCGCCAGGGCCTCGAAGCGGCGCTCCAGGCGGGCGGCGCCCTCGAGGTGTACCCGCTCCAACGCCCGCAGCCGGGGGGCCATGGCGTAGGGAAGGCGGTGGGCCCAGACGGCCACCACAAAGGCGAGGAAGGCGGCGCCCGCCAACGCGCCCATCAGTGCCGAGCGGTCGTAGAAGCCCGCAAAGCCGGTGATGGCAGCGACAGCAAAGGCGACAAAGCGAGCCAGGGCGATGCGGCTGATGACCCGCTCCACCCGGACGCGCAAGCGCCCGTAGCGCGCCGCCGTGCGGGCGTAGCGCTGGGCGCGCTGGCGATCGGTCATGGCGTTTGGGACCACCGGAGGCGCTCTCGGAGGTTGCGGAAGAAGTAGTCGGCTTCGAAGTAGATGAGGCGGGCGGGCTTGGGGGAGCGGTGCATCTCGATGACGTCGCCCTGGGTCAGCACCAGGCGCTCGCCGCCGTCGATGGTGAGGCCGATGTCGTCGGGGTGACCCTTCTCCACCACCAGGGCCACGGTGGCCGAGCCGGGCACGATGACCGAGCGGCTGGTGAAGCTGTACTCGTTGAGCGGCTGCACGATGATGCAGTCCACATCGGGGGTGACCACCGGCGCGCCCGTGCTCAGCAGGTAGGCGGTGGAGCCGGTGGGGGTGCCGATGATCACGCCGTCACCGCGGGGCGTGTGCACGGGCCGACCGTTGATGTGGATGCCCACCTCGATCATGTGGACGGCGCCCTTAACCACCACCTCGTTGATGCAGCGCCAGCGCTGCTCGGGCTTGCCGCGGCCCTCTCGATCGGCCAGCCGCACCTCCAGCGTGAGGCGCTCCTCGATCTGGTAGTCGTCGGCCAGCAGCCGCACCAACACATTGTCGAGCCGCTCGCGGTCGCACTGGGTCAAGAAGCCGACATTGCCGAAGTTGACCGCCAGCACGGGGGTGCCGGGGTAGGCGGACAGGGCCCGCAGCACGGTGCCGTCGCCGCCCAGGGCGATCACCAGATCGAGGTCCCCTTCCGACTCCAGCGGCTGTACCACCAGCTGGATGCCCGCGCGCTGAAACAGCTTGCGCATGCTCTCCAGGCGGTAGTCCTGCTCGCTGTCGCGGGTAAAGAGGCCGATACGCCGAAGGTCGATCATGGTGGGCGGACCATAACCGTGCGGGACCACGACGTAAACGGCGACGTGCAGGCGGGGCGGGGGGGCGGCGCACACGGCTGCGCGCGGACCCGGTGTGAGGCGACCCCAGCGTGGCGCTTGTGTGGAGCCGTGTGCGGCCAATAACATCTGTGATTTCAGACGTTTGCATGCGGTCTCGGGCGCCAGCGGCTGGTCGTGTCGCTGCCCCGTCCCAGCGCACGCTCGCCAGCGGACGTGCCACGCCCATGGACATCTGCCGCCATCCGGGCTAGAAGGCGCGAGTTTTCAACCTGCAGCGCCTGGCTTATCCGACGCGGCAGGGCGACACCCTTGTGCCTCTTCCCTCTTGGAGGGGGTGCATCAGCCTGGGAGGACGCCATGCTGGTCGACCTTCACGTTTCCCCCGCCGGGCGCGAGCCCGCGGCTCTCGCCCAAGCCATCGCCGACGCGGGTCTGGATGGCGCGGTCATCACTGAATCCAACCTGGATCGCTGGGACGCCTACGCCGACGCCTTCGAGGCCCTCGACCTGGTGCCCTACCTGGGCATCGAGCTGCCGATGGAGCGGGGGACGCTGGTCTTTGTGCCCCGCGACCTCGACGATCCCGCCCTGGAGGACTCCTGGGCGCCCGCGGGTGGCGGCACCTGGACGCTGGCCTCGGCCATGAAGCGCCTCGACGGCCTGGACGGCGCCATCGTCGCCAGCCACCCGTACTGCCGCGACCTGCCCACCATGCTCGGCGATGCCGTCTTTGATCTGGCACGGGTCACGGCCATCGTCACCCGCGTGGGCATGGGCAAGGTCATCTGGGATCGCCAGGCCGACGAGGCCGCTGAGCGCCGCGATGCCGCGCGCGTAGGCAGCTCTGCGGGCCTGCCCGCCGGCCTCGGCCGGGCGGCGACCATTGTGCCCGAGGAGGCGGATCTGCAGGAGGCGCTGGTGGAGGCCCTGGAGAAGGGCACCTGCCTGCCGGTGGAGCTCGACGATCCGGCTCGCCCGCGGGATCGTCGCCTGATCGAGTCCGCTCGGGACGGCGGTGATCGCGGTCGAGGCGGTGATCGCGGTGGTGATCGCGGTGGGCGTGACGATCGCGGCGGCGACCGGGGTGGCGATCGCGGCGGTCGTGACCGGCGCGGTGGCCCCGGCGGCGACCGTCGGGGTGGCCCCGGCCGCGATGACCGGGGTCCGCCTCGGGGTCCCCGCACCGGCGGTGGCGATCGCGGTGGTCCGCGCGGTGGCGGCGGTGGCGGTGGCGGTGGCGGTGGTCGCCGTGACAGTGGCGATCGCGGTCGGGGTCGCTAGCCATGTCCGGTCTGCACGACCTCGCGGGCTGGGTGCCCGTCCTCCTCACCTCGAGTCTTCTGCTGATGCCGCTGGCGTTTCGCAAGCACAACAAGCGGCGCTGACGGCAGCGAGCGCGCTGGGCGAGTATGCCGGGCGCGCTCAACAATCCTTCAATCAATTCAATGAGATGCGCGCTCAGCTGACCCGCTGAGCCTGCCCACCACTGCGCTCAGAGCAGCCGGCCATCCCGGCTGTAGGCGGGCACGGTGTACGGCGCCCCACCGGGCAGCAAGGACAACAGCTGCAGCGTGACGTAGGCGCTCATGCCCCAGAGCGTCTCGCCGTCGTGGTCGAAGAAAAACATCGGGAAGTCCACCCCGCGCCAGGAGACCCCCTCCAAGCGCCACCGCTCTTTGCGCTGCAGCTCGCGCACGGGGATGGAGAAGATGCGGGCCACCTCGGCTTCCTGGGCGCGGAAGGTCGGCACCGAGCGCACGTGGCCCACCACCGGCGTCACCATGGTGGTGCCAGTGATGGTGGGGATGTCGTCGAGCAGGCCCAGCACCTCCACCAGCTCGCGGCCGAGGCCCACCTCTTCCTCGGCCTCGCGCAGGGCGTTGGCCACCGCGTCGGGATCGGTGGGCTCCATGCGGCCGCCGGGGAAGGCCACCTGGCCCTGGTGGGAGCTGACTTCGGCACTGCGGCGGGTGAGCAGCAGCGAGGGGCCTTCGGGGCCAGGCAGCAGGGGCACCAGCACCGCGGCGCGCTTGGGGGCGGCCTGAATCAACCGCTGGCGGGCGGCGATGCGTTCGGCCAACCCCTCGATTTCCCTCATGCTTTTTCTCCGGTGAGCCGGCGCACGAGGGCGTCGGCCACCATGTCGATGGCCACGAGGTTGCGCCCCCCCCGGGGGATGATCACGTCGGCGTGCAGCCGCGACGGCAGGACAAAGGCGGTGTGCATCGGTCGCACAGTGGCCTCGTACTGCCCCAGCACATGCTCGACGTTGCGGCCCCGCTCCATGGTGTCGCGCCGGATGCGCCGCATGAGGCGGATGTCGTCATCGGTGTCGACGAAGATCTTCACGTCCATCAGCGCGCGCAGCTCGGGGTTGTCGAGGATGAGGATGCCCTCCACCACGATGAGCGGCCGCGGCTGCACCACCGCGACCCCGGTGCGGCCGGAGGCGGTGTAGCTGTAGAGCGGCTTCTCCACGGCGTGGCCTGCACGCAGGGCGTGCACGTGCTGAATCAGCAGATCCGTGTCGAACGCATCTGGGTGATCGAAGTTGACCTGCCGCCGCGCCTCCAAGGGGAGGTGGCTCAGGTCGCGGTAGTAGCTGTCGTGTTCCAGGTAGGCGATGCGTTCCTGGCCGATGCGTTCCACGATGGCGCGTGCCACCGTGGTCTTGCCCGAGCCGGTTCCGCCCGCGATTCCCAGGACCACCCCATCGGTCGGCTGCGGCTGCATCGAACGGGGTTCCCTTCGCTCCGGCGCCTCGCTAGAGTACCGCCTCCGTGGCCCCCGGGGCCTTGGACGCTGCGAGGCGGTAGCATGGGCTCCGCGAAGGCGTCAAGGCGTGCAGGGTACGCGGAAGGTTCTACCTGTGGCGGCCCGGTTGGCCGGGTGCCACGGACAACGCAGCGCCCTCTGGACGGATCGCGGTTCGAGTTGACCCCGACGACCCATAGCCCCGAGCTTGCTCAGGTGTTGGCGCAGGCGCGCGACATCGCGCAGCAGACCCGCCAACCGCTCTCCACGGCCCACATGCTGTTGGCGCTGTTCACGGTGCCCAACCTCGCCGAGCTGCTGCTCCTGGAGCGGGAGATCAGCGAGGAGACGGTGCTGGCCTGCCTGGAGCGCATGGAGGCGGAGCCCGACGACACCCTGGCCCTGCTCGACCAACGCGCCCGCCGGGTGGCCCAGAGCGTCCAGGACGAGCAGGTCAACTGCCTGCACCTGCTGGCCGCCCTCACCTGGCTGCCGCGGGCCTTCGCGTGGCGCCTGCTGGACCGCACGGGCACCCCCATGCTGGCCCTGCGGGAGACGGCCCTGCGCTACGCCACCCACGGCGTGCCCCACCGCCTCTTCCAGATGCGGGCGGCGGTGGAGGCCGAGGACGACCACCGGCACGACCGCGAGACGGTGCTGGCGGCGACGCTGCCGCGCGGCGACGAGTTCGACACGGTGGCCTTCCCCGCGGTGGGCCGCATGACGTGGCCGCGCCCGGCGGTGACCTCGCAGACCGAGGCGCTGGGTCGCGTGGAGGTGGTGGAGGACGAGGACGGCACCGTGCCCGGGGCCGATGTCTCCATCGAGATCCTGCCCGAGCTCGGGGATGTGCCCGAGCGACCGCTCCACCCGCCCGACGACGCGGAGCCCGATGAGGCCGGCCTCGGCGAGCCCGGCGCCGCGACGGTGGAGGCGCCCATGGTGGAGGCCCCCGCCATCGAGCCGACCCGCCAGGACACCCGCCGCGCCGCCCCCGAGGTCCACCGGCCGCCGCTGCGCAGCCCCCTGCCCGAGAGCGCACCCAGCCCCTTCGTCCTGCACCGCGAGAAGTTTCGCTGGATGCACCAGCTCGGGCGAAACCTGAGTCATCTCGCATGGTTGGGTCGTCTGGATCCGGTCATTGGCCGGGAGCGCGAGATCGAGGAGGTCATCGACATCCTCAACAAGCGCCGCAGCAACAACCCTTGCCTGCTCGGTGAGCCCGGCGTGGGCAAGACGGCGGTGGTGGAGGGGGTGGCCCTCGCCCTCGTCAAGGCCCACGGCAAGCGCCAGTCGGCCCCTGAGCGCGTGATCATCCAGGTGGACGTGGGCTCGCTGCTGGCGGGCACCCACCTGCGCGGCGCCTTTGCCGAGCGCCTGCGGGGGCTCCAAGAAGAGGCCCGCCAGGCCGCCGGGCGCGTGGTGGTGTTCATCGACGAGCTGCACACCCTCATCGGTGCCGGCGGCGGCGACGGCGTGCATGACGCGGCCAACGAGCTCAAGACGGCCCTGGCCCGCGGCGAGTTCCCCTGCATCGGCGCCACCACCACCGACGAGTACCGCCAGCACATCGAGGCCGATCCGGCGCTGGACCGCCGGTTCTCGCCGGTGCATGTGGAGGAGCCCGACGAGCCCACCACCCGCCGCATCTTGCTGGGCGTGCTGGACCGCTACGCCGCCCACCACCAGGTGCGCTATCGCCTGGAGGCCATCGACGCCGCCGTGCGCATGTGCCGTCGCTACATGCACGACCGCCGCGATCCCGATCGCAGCCTGGGCGTGTTGGATCTGGCCGGCGCCGTGGCCCGGCGGCGCGCCCGCGAGGTGGATGCTCGGGCGGTGGCCGAGGTGGTGGCCCGCGTCGCCCGCGTGCCGGTGGATCACCTGCTGATGGACGACCCCCGCCGCTTCCTCGAGATGGAGCAGCACCTGGGCGAGCACATCGTCGGGCAGCGCCACGTGCTCAAGGCCGTCGGCGAGACGATCCGCAGGAATTACGCGGGCTTTGCGGGGCGGCGCCCCATCGGATCGTTCCTGTTTTTGGGGCCCACCGGCGTCGGCAAGACCGAGGCCGTCAAGGCCCTGGCCCACTTCCTGTTCGGCAGCCGCGACGCCCTCGTGCGCTTCGACATGAGCGAGTTTGCCGAGGCCCACTCCCTGGCCCGCCTCATCGGGGCGCCGCCGGGCTACGTGGGCCACCAGGACGGCGGCCAGCTCACCGACGCACTGCGCAAGCGGCCCTACCAGGTGGTGCTGTTCGACGAGATCGAGAAGAGCCACCGCGAGGTCTGGAACGTCCTGCTGCAGGTGCTCGACGAAGGCCGCCTGACCGACGCCCGCGGGCGTGTGGTGGACTTTTCGAGCACGGTGGTGGTGCTGACCAGCAACCTGGGCGCCGACGTCCTGATGCCCAAGGAGCGCCGCATCGGCTTTGCCGGTCAAGCCGGGGCGGACGCCGACGTGCTGGCCGCCAAAGCGCTGGAGGCGGCCAAGAACACCTTCCCGCCCGAGCTCTGGAACCGCATCGAGTGCCGGCTGGTCTTCCACCCCCTCAGCCGCCCCCAAATCGAGACCATCGCCCGGCTCATCGTGGCCGAGCGCAGCGCCGTGCTCGATCGCGAGCGGCGCATCCGCTTCCGCCTCACCGACGCCGCCGTGGCCTGGTTGCTGGAGGCCGGCGGCTACGATCCCACCCTGGGTGCGCGCCCCATGCGCCAGACCATCGGCCGCGAAGTGGAGAGCCGCATCGCCCGCGCCATCCTCGCCGGCGAGCTGCGCCCCGGCCAGGAAGTGGTGGTGGGGGTGACCAACGGCGACCTGAGCCTGGCGCTGTAGACCGCTCAAGCCCTCGATTTGACAGCGTTTGTGGGGGTCAGCGGTCCGCTTTGAGCTGCTCGATCAGCGCCAGGGCCTCCGCAAGCCGCCGCTCGCTCTCCGCCCGGGCCCGCTCACTTTCCGCCTGGGCCCGCTCGCTCTCCGCCCGGGCCCGCTCGCTCTCCGCCCGCGCCCGCTCCTCTTCATCGAGCCGCGCCATGAGCTGGTCCGCCACCTTCTGGGCGCGTGCCAGCAGCTCGTGGGGCTCCGGCAGGACGGCCTCGGCCAGATAGAAACGCAGCCGACCATCCTCGATGGCGACCCCGAAGCCCAGCACCTCCGAAGGGTGCAGCCCACGTTGCGGCAGGATGGGCAGGTAGCGCCCCTCGGTCAGGCGCCAGGCGTGTACCCGCTGGCGGGCTCGGTCGTAGACGAAGTACTCGGGAATGCCCAACTGGGCGTAAAAGCGCACGTTTTCGGCGAGGTCCTTGGCGCGGTCGCCGTGGTAGAGGACCTCCAGGACGAAATCGAGCCCCTTGCCCTCCGCCGAGACGATCCATGAGTCCCGGTTGCCGGGCTCCACGTCCAGCACCACAAAGAGGTCCGGCGCAAACCGCCGCTCATCGGGGTAGTAGACGATGAGATCGCTGCCCACATAGGCCCGACGCCCGATGCGCTGGTAGTGGTCGCGCAGGGTATCGCGGGCAAGGGAGCGCGCATTCGCGTGGTGATCGCCTTCCGGAGGGGACAGCTCTGCTTCCGTCATGTAGCAGGGCAGTCCGGCCACCACAGCGGCGCGCTCAGCGGCCGTCAACCCGTTCCAAACGGCCTGGCTCGGCGCGCGCGGGATCGGGGAGGTTTCGGGTGCGGGCTGGTGCATGCCGCCATGATCGCGGCCGGCCGGCGTAGGGTCAAGCGGTGCGTGGCGCCCCAGTCTACCGCTGCTCGGCGGTCAGCGTGAAGGGCCCCCGCCAGGGGATCTCCTCCGGGTTGCCGTTGTCGAAGCCGTCCACGAAGATGAAAACCGGCGAATTTGCTGGCAAATCCAGCACCAGACGGCTGGCTCGATTCATGGCGCTGGTGTCGTCGTTGCAGCCCAGCTCGGCCTGCACATCGGGGAAACGGCAATGGCTGCGCACGTAGATCAGCGGGTCGCCCATGGGATCGGTGGCCTCGGCGTGGATGATCCACGTGCCCGCGGTGGGGGGCGCAAAGCGGAGGACCTGGTCGCCCGCGCCGCCCCCGCAGTGGCCGCGGGCGTGGCTGCCGATGCCCTCGGTGTTGCCGTCGTAGGTGAACCCCGCCTGGGCGTTGAGGTCGACGGCCATGAAGAAGGCGGGGCACTCCACCTCCTGCGGCTGGCAGGAGAACCGGCCGCCCGCGAGGCTGCCGCAGAGGTCGCCCGGCAGGCATCGGCTCAGGCCGCGGTTGGGGTCGCAGGAGTCGTCGCGGCCCACCTCGGGCGTGTCCATGAAGACGGGCTCCTCCACGTTGCTGCGGTGCTCCCCGCCGTCCAGCACGCCAATGCGCACGCGGCTCATGGTCGCAAAGCGGCCATCCACGTCGAAGGAGAGGCTGAAGACGCCCCGAAACTGGCCCAGCCCCTGCCGCAGGTTGTCGAACAGCACATCCACGGCGCCGCCGTCTTCATCGAGCTGGATGAGCTGGTTCTGCGCGTCGTACACCTCGATGGAGAAGGCGATCACGTCGTCCTGGGCGTCCTCGCCCTCCACCACAAAGCCGAAGCCACCATCCACGCGGTTGAGGAAGGCGGTGAGCGTGGTGATGTGCGGCGCTCCCTCCACGATGGGGATGCCTCCGACGCCCCCGCCGCCCATGTCGGGCAGCGCCATGTCGGGCACCGCCATGTCCACCACGGCGCCGCCCGCGCCCCCGGCGCCGCCCGCCGCCGCGTCCACCACGCGGGCATCCGCCGCCGCCGTTCCACTGCCCCCATCGTCACAGCCGGCCAACAGCGCCAGCAGCACCCACCCACGGCTCATCACGTTGTTCTCCCCCTTGGTTACGCCGAGGTCCCCGCGCGCTGGAAAGCCCTCGGTTGCTCGCCCGCATCTTGCCCCAAGGCGCGCGCCCGCGCAGCATGCCCCGCATGATCGCCCCACCCTATGCCCCGCTCTCCGGCGAGATTCTTGATGCAATCCGAGGGGTTGCGAGCCTGCCCGCCCTCGCCCTCGACCGCACCACCCTGCCGCGCGGCGGGGGTCGGCGGGTGCTGGTGGTGCCGGGCTACCTCACCAACGACCTCGCCACCGCGCCCCTCCGGCTCTTCCTGCGCAGCCTCGGCTACCGCGTCGAAGGGTGGGGGCAGGGGATCAACCGCGGCGAGGTGGGGCGCGGCGCCCAGCGGGTGGCGGCCCGGGTGGCCACGTTGCCCGCCCCGGTGACCCTCATCGGCTGGAGTCTGGGCGGCATCATCGCCCGCGAGGCCGCTCGCCAGGTGCCCGATCGGGTGGATCAGGTCATCACCCTGGGCAGCCCGGTGGTGGGCGGTCCGGTGGCCACCCGCTTTGCGGCCCGCTATGAGCGCCAGGGCGCCGATCTGGCGGCCATCGCGGCCCGCATCGCCGAGCGCAACACCGCCCCGCTGCCCGTGCCCGTCACCGCCTTCTACAGCCGGCGCGACGCCATCGTCGCCTGGCCGGCCTGCCTCGATCCCAACCCCGATAACCCCTTCACCGCCGTGGAAGTGGAGGCGGGCCACTACGCCTTGTGCCTGAGCCGCGCCATGCTCGTTCGCATCGCCATCACGCTCGGTGAGGGCCCAAGCTCCCGATCTGCTTGAGCTTTTCTGCAGTCCGGCTCGCGCGTTCTCGCGCGCGGGCGCAGGCCCTTCCGCCCGGGTTGGCAACCCGGGCAACACGGGGCGTGTCGAACGGCATGCGCGGCATGCCATACTGCTGGCCGCGATATGCGCCACCGGCCCAGGGCTGCAGCGCAAAACTTCACCTGGGGCGCTCGGCGACCGGGTGCGACGGGATGGAGGCGTGCTCATGGGAGATGCTCCGCTGACCATTGGTCTGGCGCTGGCCGCCGGCATGGCCGCGCAGGTGATCGCCCGGCACATGCGCATTCCGGGCATCGTGTTGTTGTTGGGGCTCGGTGTCATTCTCGGCCCGGAAGTGCTGGGGGCCGTCCAACCCGCCAGCCTGGGTGAGGGCATGGGCACCTTGGTGGGCTTCGCGGTGGCCATCGTCCTCTTCGAGGGTGGGCTCAACCTCAACGTCCGCCGCCTCCGCCGCGAGGCGCGCAGCATTCGGCAACTGGTGACCATCGGTGCGCTGGTGACGGCCATCGGCGGCACGTTGGCGCCCATGCTCATCTTGGGCTGGGACTGGGAGCCCTCCCTCCTCTTCGGCACCCTGGTCATCGTGACCGGCCCCACGGTGGTGACGCCTCTCTTGCGCCGCATCCGCGTGCGTCGCCGCGTGGCCACGGTGCTGGAAGCCGAGGGCGTGTTTGGCGATGCCGTGGGCGCCATCCTGGCCGTGGTGGCCCTCGAGGTCATCATCAGCCCCGACGCCAGCGTCATCGGGGGGGCCGGCAACGTGGTGGCCTCGCTGGGCATGGGCTTGTTGGTGGGTGGCCTGGGCGGCGTGTTGATCGCCGCCCTCCTGCGCCGCGAGCGCCTTATCCCCGAAGGCCTCGAGTCCATCACCACCCTCGCCCTGATGCTCGCGCTCTTCCAGGCCAGCGAGGCCCTGTTCCACGAGAGCGGCATCGCCACCGCCATCACCGCGGGCCTGGTGGTGGGCAACGTCCGCACGCGGGTTTCTGAGGAGTTACGCGAGTTTAAGGAGCAGCTCACCGTGCTCTTCATCGGGCTGCTCTTCATCCTGCTGGCGGCCGATGTGAAGCTGGCAAACGTGATCCAGCTCGGTTGGCCCGGCGTGCTCACCGTGGCGACCCTGATGTTTGTGGTGCGCCCCCTCAACGTGCTGGCCAGCACCTGGAACACCGATGTCACGCGCCAGGAGAAGCTCCTCATGAGCTGGCTGGCCCCCCGCGGGATCGTGGCCGCCGCCGTCTCGTCCTTGTTTGCCACCGAGCTCAGCGCGGCCGGCCACCAGGGCGGTGAAGCGCTGCAAGGGCTTGTTTTTCTTGTGATTGCGGCGACGGTGCTGCTGCAGGGCCTCACCGCCGGGTGGGTGGCGCGGCGCTTGGGCCTCACCCGCCCGCGGGACAACGGCTACGTCATCCTCGGGGCCAACGCCCTGGCCCGCACCCTGGCCGGCTCCCTGGCCGACGCCGGCGAGGATCTGGTGCTCATCGACACCAACGCCGACGCCTGCGGCATCGCGGAACGGGCGGGCTTTCGCACCTTCTTTGGCAGCGGCCTGAGCGACTCCATCTTGCAGCGCGCCGAGGTGGAGTCCCGCAAGGGCGTCCTGGCCATCACGCCCAGCGACTCCGCCAACCTGTTGTTTGTGCGGGCCGCCCGCAAGAGCTTCAAGGTGCCAGCGGCCTGGGCGAGCCTGCACGACAAGGCCCGCATTACCCCGGCCAACCTCCACGAGGCGGGCGGGCGCCTGATCTTCGGGCGCTGCGGCGACATCGACCACTGGATCACCCAGATCGAGCGCGGCACCGCCACGCTGGAGCGCTGGGTGGCAGCCCGGGGCAGCGAGGAGGCCATGCCGCCCTTTGCCCTGCCGCTGCTGATCGCCAAGGGCGGCAAGTCGCGCCTGGTGGACACCGAGTCCCGGGTGCGCGAAGGCGAGACGCTCTACCTGCTGATGCCCGCCGAGTCGCGGGCCATCATCGAGGGCTGGCTCATCGAGCGCAGCTGGGCGCGTTGGGACGCGGGCCCTGCCACCGGCGAGCACCTGCGCGGCCGGGGTACGATGCCCCCCAGCTCCACCGAGCGCGCTTCCGACGAGTAGAGTGGGCCGGCAGGACCGCCTGCCCCCGGACAGATCGACACCTGCACGACGTAGGTGAACCGAGAGCGAAACCGCGATATCCTCCACGGCGCCATGCACGAGCAGTTCGGTCGCTACATCCTCCTCGAGCGCATTGCCATCGGTGGCATGGCCGAGATCTTCCGGGCCAAGGCGCCCGGCCTCGGCGGCTTCGAGAAGGTGCTCGCCATCAAGCGCCTGCACCCGCGCTATAGCCAGGATGCCGACTTCATCGAGATGCTCATCGATGAAGCGCGCATCACGGTGGAGCTGGCCCACAGCAACATCGGGCAGATCTTCGACCTCGGGAAGGTGGACGACCACTACTTCATCGCGATGGAGTACATCGAGGGGCGCGATCTCTACCGGCTGATGAAGCGCCTGCGGGAACGCCGCCAGGAATTCCCTTTCGATGCGGCCGCTTACGTGGCGATGGAGTCCTGCGCCGGCCTCGACTACGCCCACCGCAAGCGCGACGGGCGCGGCCGCCCGCTCAACATCATCCACCGCGACGTCTCGCCCCAGAACGTGCTCGTCTCCATGGAGGGCGACGTCAAGCTGGTGGACTTCGGCATCGCCAAGGCCGCCCTGCGCGCCTACGAGACCGAGTCGGGCATCATCAAAGGCAAGTTCTATTACATGTCGCCCGAGCAGGCCCGAGGCGAGCACCTCGACCACCGCACGGACGTCTTCAGCCTGGGCATCGTGCTCTACGAGATGCTGACGGGCGACCTGCTCTACAAGGACGACGACGAGGTTACGCTGCTCTCCAAGGTGCGCCGGGCGGACATCGCGCCGCCCAGCACCATGCGGCCCGACCTGCCGCCCACCCTGGAGCGCATCGCCATGCGGGCGCTCTCCCGGGATCGCGAGGATCGCTACCCCTCCGCCCAGCACATGCAGCGCGACCTGGCGCGCTATTTGCGCGACACCGGCGCCGTCTTCAACAAGGCGCGCCTGGGCCAGATCATGCGCGACCTGTTTGTGGACGAGCCCGTGGGCTCGGGCAACGCCGAGGAATTCATCCGTGATCGCGGGGAGTTCGGCCACGACCAGCGCTCCGTCATCTCCCGCATCGCCGAGTTTGAGCCCGAGTCCACCGAGGTGGACAACGGCTCCGTCGATGGCGACTCGCTCGAGGCCTCCGTCGAGCTGCACCCCTCGCTGACCTCCGACCTGGTGGAGCTCTCCGGCGACGACATCGAGCTGCTTGAAGCCTCGATGGTGGTGCCGCGCCCCGAGCGCCCGGCCCGCACCAACGGCCAGTCCGCGCTCGACGCGGTGGTCAACAAGCTGCAGGCCCCGGTGGAGCCCGACCTCTTTGAGGAGGACGAGCCCACCCGCGCCTTCCCCGACCAGGCTCGGCGCGGGCGCCGACCCGAGCCCGCCGGGCGCGGGGGCGATGTGCCCTTTGGTGAGCGCCCCACGCCGGTACCCCAGGGCGTGCCCCCCGCCGCGGTGGAGAAGGAGAAGCCGATGGTGCGGGCCGTGCGCGAGCCCGCCCCCCGCGCCCCGGCGCCGGCCCCCCGCGCCCCGGCGCCGGCCCCGGCCCCCGCGCCGCGCCCCTCGGCCCAGGCCCCGGCCCCCGAGCCGGCGGGCTTCAACCGGCAGCCCACCGTGATCGTCCCCCAGGAGGCCCCGGTCCGCAAAGCGCCGCCGGTGGCCGCCGCGCCGCGCCCCGCCGCCACCGCCCCGCGTCGCGGCCGCGAGCCGGGTGCCGCCGCCCCCCTCGGCGTGACCACCAGCCGCCTCGCCTGGCTCACCCGCGAGCGCCTCGTGATGGGCTCGATTCTGGTGTTGGTGCTCATTCTGGCCACGGTGGTGACGTCGCTGCTCATCGATCCCGGCCCCACCCGCGCCGCCGCGGCCGCCGTGGAGCCCCGCGAAGAGGTCATCACCATCACCGGCGGGCCGCCCACCGACGCGCCAGCCGCGGGCAACCAGGCCACGGTGATGATCAAGTCCACCCCCTCGGGCGCCAACATCCAGCTCAACGGCGCCTGGCTGCCCGAGCGCACGCCCGCCCAGGCCGTGGTGCCCGCCGGCCGCTCGGTGGAG